>Ga0307945_1004758_pt1 | contig 10891 bp, 17 predicted proteins | sample OrgLakmetagen228_FD_201818 | JGI IMG/M metagenome (GOLD analysis project Ga0307945, IMG submission 201818) | Saline water microbial communities from Organic Lake, Antarctica - #228 | ecosystem: Environmental > Aquatic > Non-marine Saline and Alkaline > Saline | place: Antarctica: Organic Lake...
GGTGGTGGTGGTGGGAGTGCTGGGTGGGGCGGGGTGAGGGAGGGAGGGTGTAGGGGCGGGGTGGGTGGGGGAGGTTGGGAAGGGGGTTAGGAGCTGGGGGAGGCCACAGTGCTGCGCCCAAGAGTCAAGGACACCAGCTTGACTGTAAACCCTGTAAGTGCATTGTTAAAGGGTTTCAGCTTCCTATTGCAATTCTAGCTTGACTGTAAACCCCGCAAGTGCATCGTAAAAGGGTTTAAGCTTCCTATTGCATTCTAGCTTGACTGTAAACCCTGCAAGTGCATTGTTAAAGGGTTTATAAGCTTCCTATTGCATTCTAGCTTGACTGTAAACCCTGCAAGTGCATAAGGGTGTATAAGGAGAGTTGGCCGAAACCTTATATATACGTCGTATATTCGATGGAATCCCTGGATGAAAACCGTATATTTGACCGCATATATACAATTTCAGCCAACCCTATTCATACGCTTCCTATTGCAATTCTAGCTTGACTGTTAACCCCGTAAGTGCATTGTAAAAGGGTTTGAGTTGTTATTTACAAATATTTGTGACCGTTAACCCCCCAAGTGCGTTGCTTTGCAGGTTGTTAAAGATTGGCAGGGCTCTATGGTGCAGGGTACACAGTAGAACTCCACTCGCAAATTTTTGCAGGAGATGCAGCTGCAATACAGGTCAGCAGTAGGTATTGAGATTCAGTAAGGCTTTCCGAGAACCCACCCCTTCCAAAATACGTATATCAGCATGGCGAAAAGAAATACACAAGGCTGCCTCCTCTGAGAACCATCTGTTATATAACCCACAATATCTGCTCACAGATGCCTGTAGCTGCAACCCACGTCTGCAGACGCGCAAAAACCAGGTACCTGCCAAGAACCACCTCGGCTATAATGATGACATGGAATTGCTCGAAAGCTGTTGCAGCTGCATACAGCATCTTTTTCAATGCATACCAACACGCAACAAGTACGTACCTGTTAAAAACCACCCTGGCTATTATATTGGCATGGAAGCGCAGCTGCTTACAAGCTTTTGCAGCTGCATACCGCATCTTTTCATGCAAACCAACACGCAAAAAGTTCTTACCTGTTGAAATCCACCCCGGCTATAATATTGGCATGCAAGCGCTGCTGCAAACCGCACCTAGCCGCTGCCAATCAAAGTGTGTAAAGCCACTCACCTGCTGAGAACCAACCCGGCTATAATATTGGCATGCAAGCGCTGCTGCATACCGCACCTAGCCGCTGCCAATCAAAGTGTGTAAAGCCACTCACCTGCTGAGAACCACCCCGGCTAAAATATTGGCATGCAAGCGCTGCTGCAAACCGCACCTAGCCGCTGTTCCAACCAAAGTGTGCAAAAGCCACTCACCTGCTGAGAACAACCCCGGCCACAAAGCCTACGTTGAAGCACAGCTGCTCACAGGCTTCTGCAGCCAATGCACCTCCACTGCTCCTGGTGGCAGATCTGCTGTTGCTGCTGCTGCTGCTGCTGCCACTACCTTTGCTGCAACAAGCACCGCTCCTACTGAAGCTGTGGGGAGGCTGTGGGGGTGCTGCGAAGGAAGGAGGGCTGGGCCAAGGTGTGTGGTGGAGGAAGCAAGGGGGGTACTGGTACACCCTGCACAGCTGGAAGGGCCCCCTGTCCCAGCTGCCTCTGTCTCGTGACGAGTCTTGCTGTCCTCTGTTGGCCCCTGCTGATTTCGTCTCTGGAGCCATTGAACAAGCGGTGCGATTGCTGCTGCCTTCCGGTGGGCTTGCAGAGGGTGGAGGAAAGAGGTCTAAAAAACAGCTGCTACAGCGGCAGGCGCACGCACGCACGAGGTCTTGCAGAGCGGCTTTTGGTCCAGGGAGGGTGGATTCAGAGATGAAGCTGCTTCCTGTGAGGTGTGTGGCAATTGCAACTGAATAAAATACTCACGTGTGAGATCTTGTAGTGTGGGTGCGGACAAAGTGATGGACCCGCTTCCTGTGTGGTGTATTGTCAACTGAATGAACCACGCTCTTGTGAGATCTTGTAAAGTGGGTACGGACAAAGTGATGGACTTGTTTCCTGTGAGGTGTGTGGTGTGTAGTCAGCTGAATGAACCACGCTCTGGTGAGATCTTACAATGTGGGCAAAGTGATGGAGCTCATCTCTGTTTTGGTATGTGAGGAGTCGCAATCAGGGTCTTGTGTTCTTGTGAAGGGTGCAGATGATACGTTTTTGAATGCGAGCTTCGAGGAGGATTTGGACCGTCAGTGAGGAAAGGAATCAAGTTGGCCATAATCAAATGGTCAAGACGAGAGTAAGCATGGGTCTGTGTGATCTGGTATATCTCAAAGGAGCCTGCTGCATTTCGAACGCACACACGCACATAACGCACACACTTAGTCACACACACACACACACAAGCAGCCCACCTGCTGTAGCCTTTCCGTCGTGCAGCAACAAAACGGACGAAAGGCAAGAGTGCAGGGCAACAAGGGCCGGCCCCAGCAATGCTGCACTCTCACTGTCGCTGCTACCGTCTGCAGCTGCAGAGCTCACTGCAGAGAGTGGAGGAGGGAAACCGGGCGCTGCTGATGCTGGTGAGGTGTGCGGAGCCACATGCATGGCTTGTGCCCAAGGCGCTGGCGTCCATGCTGTGTGTGTTTTTTGGTGGTGTGCTGACAGCACAAGGGCTGCCAAAGACTGTGCAGTGTACAGGAGTTGCATGACAGGGTCATCATCACCGTCGATGGCTGGGTCGGATGTGCCTGGGAGCTTGCAGGGCTGTGCGCTGCCATGGGGTGCGTGGATTTCAAGGCTTGGAGGGTAAGGAGTATGGTTCACAAAGTGAGGGTAGGGGGAGAGCTGCTGCTGCTGCTGCTGCTGCTGCTGCTGCTGCTGATGATGGTGGTGATCATGGAGCTGCTGTTGCAGGTGCTGCTGGTGGTGGTGTTGCTGCTGCTGGTGCTGCTGCTGCTGCTGCTGCTGAATGTGTGTGAGACCACCTGCTTGCCCAACAGCATCACCAGCAGCGTCAGCGTCAGCAGTGCTAGTGGTGGTGCTGACACATTTTTCAAGGCGGCACGGGTTCAGTCTACCCCCAGCACTTACGTACAGTGCTGACAGATGCACACACCACAGCTGATGGGCCGGAGCGCGCAGAGGCGCAGCTGCGATGGCTCCATGAGCTGCTGCTGTTGCTGCTGCTGCTGGGTTTTCTGAGGTTGTGGCTGCTTGGGGAAGGCTGGTTTGGGGGGAGGGCACGCTGCAGTGAGAGGTGCCATGAGGCAGAGGGGGGGGCGGCAACAAGCTGAAACCGCCCCATGCGTGCGCCCCCCAGGCCACGACGTTTTGCAAGCAAGAGATCTGGGAGGGGCTCAGGTGCGTGGTGTGGAAGTGCAAGGGGGACAGCAGCATGAGAGTGGCTGCATTGAGCGCAGGGATTGTGCCTGTGTGTGCACGTGTGTGTGTGTGTGTGTGTGTGTGTGCATGTGAGCGCACCTTTTACATGTGCGTGTCTGCGTTCAAGTTCACCTTCATCTTTTGCAGCAAGTGCAGCAACTGAATGAGCCTACCACTGGATTAGCAACCCAAGTCTTAACCACAACATGCACAAAAACAACCGCAACAGCTCTGTCCTTCAATTTCCCATCATTCACCTGTTTGTGGTTTCCAGCCACCAGGTATGCCCCAATGCTCACACCCAGCCCCCAATGCACACACCCAGATCTGCAGGTGCAGCCTCTCCCAACATTTGCAGCAGCAGCAGCACGTCCATTCCTTGTTGCTCACCTGTCTGGTTACCGGCATCCAGGTATGTCCCAACGCTCACACCCAGCCCCCATTGCACACACCCAGCTCTGCAGGTGCAGCCTCTCCCAACATTTGCAGCAGCAGTTGCACGTCCATTCCTTGTTGCTCACCTGTCTGGTTACCAGCCTCCAGGTATGCCCCAATGCACACACCCAGCTCCGCAGGTGCAGCCTCCCCCAACAATCGCAGCAGCTGCCACGCGAAGAAACGCTGGTCTTGTGCTACACTGCCCACACTAGGCACACTAGTGCCTGCATTTCCAGCCCCGTGACTTCCACCACTGCCACCACTGGCACTGCTGCTACCACCACTTCTTGGTGCTTGGTCAGCAGCAGCAGCACCACCACCACCACCAGCACCACCAGCACCAGCACCAGCACCAGCACCACCACCACCACCACCACCACCACCACCACCACCACCACCACCACCACCACCACCACAACCACCACCACCACCACCACCACCACCACCACCACCACCACTATTATCCACCACCACATTAGGGCCGGCATCACTATTCTCTGCCGCCTCTTTTGCTTTTCTACCTCCAACCCAGCACCCCTTCTGCAGCCCTTCCTTAGTGGGCTCACTCCCACTACACACGCCCACACACTCAACCAGCCCACGCACTACAGAAGGAGTGAGAGGGCACGCACTGGCTGCTGTGCCTGCTGCTGCTGCTGTGGTGATGATTGATGGGGGAGTGCAGAGGGAGGTGTACGTTTGAGGGGCGTGAGGTGGAGAGGTCGTTGAGGTATCAATGGGCACTGTCATGAGCTTGCTGTCATGCACACTGGGGAGGGCATTTGCTACAATGTCGGTCGTAGTGGGCCTGAGTAGCACATCCTGTGCAGCTTTTGAAGGGGGGGGGCTTGTGCTACCGTTTGTGCTGCTGACGTCACCACAGTTCCAGCAGCTCGTGCTGGAGGCTGAGGGGAGGTCGGGCTGCAAAATGGCAACCGCCAAACGCACGACAGCGGCAGACACCTGCGACCGCGCAGAGTTCAAGCTGGACGTGGACTACTACAGCATTTCCATGTCATAGGATGGAGGGAGGCGCTCAAGGCTGGAGGAGGGCGACTGCTCTGAGCAGCTGGCCCTTGCAGCAACGCACTGCTGCAGTGCTAAGCTATGTGCACTATGTGCTGCAGTGCTGAGCTATATACACTACGTGCTGCAGTGCTGAGCTACATACACTACGTGCTGCAGTGCTAAGCTATGTGCACTATGTGCTGCAGTGCTAGTTATGTGCACTATGTGCTGCAGTGCTGAGCTATGTTCTCTATGTGCTGCAGTGCTAAGTTGTACACACTATGTGCTGCAGTGCTGAGCTATATACACTACGTGCTGCAGTGCTAAGCTATGTGCACTATGTGCTGTAGTGCTAGTTATGTGCACTATGTGCTGCAGTGCTGAGCTGTATACACTATGTGCTGCAGTGCTAAGCTATGTGCACTATGTGATGCAGTGCTTAGCTGTATACACTATGTGCTGCAGTGCTAAGCTACGTGCACTATGTGCTGCAGTGCTAAGCTACGTGCACTATGTGCTGCAGTGCTAAGCTATGTGCACTATGTGATGCAGTGCTTAGCTGTATACACTATGTGCTGCAGTGCTAAGCTATGTGCACTATGTGCTGCAGTGCTAAGCTATGTGCACTATGTGCTGCAGTGCTAAGCTATGCACACTACGTGCTGCAGTGCTAAGTTATGTGCACTATGTGCTGCAGTGCTGAGCTATGTACACTATGTGCTGCAGTGCTAAGCTATGTACACTACGTGCTGCAGTGCTGAGCTATGTACACTATGTGCTGCAGTGCTAAGCTATGTGCACTATGTGCTGCAGTTCTAAGCTATGCGCATTATGCGATGCAGCAGCTCGTGCTGGATGCTGAAGGGAAGCTGCGATGCAGAATGATGATTGCTCTGAGCACATGGCAGTAGCAGACACCTGCGACCGTCAAATGTCTACATTTGTGAGTCTTAATGCAAAAACTTGTTGTCTCGGAGGCTGGAGGGAGGCTTTGGGCACACAGAATTGTGACCGAAGAGCACACGACAGCAGCAACCAAGAGATGCGCAGGACTGGCACCTTGCAGGGCGCAAAAAGGAAAGCTGTGGTGAGAGAGAGAGAGAGAGAGAGAGAGAGAGAGAGAGAGAGAGAGAGAGAGAGAGAGCAGTGGTGCAGTGAGTGGGTTATAAAGTGCCGCGCAAGACATCATACAAAATGAGGAAATTGGCGATGGAAGATTGAGATGTTATATACCTGGGTGCATTTATTAAATAGTTATGTAGGTAAGATAGGTGCAATGCAAGGCAAGGCAAGGCAGTTTACACTCCAATGATTGAGTACCTTTGGGTACGTATCGCAAACCAGCACACAAGTGGATCTGCGGTTGAGGACAGACCAGATTGCAGGAAGGTAGAAAACATGGCTCTAATTGTGAGCGTTATTAAGTTAAAAACACGGTTTTACAACTCACAGGCTTGGATCTGCGACTGAAACGAGACTAGGATGCCGGTAACAACATGGCTCTGATTGTGAGCTTTGTTAAGTTGAGACACGATTTTTCAAAATTAAAAGCTTAAATCTGCGATTGAGAAGAGACCAGAGTGCAGGAGACCAGAGTGCAGGTAGGTCGAAAGCAGGGCTCTGATTGGCTTTGTTAATTTTAAACCCGGTAAAACTCACAGGCTTGGATCTGCGACTGAAAAGAGACCAGAGTGCAAGTAGGTCAAAATCAGGGCTCTGATTGTGAGCTTTGTTAATTTAAAACACGGTTTTAAAACTCACAGGCTTGGATCTGGGACAGAAAAGAGACCAGAGTGCAAGTAGGTCGAAATCAGGGCTCTGATTGTGAGCTTTGTTAATTTAAAACAAGGTTTTAAAACTCACAGGCTTGGATCTGCGACTGAAAAGAGACCAGAGTGCAGGTAGGAAGCAGGGCTCTGATTGTGAGCTTTGTTGAATTGAGACACGGTTCTTATTAATGTATTTGAATTCAAAGGCTACTCCTACCAATTCTGATTGTGAGCTTTGTTAAATTGAGACACGGTTCTTATTAATGTATTTGAATTCAAAGGCTACTCCTACCAATATCCTTAAAAGTTATAAGTCACTTTACAGTACCTGATACCAAAGCGGATCCTTTTCCTTGTCTAATAATATGAATGTGTCTAATTAAGGATCCTGGCTACTTAAAAGTAATTTTCTGCATTGGGGCAAAACTTTCAGCAGGAATGGCTGACCTGACTTTACAGTACCTGATACCACTCCTTTTCCTTGTTTAATATTTTAATATGGGGAGCGACTCCCACTGCTGTGTAGATTTTTCTGTCCTTTTTCCATCATGTGTCTCTGTACAAAAGCATCTAAAGGGCCTGATAGTGCCCAGTTAACATTTGTGGACTTTGGTCTACTATTTATTTTGGTGGCCACTAAACATATGTAGGGTTGGCCAGAGCCCTATACATATATGTGGTATATACGGTATTTTTGGCAGGGAATTCACCAAATATACGGTCCTTTATACAGGTGCATAGGTATATAACATTCTGGCCAACACTTGACACATGTAGACTGCATTCTACTTGCAAACTGTGCAGCTGGTGCATTGAATTTATTGGGCTAGGTTCACCACTGTTTTATGGGAAAGCACTGAACAAACTTTTAGCATTTCTGCTTCCTGGGAAAAAACAACCCTTGTTCATGTGTCAAACTGAATGGGCATTGACTGCATCGCCCATGCCAACTTTATACGTCCATTCCTTGCCAACAACAGACTAAACATCCTCCTCAAAAGCAGCATGAACTTACCCTCAGACATTGATTTATTCCAATACACACAAACACCGCACCTTTTGCGATAGTAGACTAGTCCCTGCAAAGCAGCATGCTGCGCGTCCCAAGGAATGTGCGACCAAAAGCGTTGTCGTGCTATGTTGTACGGCTCCAGACGTTGCTGCTGTCAGGGCCGTTGTTGATGCAGCTGCTGCAGAAGCCATTGTGGTGGATCCTGGCAATGCTGATGGACATCTTGCTGCTGCTGCTGCTGCTCCTGCTGCTGCTGGAGGGTTGTGGTGTGACCTTGATGGTGTGCTGGGCGCATTTAAGTGTTGTGGGTATGAAGGGGGGGGGCGCCACACGAGGAGGTGTGCCTGAATTGACAGGGCAGGGTGTGAAGTAGCATTTATCTTTGTTAATTGTGCTAGCTGGTGCGAATGTGTGTGTGGGGGGGGGTGTGGGTGAGTGTGTGTGGGTGTGAGTGTGTGAGTGTGGGTGTGTGAGTGTGTGTGTGAGTGTGTGTGTGAGTGTGTGTGTTGTGACACCCGTAGAATATGTAAATGTGCTTCACCACATTTGCTATTGAGGGCAGTGTATCTAAAATATTGTCATCGTAAGCATAATACCCTAATAATACTCAAGGACGATTGCGCCACAAGAAAAGGTGTGCCTGGTGGAACAGGGTGGGATTTGAAGTCGCATCCAAAGTGTGTTAATGCTCTAAAGGGCGCGCAAGTGTTGTGAGTATGAAGGTGGGTGCGCCACAGGGGAGGTGGGCCTGATTTGGTAGGGTGGGACAACACAGTCGCGTTCAAGCTGTTTGACGTGCTAGTTGGCGCACAAACGGTGTGGACAGGAAGAGGTGTTGACAAAGATGATCACACTCAATGGCCATGTGCTCTTCGTTCTGCTACACCGCATGTGCTTAGATTGGATGCGTTCAAGCTGTTTGACGTGCTATAGTTGGCGCACAAATGTTGTGGACAGGAACAGGAGTTGACAAAGATGATCACACCCAATGGCCGTGTGCTTAGATCTCTTCGTTCTGCTTCACCGCATGTGCTTAGATTGGATGCGTTCAAGCTGTTTGACGTGCTATAGTTGGCGCACAAATGTTGTGGACAGGAACAGGTGTTGACAAAGATGACTCACGCTCAACGGTCGTGTGCTCTTTGTTCTGCTACACTGCATGTGCTTAGATTGGATAGCCGTTAAGTAGAGGAAGTTGCAGACAAATCACGCAGGCAATGGTGCCAATCATTACATTACCTTTTCATGAGTCCACGTAGCTACTAGGTCTCAGGAGACTGATTAAAATTTAACGTACTACACACAGGATGTAACGTTGGGCATTATACATGGTTTTGTAGATAAAGCAGCTATAAAGAATGTGCAAAGAGGTAGTGTGTAGCTCTTTTCATTCACCCATTTTAAAGAGGAGTAAACCATGACACGGCACTTCAGGGACACAACCACGTGTACACCTTTTTATTTTAAGCCGCAGTGCAGCACAGATCTAATCAATTCATTGTGATTTTAATACGCAGACCATAGGAACGCAGACGGCGCCCTCACGTACACATAACATGGACACAACGTGTTAGCTTGCCAATAGTGTGTCAGTCCTCTGATATGTACCTCAACACGCAAAAGGTGCCGTAAAACTTCTCCACCCTATAACTTCACATGATTAAACATGATTGCATGTACGTGAAGTCCACATATACTAAAAAATGATGTGTAGAGGTCGCTCACGCGGAGAGGGCAAACCTCAACGAAACCTGCATACAACATCGAAGAGCTTGAAAGCTGCAACCCAGGGGACGCAGCCCCCAAAAACAATTGAAAGCGTGCGGACATTTGGGCCTCAGTCAGACCCCTCTGAAAACACCTCTTACCAGTATATCTGCCACCCCTGCCCACGAGTCAGCACTGCTGCTTTGCCAGTCTGAGGGCAGCCTGCACACAAGTGCACACACACATAAAACACATTTTAGCGTATGAGACGTTTAAACACGAACAAATCGCTGCAACATGGTGAACGTGGATCGTATCACATTTCCTCTTCTTCTGCATCTTGCAACCTATTTCAGGAAGCATGAAAGTGGAAGTGTACTTTCTGTGAGTCAATGATAATCTACCACACGCACGCATACACGACATTTAGCGCAGGCTGGAGCATTGATACTAGTCCTTGTGCGTCGTATCTTTCAAAGTCTCCGTGAGTCTGTTGGTAGTCCAGCGACAATGCTTTGCACAGAATGGAAAACTCCTAGGTTGAAGTGTACACACACACATGTAGGACACACACAACATGTGTTCAGGGAGCACAGCAACATGGAAACACACAAACACACATGCACGTATGTGGGACACACATGCCGCTTGCTCTGATTAGAGCACTGCGGCATAGATGCTTACACACACATACACACATGAGAAACAGTTAAAAGTTCAGAACGAGCATGCAACCAAGGAATAGAGCCCGTAGTGTGAGCTGTCCATGTAGAGGGACAAGGCCTGGTGCGTCTGTGTGTGCATTGCTAATCACTACTCACACACGAGGCAGACACGCATACAAATCACTGTTCATACTCACACACGAGGCAGACACACACACACACACACACACACGAGTCCCTACTCGTATTCACACACGAGGCAGACGCACTCATACCCGTGGACACAAAAATTACCATACGGCATCAGCCTTCAACATCTGACCTGCTGCAGTTCAGGCTTGCAGCTTGAAGACGCTGGTAGAGAAGGTCAGGGTTGACATTGTGCACACAAACGGCTACTTCTTACGTGCACAGGGCATATGTACAGATACACTTGCACAGGGCATATGTACAGATACACTTGCACACAGCATATGTACAGATACACTTGCACAGGGCATATGTACAGATACACTTGCACAGGGCATGTGTACAGATACACTTGCACACAGCATATGTACAGATACATTTGCACAAACGCCTGTTAGAACTCACCTGCTCAACGCTGCGCCAAGGGCTTGTAGCATGAGGACGCTGGGGAGGGGGGTGGCTTCTTGTGTGCGCTGCACTGCCATCAGTATTGGCCACAGATCAGGGCCCAACGCAGCTGTGATCTGGACTAGCAGGCCCTGAGAGTATGATCATGTGTGTGAAGTACAAACATACATATATATAGTGCATCTGTCCCGAGGTTCCATTGGTGAGTGCACGTGGGCGTATATGAGTTGATTGGTGAGTGCATGTGGGCGTACATGAGTTGATTGGTGAGTACACGTGGGCGTACATGAGTTGATTGGTGAGTGCACGTGGGCGTACATGAGTTG
>Ga0307945_1004761_pt1 | contig 10888 bp, 9 predicted proteins | sample OrgLakmetagen228_FD_201818 | JGI IMG/M metagenome (GOLD analysis project Ga0307945, IMG submission 201818) | Saline water microbial communities from Organic Lake, Antarctica - #228 | ecosystem: Environmental > Aquatic > Non-marine Saline and Alkaline > Saline | place: Antarctica: Organic Lake...
GGTGGGTCAGGGGGGTTTAAGAAAGTTTGGGTGGTGCTCCAGGATTTTACTGGGCCGCTTTCACGAAATATTAAATGTATTTTCGGAATCCTCAAGCTCAAGCCCAGTCGATTGGCACCCTTTTTGGGTGATTTGATTAAAATGGGGGGTCTGGGTGCCTGGTGCCTGGTCATAGAAATGCATGGAATGCCACCAAGTAGGCCGCAGGGGTGTGTTCAGGCAAATTACCAGCAATCGATTCCAAACTTGCAGTTCACGCATTGCATTATGCTTAAATTGCATGAAGTTAAAAAGGGCTTTGGCAAAGGTTTTGGCTGGATTTGTGCACTAAACAGGAGGCCAGTGCAAGAGCGTGCGCATGTCAGTTTTTGCCCTATAACTCTTCAGGCATTAATTTAATTGGCAAGAGAACAGTATTGGCAGATAGCTGCTTAGATTCTGAGCAGATCGACACTCTTTTTATTAGTCTGGGGGGTGAGGAAGGGGGGTTGGGGGGGGGGGTCATTTTGGGCCGAAGGCCCAAAATTCTGACCTGTACATAGTATGTTAAGAGTTTTTTTTTTGAGGCCTCTTGTTCAGAGCATCTATTACCTACTTTTGTAAGGTAAGAAAAATACAAATACAAATATCACCCACCTTTCTGTCCAGAACCTCTGAGCTGCTGTGCCTGAATCGCTTGCGCTGCTTGCTGTCCCCATCCACCACCTTGGCCAGCCTGTACAGTGTGTCTGCAGACTCCTTGGCTGTGGGTGACGCTCCGATGAATTGCACTTTTTGCAGACAATCCTCTACAGTTTGGGGGATGGGGAGCCGTTTGCTGGATTGACCTGCAGAGAGGAAGGGCAAAGGTGTGGCAGTTATAAGGTGTTCTGGGCACTTTCATTGTTCAAATTCCCAGAGGGGGTCAACTGAGTAAATGTCTGGAAATGTGACTTTTTTTATGCACACCATAATAAAATAACATTAGATGATTCACAAAGTTTGGGGCCAAACGGACCCCCCCAGTGGCCTGGGCGAATAATATTTTGGCACTGAGTATTTACGTAATGAGCCACCACGCTCTATCCAGGGTCTCTTTTCACCTCAAAATACGACAGGAGTATCTCTTTTATAATGAGGAATCGTTTGAAATGCTGAAAACCGGATTGGTGGAACTTGGTTTTCCACCCTTTTTGGCACCCGTTTTGCTGATTTTTTCTGAGGGAAATGGACTAAAATGGGGTACCTGGCCAACTGCTGCTCCGTTTCGCCCCATTTTTATTGCAATGATAATCCTTAATAAAATTTAGACCATTCATACAAAAATGACACAAACCGGGTCAGTTTGTGGTGAGATATGACAGATTGGTGGTGGAAAGAGGGGTTCAAGCCGCGGGCAACTAGGCATGTGCCCCCAAATTAGGCAATATCAAGCAGAAGTGCTCTGGAAAGCACATTTTGATGCCTAGTTTGAAATTGCCCAATTTGGGGGCCCATACGCGGGAAACATTTGAAAAACATGCCCATTTTGGGGGGAATTGTCCACCTCTGTCAAATTCCAGCTTTTAGGCACGCACACCTCAAACAAAAATCCGTGTCCAGTCAGAATGCAGGGCAATAAAAGCAAACATTATTCCAACTTAAGTCATTTGGAAATTCATTACCTAGAACCAGCCTAGAACCCTAAAGAGAATTACCCTATATCATACGGATCGAAAACCACCTTGAACATCTTGCTTGGAAGTTGTGGTCAACAAGCACACTCGTTGCGCACTGTTTGCTTTTCAATATGTTTATTAAATTAATTGGAAGCAGGATGGCATGTTAAGGCTAACAGTTGTTGGCTGTGCAGAATTAATAAGCATATCAAAGCTCTCTGCGAAAAACAGCTTTGCAAGCCTCAATTTGTGCAATAACGTACGTGTTGCTCTAAGTAAAAAATGCAGGTAGCCATTTGACAATTGGTTGCGAAACACATATAAAAGGCTTGTTTGAAGTACCGTACCTTCTCGTACTCATCCCCTACCCCAAATAAAATCCCGCACCTTCCCGCACCCCCAAGTTATAAACCTTTGCCCTTCCCGCATCAACCCCGCAGGGCCTTTAGCCCTGTCAGCACCAATAAGCTTCACAAACAATTGCAATGAAAGAGAACACCGCTAAAGGGCAAAGGGAAGTAAACATACGAACATACTGTTCTCAAGTGAGTTAGCTCTCTAACTACTATACGCCCTTCCCAAAAATTCCTCTCTTCCTCTAGCCGCTATCACTGCTGCTGCTGCTGCTGCTGCTGCTTGTGTGTGCTGATGGTGTTGCTTGGGTGCGGGCAGCCTTGGTGACCTCATCTGATGCTAGACTGGGGTAATCTAACCTGCTCTGCATGCGCAAGCGTTGCAGCTTGGTCCTCTCAACCCCTCTTCAACCCCCACGCCCAATCATTTTCCCCCAGCCACACAGCTTCCCCCTCCATGCATGCCATTGCCCCTTCGCAAACAGCTGTGCCCCTGCTGTATCCCCACAACCAAACTGTGAGACCGTAGCACTCTTTCTTTGGCCTGCCAATTGGCCTTGTGTTGGCTGCCTCCCCCGCCAGCAGCTCAGCCCATTCCGCTTTTGCTTGCTGGCTTGGACTGTCTGATGCCAGCTGCTGAGGGCCAGGTCCTGGTGCTGCTGGGGCGAAGGTGGGGCGGAGGAATCGAGGGGGGCGGGGCGGGGGTCTCTTGCTGTTCGTGTCTGCCAGCAACCTGGAAAGTGTTATTTTCACCAACCCCGCACAACCCCGTAGGACCAAAATATATAAATTATATAAAATTCCAGTCACCCCGCAGGGAAGAAAACGATATTTATGCGGGGTGTTATTAGAAAGGTACGGTATCTGTTCAGTTGTGGTAGTAACGCGTGGTGTAGAATGTATGCAGACAACAATGTTCGGCTGCGTCACTACACTTCATGTCCTAAAGAAAAATGCCCTGAGTTGTGCGGATTGAAAACCGTCCTGAACACCTTGCATAGTGGTCAACAAACAAACTCGTCGCACACCCCTTTGCTTTTCTCCTGCTGATAAAATCAATTAGATACAAGACGGCATGTGCAGGCTACCAGTTGTTGCAAGTGCAGAATTACTGAGCATTGAAGCTCCCCGTTAAGAATATGACACAGGTCCATCTACACGCATGGTTTGTGTTGTGTATATTGCGTGTTGTACCTGTTCTGACAGACACCAGAACCGTAACTACATCGAACTGGAAAAGCCGGGCCCAACTTACCATTTTTTCATACCCGTGCAAACATGTATTCATTCCGCACCCCTCCAAAATATAGTTATTTTTACCCAGTCCGCACCAATCCGCACCCCTCTCTATAAATATTTCAGTGCTTGCTGCAGTAATCCGCAGGGGCAAAATGCCCTCAGAACTGCACCAAGAAACTAGAAAGGCACCAAGAGACTCAGAGGTGCATTCCAACACAATAACACGTTATTATCCGAGAGCACTGAGAAATCAAATTGAGTCTGGTTTTGCACTACTCAGATCCAGTTTGTGTCAGCTGGCAACTGGTTTTTGCCTTCTGGTCTTTCCCTACTGCTGGCTTCCTCACTCGCCTCAATGCCCCCCTCCTCACTTCCCTCCTCCTTGCCCATCCTCTCGATCACTGTTGCTGCTCAAGCTGCTCGGCGGTTGGGGGGCCTTGCAGAAGATGGCCATCCTGTCTGGCCCTGTCTGGCCCTGTCTGGACCTGTGTGCGTGCCTGTCTGGACACACCCCTAGGGGCTCTTGGGGGCTCTTTCCTACTTGTGACCCTTCCAAAACTCAATAAATAATTTAAGCCCGATCCAGTAATCCGCACCCCCTCAAATATTTATTTATTTCGGGGGATGTTAGGCAGCCGCACCCTCTAAAAACAATATTTTTGCGGCATGTTTCTACGGTACTCCTTGTTGTTAGTTTGTGCTAGAAAGTACATGCACTATAGGGGAGCTAAGCTTTTTCACAAAGTTTTAATCTGACATGCAGAATTATGGCAACCAAACTCACCTGAAGATTTGTACTGGGAGGGTCTTGAAGAAGACAGTGGGCTGAATCCTCCCGCCACTGTGTGTGAGAAGATTTTGAAGCGAAGAGTTGAAGCATTTGTGTTTATTGCTGCTGGCCATGGTGGGGGGTGCAGGGTGTGTGAAGTCCTTGCGATGTGGCTTTTGGTTAAGGATAATTCATGCAATGGACCCTCACTTTTGCACATGATGATGAGGAACCAATTAACACTTCGTGCCTCAAGCCCCGGCAAAACTTGCTGTCATGGGTCTCGTGCACGTTTGCAAGTCCAACAAAAGCCACTTCCAGGTTAACTAAACTACTCAGAAACGTCTTCCCAGCTAGCAGGGAAGTTGTTTCTAAGTAGCATGCATAGCTTGATAGTCACACAAAAGCAAATGCTAGGCCAAGTAAGGCATACAAAGCAGCACTCCGCGAACCAAACACTTACATACCTCTGTGCTCCGGCTTTGCCGCTAGTGCGTCAAAATGGCTGAAATCAATGCCACCGCTGCTCTCTGCTGCCGTGTCATCCTTTGAGGAGCGCTTCCTCTTGACGTGGCAGGCCACGAGGAGACGCAAGGGTGATGGTGATGGGACGTGTCCGCACGGTTGCTGCAGGGCTGCTGATCCAGGAGGGAAGGAGGATTTGCTGCTGCTGAACGAATGCCTGATTGAGTATGGCATGCGTCTGGCAGAGCTTGCATGGGGATTGGTGTAGGTGTGGGCACTGGGAGATGACAAAGTTGATATGAGCATATTATATTTATATTAAGATATTTTATTTTGGGTCCGAGATGGCCTGACTACTGTTTCCGAGGCAAATGCACCCTTCGGTCCGTTGGCGAAATATTTCCAATATTATTTGAGACTAGCTTTACGAGTCTCCGAATGACTTATTTCACCCGTGACATTTGTGTGAGATTACCTGTGGTATGTGAATAAACTCACAGCAATGCACTTAAATAAATGTCGATTGACACAGCATTTATGTGCCGGAACAGAGAGAAGGGATTGCACCCGATGGTGTTCGTGGTTCCCTTGTTGATTCCTTGATATTTTGTGTGTTCGTGTGTATGCAGAATAGCACAACGATGATCCATGCAGCTGCTGCCGCGATGATTATCCTGGCAGCCGCTGTAAATCCGCTCACAATTCCGTACATCCTCTGGTACCTGGGGTTCTCCCCTATGGGCCCAGTGGCAGGGTCCTTTGCTGCCTGGTGGCAGTCGCAGTACGGTTCTGTAGCTGCTGGTAGCCTTTTCGCCATCCTTCAGGCCTGGGCCATGGGAGGAGGCATCCTCTAGATCTTACTATGGCAATGTTTCCTAGTGATGTGTGTCTACCAGCAAGTAGATGGGAACATATAGCTCGCTCTAGCAGATCTTAATAAGCATTGCTTCTAAATAAACACGTACTCATTGCTTTAAAATCAACACGTACTCGCTCCGTTGAGCCATCAACTTGTAATTTATTGTTGCTGCTGTCCTCGTCCTCCTTTTTAGTGCTGAACAGCATCCCTGCTAGGGACCCTGGTACAAAAAAACAAAAAATACAGCAAGAAATTGCTACAATTTAACTAATATTGATTGACAAAGCACGAATCATGTGCGTGGTAGTAAGAGATCAGGGTCTGACAAGGTTCATTTGCTCTATTGGGGTTCCTCACGGCCCAGTGGCAGGTTTTTTTGCTAAATGATGCGTGGTTGCCAGCAAGTAGATAGATGGGCACATACTGCAACCTCTCGCTGGAGCAGGGGCCACAAATATGAACTTTCACACTTTCGTTTCAATAACTGTTCTGCTTGTCACACTGCCCCCCAGAATCGCTTTCAGAAGGATAGATACAACATCCAGCAGATGCCCAGCAAAGTACTTCAGTGCAAGGTCTAATATACTCAAGATTTTGTTTAATTACTAACCCTATATCTTTTGTATCCTCCCGCTGGATGCCAGAATCAAAGCCACCTTAGTCAATATGAAAGCCCCTGCACGCGCAACACATTCTCGTCCCCTCCACATAAATCTGGCAACAGATAGCATTTTGAGAGGCTTAAGTGCAAATTTAAATCTCATATTGCCAAAGCGTCCAATAGTTTATAAAATTTATGGTTCAAACTGTTTACACACAGTACGCAGCAAATATTAAACAGTACTACGCATTCAACCAGCTGAGTAGGTTGATCAACACAACCCAACCCTACTGGAGCCGGGGGGTTCGTGTGGAAGCGGGGATCCACCCTGTTTCCACACGGGAAAACAATTTGCAACCTCAAACGTAATAATGCTCCTGTGGCATGCTCAGCTGCACAAATTGCAATCTAAATAAATATAGACTTATAATGCACGAGAAAATGCCCCGATTGATAATACCAGGCAGATTGCGCAAGGGTGGTTCAGAAATGCCCAACAACGTGAACAAATTGGCAGCCGATATTGTGCCGGTGAATTCAGTCCGGTATAAGCCGTGTTTCGGAAGGGACTTGCAAAACTTTACCAATTGTGTATGCGCTGCTGAGCATTTATTTTGCAGGGTGAAGGGGATGGGTGGGTTAGGGCAAGCAAGCCCGTCGGTTCAGTGCTGTTCGAGCTGCATGCCGATTTCCCCTTCGAGTCTGGGGACTTTAGTCCCGGGATTTAAGTTGTTTCGCCGGACCTGGCTTAACGTAATTTATGAGCACGTCACTGATTTAAAATTATGATCAGAGGGTGGAAGCTGCGCGAACCTAAATTGAGCGCCTCATCACCGTTGAAGTCCGCCGATGGTGACGTCCTGGCGGGCTTACGACGAGCGGCTTTTAATGACCAGTGGCTTGTGAATACGAAGGCTTCATAGCGTGTAATGACAGACGTCCTGGCGGGCTTACGACGAGCGGCTTTTAATGACCAGTGGCTTGTGAATACGAAGGCTTCATAGCGTGTAATGACAAAGTGCATGGTTCCAGCAGGCTCCGCTCCGGTTGATTGGAGCGTGCAACCCTGTAAAATAAGCAGATAATTAACCAACATGATTTTACAAGCTGGTTTGCCTGTAGAATTCAAATTTTGTATCGACGTGCAGTTGCAATCATTGCATGCGATAACCTAACAGGTCTAATTTAAAGACAACAACCCGGTTTTACGTACGAACAAGGGCCTGCTTCGCATCTTCCTCGTTTTCCCCCATCTTCAGACGACGCCATGGCTATTGATGGTACGATCTGTCTTTTTTTCGTCCACAGATTTGGTAAGGATCCAACCAAGGGGCTGCTGCTGTGACTGCTCCTGGTCATTTATGAGGGGTGAGCAGCTTCAGCGTACGTGGCTGGCATTAGGGTTTAGGGGAACATGGTCGCTAAGGCTAAGTTAATTAATAGCTTGATTGGTCATCAATATATGTAATTGATATATCCGACCGATTTTTGATTTTTTACAGGGGGCGGCCTCAGAGGCCTGACAGCAAAAAAGGAGAAGAGCCGCAGCGAGAAAAAGTGGACAAGCACTAAGCACCAAGAGACTGCAAAACTAGAGCCGCCCTGCTGAGAACCCAAAGCTTGAGGCTAAACGAAGTTATATATATCTTAAGAATTCACACGTGGACGCAGCCGCTATAGCATAATGGCTATTGCGCTCCCTTCGTATGTCACGATTGAGGGAGAGGTTCCAGGTTCGATCCCTGGTAGCGGCATGCTTTCAGCTGCAGTTTTGCTTTCTCCTTTGAGGAAAGCGATGTTTTCCTCTTTCAGGAAAGCAAAGCCCAACCTTTTTGCAGCCAGCACTTCGCGTCCTCACTGGCTGGAATGAAAAAGCCCATTTGTGTGAGGGTGGTTGCTGAACGTGACCTTGCCTCTTATTGGTGTTACACCAGTCGTGGGGGAAATATGGGTCTTGCTTGGTCAAGGGGCGTTCCATTCTTTTATTTGAGATCAAGTTGCACACAATGTGAGGAACGAACACTGTAAGGTGCTGAGCGTGCTGCAGACCTTACAACAACCATTCATTTCCTCTTCAATACATGACAATATAACAGCAAGGGACAACATATAACGAGGTTTTTAGGAGGAAACACCCTAGTAGAAACATGTCTTTACCTTGCAGGTAGTAGCTAGAGAGGCAGGCCATTCACTTTGATGACAAATACGATTTAGGAGATTTGCTGCACTCTGTGGAAAGTGTCCAAGGAAATGATAGAATACACGCTCAACCACTTGGTCTTCCACTATGCTTCATTCATCAAAGCTGTTCACACTCCACTCAATCTAACCACCCATTTTGTAGCACTGTTTACTCTCTCCAGGTTCAAAGGTTCTGGGGCTCTCACACACCCGCCCCAGTGGCTCACTCCAAACCCTGATGAGAGGAGAAGCAACGCCTATCCCGCTTGATAACGCAACGGCTGCTCTTTTTAGTCATACGTGCACAAGTACAAGCCCCACAAGCAGGGGGGAAGATCAAGACGCGAGCAAGGAAGGCATTGCTCTTGCCCCCCTCACTTGGCAGCGTTCACAGAATTACCCCTCCTCACTTGACACAGTCTTTGGGAGGGTTACTCCTGCCCCACCCCTCACATTCCAACGAGTCTCTGTCACCTCTGCCCTCACTGCACAGGCAGAGCACTCTCTTCAAGCCTCCCTCATCACTCCCCAGCGCTCTCTTTGAGCCACCCCTGTCCTCTGCTGCCTCCGCCTCGCATCAGGCCGCCCTCATCACTTCCCGGCATTCTCTTTGAGCCGCCCCTTGTCCTGTGCCGCCTTCACCCTCTCCCTGCCTGACATCACCACTTCAGGCGCCGGAGGAACAGGCTTTCTGGGGGCGATGCCACCTGCGTGTGCACATGTGCACATATACTTGTGCGTGCCAATACTTGTGAGTGCCAATGAGCACCGTATCTAACCCAATAGTGGTCTGGTCATACCAGGAAATCAAGCACACATGCAACTAGCATAGGTGCGTGCGTGCGTGTCATTACTTGTGCGTGCCAATGGACACCGTATCTAACCCAGTAGTGGTCTGGTCATACCAGAAAATCAAGCACACATGCAACTAGCATAGGTGCGTGCGTGCGTGTCATTACTTGTGCGTGCCAATGGACAACGTATCTAGCCCATGAGTGGTCTGATCTCATCAACAAATCAAGCACACGTGCATCTAGCTTAGGTGCGTGCGTGCGTGCGTGCCCTTACTTGTGCGTGCCAACGGACACTACCTAGCCCAGTAGTGGTCTGGCCTCGACAGTTAATCAAGCAAACGTGTAACTAGCACAGGTGGGTGCATGCGTGCGTATGGCAGGGCCCAACCTGCAGCAATGCGGGCGCCCCCCCCAATGAACAGCTGGGCAGCTTCGAGGAAGGAGGCGGCCCAGCCTTTTTTGCCACCTCCTTTGTCACCACCGCCACCACCACCTGTGAAATATTAAATGCGTGGTTATTGTCAATGTAAATGAGGATGCTATTTCCACAAACGCACCCAACAGGCTACGGGCTTCGTCTGCTTCATATGCAGCAGGGAGCGCCATAACATTAAGATCATGTTTTAGCTATGGCCTATTTCTGCTTCGAGTGAAGACGCGGGGGCGCCAAGTTAAAGGGAGATCAAGTTTTAGAGCTCAAATTGTAGCGGCAAAGCGGTTGCACACTTCTGCACTCTCCTATTCCCTCTCAGACGAGCTGCCGCACCTGAGGGCACTGCCACTCTCGCGGCCTCACCTGAGAGCACTCGCACTGCCACTCTCGCTGCCGCACCTGAGAGAGCACTCTCACTGACACACCTGAGAGCACTCTTGCTGACACACCTGAGAGCACTGCCGCACCCGAGAGAGCACTTGCACTGCCACACCTGAGAGCACTCGCACTGTCTCACCTGAGAGAGCACTCGCACTGCCACACCTGAGAGAGCACTCGCACTGCCGCACCTGAGAGAGCACTCGCACTGCCACACCTGAGAGCTCTGCCACACCTGAGAGCACTGCCGCACCTGAGAGTACTTGCACTGCCACACCTGAGAGAGCACTTGCATTGCCGCAACTAAGAGCACTTGCAATGCCACACCTGAGAGCACTTGCACTGCCGCACCTGAGTGCACTTGCACTGCCGCATCTGAGAGCACTGCCACACCTGAGAGAGCACTCGCACTGCCACACCTGAGAGAGCACTTGCACTGCCACACCTGAGAGCACTGCCGCACCTGACAGAGGTGCACGGAGGGGCCTTCCTGTACCCTTTAATCCTCAAACAAACATACATTTTCATCATCTTCTATCGCTATATCTATGTACCGTAGAGACTTGTGACAATGCGAGGTTTGAAAAAACCTAATTTATAAACCCCAATAAACCCCATCCTCCCTGTGACCTTACCTAACTCTTATCAACCTCCCTGTAACCTTACCTGACTCTTATCGACCTCCCCGTAACCTTACCTGCCTCTTATCAACCTCCCTGTAACCTAATCTAACCTTATCAACCTCCCTGTGACCTTACCTAACCTTATCAACCTCCCTGTAACCTTGCATGACTCTTATTGCCCTCCCTGTAACCTAACCTAACCTTATCGACCTCCCTGTAAACTTACCTAACCTTGTCAACCCCCCTGAAACCTAATCTGACTCTTATCGACCTTCCTGTAACATAATCTGACTCTTCTCGACCTCCCTGAAACCTCATCTGACTCTTATCGACCTCCCTGTAACCTAATCTGACTCTATTCGACCTCCCTGTAACCTTACCCAACCTTATCAACCTCCCTGAAACCTTACCTAACCTTATCAACCTCCTTGTAACCTAATCTGACTCTTATTGACCTCCCTATAACCTTACCTAACCTTATCGACCTCCCTGTAACCTAATCTGACTCTTATCGACCTCCCTGAAACCTAATCTGACTCTAATCGACCTCCCTGTA
>Ga0307945_1004762_pt1 | contig 10888 bp, 9 predicted proteins | sample OrgLakmetagen228_FD_201818 | JGI IMG/M metagenome (GOLD analysis project Ga0307945, IMG submission 201818) | Saline water microbial communities from Organic Lake, Antarctica - #228 | ecosystem: Environmental > Aquatic > Non-marine Saline and Alkaline > Saline | place: Antarctica: Organic Lake...
GCTGCGCATGAGATACAGAGACCTTTTTGAAAGAATGTTTAAGACTCTGCGTGTGTTTGCTCCTTCTAGCTCTGAATTTATTCCCTTCTTAACTTGTCATCACAGTATCACTGATTTTGAGATCAATGCATTTCTGAATCAAGACTCATACAGACTCCTCAAGTTTGTGTCAGATTTAGTTTCAGTTTTCGACACTGGTTGATTTTGTTTCACCAGCCAATTTGCCATCAGCCAGAGACTCGGGCTGTAGGCCATCCTTGTAACCCTTGTAACCCATGCGCAGCTCGCACACTTCAGCACAAGTCTGTTAAGCAGCCTATTGGTCTGCCATGTTTGGCTGTCAATCACCTCATCAGTAAAATCCATGTGAAGGGTGATCTCCCTCTAAACTCTGTAAACTCTGTAAAGGGGGATGCCAATTAAAGTTATCCCATCTTAATTTCTGTCTTGAGCTTTCTGCAAACTGTTGCAGTAATGACAAGTCGATTTAGGCATGCCTTATTGAAACGACTCTACAGAGCAGAGAGGCTTGCTACGGAGCTTGACACTCAGTAATTTTACATCCGATGATTGGAAACTGAAAAAGGCCGGCAAACTCAATACATTTGGTCACGTAATGCGCGTATGCAACCCTGAAATAAAGCATGCTGGAACTCAATAATACAAATACAAAATAAATTGAAAGATCGCACATGACGTACTTCTTCTTCTTTATAGCTGAAAACAAGGTGAATAGACGCAGAAAAGCACGACAAAGCAGACATGACACGTCTGATGTATACTCTTGTCTGCGTCCGCATAATGAACAACTGTAATGGTTACAATGATTATAATGAGGGATGACCTTCAGCCAGGTTGTTTGGCTGATCGGCTGCTGACTGGTCTCGGCCAGCCACAAATAAATCCATAAGCTCAGAAAGAAAAAGAAAAAGTCTATTGTTCTGCTGAGAAAGGAAATCTGCATAATGAACAACTGTAAAATCTCCTGGTGCAAAGGAGCACGACTAAGCAGCCGTCTCACGACCAGTTGCATTGTCTGCATTGCTAGCGGTTGGCATGTGCTAATGTACATAACGTAATGCAAGGTTTCCTGAAATCCATAGTCTGCAGATAAGTTTCGTACTTTTCCCTCTTTAATGTGAGTGACTGTCATCATCTTCCTTGGCACACATCGGCCAATCGTTCATACCAAGCAAACAGGATTGCACAAACCCAACGACTTGAGTAATAGTATCACCCATACACATACACAGACAACGGAACATGCCAAGCCGCACAGCATAATAACATAAGGTCTGATGAGTGGCTGAGCAGGCAGCTGGATCCGCCGACAAAAGCAGCCAGAGTCCCGCTATGCCAAATTTGCGTCTAATTATGAGCTATCCCTCCTAGTAACATAAGAGTACTTGTGATTCCTCATCCATCCTGTAGCCTGAGTCAATGATTGATTCCTCATCCATCCTAGAGCCTGAGTCAATGATTGATTCCTCATCCATCTTGTAGCCTGATTCAATGATTGAATTTGTAATACACTTCTATTTGCATGCATGGAAAAATACGCAACGGCAAAGCCCTCAACATACAGCAACACCAAAAAGACAAACAAGCAAAAGTTACTGCATTGCGTCATCTTGCAGTGCATCATCAGTGCAATCACAACCCTGTACTGACATCTTTCCACCAATAGATGACACCAGCAACCTCCAGCTCGTGCACATACCCTTGTTCACATCCACACATTCACATCCTGCGCTTGCTTAACTCATTCCCGAGGTACATTGCACGCAAGGAATTATCATACGCAAACACCTCAGCAACTGCGCACACCGTGTTCACAACAAAGGTCCTCTGCCATGGCGTTTCCAAGGACAGCGCGCTGAAGATGAAAGCAAGCATGCTCATGGTGATAGCGTGCTTGGCAAAGAGCCAGCTAAGGGAAGCCTGCAAAGGACCAAGGCAGCGGAACATTGATTAAAACTCACAAGGGCAGTGTTGACACAGCATCCTGTTTGAGGGTAAAGGGGTACAATAAAGGCAGAGCAGCGACAACATGCCACTCCTGTAGCAATTGTAGGCTGGCTTTTTATTGCATGGTACGCACGAGTCCACTTATTTGTGCCACTACGCACAGGGACTACACCCAAGCCCGTCAGAGCAAAAAGCAACACCTTCTATAAGTATGCACAGGTGCTTACACTGCACGGTACACACGAGTTCACTTACTTGTGCTACTACGCACAGGGACTACACCCAAGCTCGTCAGAGCAAAGAGCAACAAGAGCCCGGCCCTTCCCATTTGCAGCGCAACCTGCAGGTGAACAGGAGATCTTTAATAACTCATATAATAAATAATAGAGGGACGCCAAGCTGACGATATTCCTACCTTATTATTATTGATGAACACAGTAAGCACGATGAGTTGTGTAAATAACGCCATTTCATTCTCTCATTACACTGGAATCCACTTTGTCCCAGTGTTCAATATCACCATTTCATATTTCTGACCTCTTTTCATGCAATTCCACCTCTTAAAAGTGGATTAAGATCCAAGGCGCAAAAATGCTACTACTTACTCGTACCTAGGGTTGGCCAGAACCATACATATACGGTGTATATACGGTATTTTCGGCAATATAATCACCAAAAATACGGTCATATATGGTGTATTCATACGGTTCTGGCCAACCCTACTCGTACCCATACTCATCGTCTTCCCTGCTGTGTGTGCGTTTGCAGAGTAGTTGGTGGATCAGAATGCTTGAACTAAACCAAACACCGATACATAAAAAGAACCATCCTGACCATCGACCCTGTACCTTCTGCCTGTCAAACAACAGACCCCAAACGTACGGTCCTTGAAAGAGAACTGCCCATCTATCCTGAGCAGTAGTGGACATGCCAGAGCTGATGGCCATACGAAGCAATCTGCATGCACATTTGTTTGCAGTCACACTTATACCTCACGGCGTCATAAAACTTGCAAGCCTTTGCCATCACAATACCATGATACCATGATGCATCTACCTACACTGTTGAAATGTTTTTGAAACCATGATACCATGATGCATCTCCCTACCCTGTTAAAAAGTACCTGATACCATGATGCATCTCCCTACCCTGCTAAAAACAAATACTGCTAATAACGATACCATGATGCATCTACCTACCCTGCTAAAAAAGGTTATGTAATAATAATGGTACAATGTTGCATCTACCTACCCTGCTTATAAATTATACCATGATGCATTTCCCTACCCTGCTACTTAGGGTTTAGTTTTTGGGGTCATGGTTTTAGGTTTTAGGGTTAGGGCCCTGTCCCCCATCCCCCCTGCCCAAAATGCATCAGAAAAGTCAAGCTTCCAGTGGAGCTGTTATGTACAGCTGTTTGGCAGAACACTATGTAGAGATTACTTCATCATTGCCTCCCTCTGAGGAGCAAGGTGTGTAAAATTTTGCTCCTGGTCTGCAATCAAAGTGAGGCTTCTGCCAAAAGAAAGAAAAGGAGCTTACTAAGAAGCAATTAAACCCCAAGAGCCTAACATGACACCCTTGGGGGGACAAGGCTGTCAGGCCAGGGGCACAGAACAAACACACACAGAGAGAATAAGAGAGAGAGAGAGAGAGAGAGGAAGAGAGAGAGAGAGAGAGAGAGAGAGAGAGAGAGAGAGAGAGAGAGAGAGAGAGAGAGAGAGAGAGAGAGTTAGAGAGAGAGAGAGAGAGAGAGAGAGAGAGAGAGAGAGAGAGAGAGAGAGAGAGAGGGAGAGAGAGGGAGAGAGAGGGAGAGAGGGAGAGAGCGAGAGAGAGAGAGAGAAAGAGAGAGAGAGAGTGAGTGAGTGAGTGAGCGAGTGATTGAGTGAGAGAGAGAGAGAGGTGTGTGTCAAACACAGCACAAACGTAAAATCTCCCATGCTTCATCCACACCTGACGAGGCTCAGCACGCTCATGCAGGTCAGAACGTAGACGCGGACTTTGAGCAGGCAGTCAATGTAGCCTGCAGCCCGTAATCTCAATTTATTCCCGTCCTTGTCGAGCACGTGGTGGCCGCATGCAGCCTCAAACCCCCGCAAGGCACTGCGCAAGGCGACGGACCACACAGCCGGCTTGCACCTAGCCTGTCTCTGCAGAGCAAATCCGTCAACCAAAAATGCAGGACCTTGCTGCTGTCGTGTCTCCAGCGCCTGGTGCTCCTGCTCCTGCTCCTGCTCCACTTGCTGCAGCTGCTGTCGCGCCAGCTGTTGCTGCTCCTGCTCCTGCTTCTGTCCCTGCTCAGAATGCTGCTCCTTCCTTGCTTCTGCTCTTTTGTTGCTGCTCCTTCCTTGCTGCTGCTGTTGCTGCTGCTGCTGTTCCAACTGAGAAGCAAGGGGAAGCAACGCTGGCCCAGCTGCGGGGTCGTCAAGTGCTAAGTCGACCTAGCCAAATATAAAGAGAGAATAAAATGTGTAAAACAGTAAGGATACTCCCCATGTGACGTGTTAACGCATGTCATTTCCCATGCGGCGTATTAACGCATGTCATTCCCCATGCGGCGTATTAACGAATGCCATTCCCCATGTGACAGGTCAATGTATGTCATTCCCTATGTGGCGTGTGAACGCGCGTGCCATATCTTTGATGAGCATGTCAAACCTGTTCTGCTTGCGAGCGTGACCCACTTTCATATTGTGGCTTCATGAGTCACCCCTGAAGTGCTCCTTGGAAATCTGCTAATTGCTCTGACTGCTCTTTGCTTAGCTCCTCAAAGGATCAACATGGCACTGTTTGAGATTATGATCAAAGGCATGATGTCCCAGAAATGGGCGTGCGGAACATATGCTTCATGACATCATTGCGGTTTATCGACAACCAGGAAGGTTTTTTTGCAAGAAATCACAGTTCCAGGCTCTGGCTTCCTTTCAGCGCAACACCTTTATACGTACTGAGTTCAGTGAAGAACACGAGAAAAGTTCCAGTTCTTAGGATTTGCAGCTCAGCATAAAACAATATATATCCCTCTTGCTGGTATCTGCGTTCCTCTTCTGTCACACTTCCATCTTCTTATCTCCCAAAACACCCCTGTCACGTGCACCCCACAATGTTAACGAAGTACAACCTACCATTCTGCCGCCTTCCAGCTGCTGGCTGACCACGTAGTCCCTCAGGATAAATGCTGCACTCAGCCCCATTAAATTGGGCACGTCCCATGGCCAAACAAAACCCTCGCCGTCCCACTGCGTGCCCCAGCGTAAAGCAGCTTGCAGCATGAGCTCAGGCCTGCACGGAAGTGTGGATAATGTAAGTGAGTGTGTGTGTATGCGCATGTGCTCATGCGTTTGCGTGAGAGTGGATGATGTAAGTGTGTGTGCGCACGTGCTCATGTGTTTGTGTGAGAGTGGATGATGCAAGTGTGAGTGTGTGAATGTATGTGTGTGCATATATACATGTGTAGGGTTGGCCAAAACCATATATATACGGTGTATATACGGTGTATATATACGGTCCTGGCCAACCCTATACATGTGTGTGTTTGTGTGTGCCTGGGCATGTGCTTGTCTACCTAAATTATATGTGCCCCTCAGGATGCCCATGACAGGCATGTCGACGGCGATGATGCGCCAAAGGTCAACACACAAACCACAGCAGCTGTTACTTATCAAAACTGGGTGCGAAGTCTGCGTGAGCCTGATGGCCACGCATGTTGTACCTTCAAACATGAATTTAAACACTATTTGCAGGACTACTTATACATGTACTCACACATCCATTATTGGCTGCACACACGCACACACACATGCACACACGCACACACACACACATGCACACACACACACACACACAAGCAGCACGTCATACTCACTGGGGGCTTAGGGAAACCAAATGAAGCAATCCACCCAGCTGCTTGATGCTCAATTCCTGCTCGCTCTCTCCGCGGCCGCTGCTCGTGCACCCAAGGGTTGTAGAGGACAGAGTGCGCTCGGGACAAATGTACTCTCCTTGGGCTACAAGCTCAGCAAAGGGCAGGGCGCCTGGCAGGCTGCCAAGCACTCTTATCAGTAGGGCCGCCAGCGTGGGCATACCCCACAGCACACATTGATGCAGCAGATCCTTCCCAACATGCCAAGCGGCCATGTGCGCTTCTTGCGTCGAGGTTGGTGGGGGTGCTGCCACTGCTGCTCCTTCTGCTGCTGCCACTGCCACTGCTGCTGCTGCTGCTGCTGCTGCTGCTGCTGTGGTGGTTGGACGGGAACTTGACAGGGGCAGGTGTGGGCTGTGACAGCTCTTGCATTTTGATGACGCGTCTGTTGTGGGAGGCACCCTGCCTGCCAAGGGGTGGTGCTGCTGTAGCCAGTGCCCAAGGTCCGCCACAAACAGGGCTACGTCCTCGCTCCCCGTCAAAGGCAGGTGTGCAAGCTCAGCAGAGATGCCAGTGAGGCAGCTGGGGATCGAGTGACAAACAGTGTTTTAATCCTCAGAAGGTGTGTGTGTGTGTCTGTGTGTGTGTCTGTGTCCGTACGCGTGAGCATTGGCATGTGCATCCGTGTGTGTGCAAGAGTAAGTTTGCGTGCGTGTGCATGTGCTTTTACATTTGTACGCGCTTGTAAGAGCGTGTGGGCTGTTGCGAGTGAGCTTGTCTCAAGTACAGAAATGCGCTTATATGTTCTTTCCCACTTACCTGGGGAGCAGAAGCAGATTGCTGAAACCAAGGAGCGTGTGCCCCTGGCAAAGCTCTAGCCTTAGCAGCCTAGGGCTGAGAGTGTGTGTGAGAGCGCTGATGTCAGGAAGCAGGACATCCACCTGTTCATGTGTGATGAGGGTTGAGAGTGTGAGTGAGAGATGAGCCGATGTCAGGAAGCAGGACATCCACGTGTTCATTGTGATTAGGAGGGTGGAAGGGTTGAGAGTGTGTGTGAGAGCGCCGATGTCAGGAAGCAGGACAACCACCTGTTCATGTGTGACCAGGAGGGTGGAATGGGGAAGCTGGCACTTGATGTGGATGGCAACAAAGGTTGATGTGGCTGGATAGTTGTGTAAAGCAAGACTCTACAGATGCAGCACAGAGGAGATGGTTGCTGCCGTCTCACATCAAAGCACAGAAGGCTACATTTCACAGTTGGTAGACGTATCAGTGCCAGCACCTGAATATAGCCTTGCAATATGAGCAAAGAAGGGAATGTCAGGCAACGTTAGCTGCTGCCTGTCTGGCGTGCATGACAAGTAAGCATGCAGATAACTGCAAATAACTGAACGCTTGGCAAGCTGGTGAAGAAACCGAGAAAGACATACCTACTTTAGTTAGGGATCAAGGCTTTCTTAACTGGCAAGCGAACCAGACATGTCTCAGGGGGACAGGCACATTCATATTTCTCATCCGAGCACAGATTTAAAAAACAGAAGAATCACACATGCACTGAAACCGCAACCCACGTCAACGACAGGAAAGAAGCGACTTCAGACTGTAGAACTGTTTCGTATAGGTACTGCAGAAAATTTGACATGAATCAGCCGAGCTTGCGCACAGACCGAAGCTTACCTTAAACAGCTGCATTCCTTCTGGACGTTGTGCAGGTTTGTTTTCTAGCACAGCTGGTCCCTCTTCTTCCCCATATTCGGCACCAACGCCACTGCCCCTTCCTTCAATGCCGCTGCTCCTGCTTTCAATGCCGCTGCTCCTGCTTTCAATGCCGCTGCCCCTTCCTTCAATGCCGCTGCTCCTGCTTTCAATGCCGCTGCTCCTGCTTTTATAGCCAGCTACGCCGCTGCACCTTCCTTCCATGCCACTGCCTCTTGCCTCAACGTTATTAACGCCACTGCCCCTTCCTTCGACGCCACTGCTGCTTCCCTCGAAAACATGATCTACAGCCACCAACTGAGTAGGCAGGTAGCAGCTGCTCGTGCATGCCAGCACCTGCAGGGCGTCCGGCCTATCTGCCACACACACATCACCACCAGTGCTTTCCCGACCATCCCATGTGGCCCCATGCTGCTCCGCAGGCACGGTTTTGCATAAGGGGCTCCACCCAGCAAAGTCACTGCCATGGCGCGCACGCACCCACACACTGACACAGACAGCAGACGGAGGGGAGGCTGTTGTAGGAGAGCAGTAGCTGCTGCTGGTGGGGGTGGCGCTGGTGGAAGGACGTTGAGGAACTGAGGAATTGGACACGGGCGGAGTTGGATAGCTCTCATCCATTGCAGCAGGCGGAGGGGCTGGCAGCAGGAGGGAGGGAGACGCAACGTCAATGCTGCATTTGTAAAGGGAGTCTGCTGGGTGAAGGGGATAGGGTCCGTGCACTTCCCACACAGCTGCTGCTGCTGCTGCCGCTGCTGCTGTTTCTGAGGATGCCATTTGATTAGAGCAGAGGTACACCTTGTCGTCCAGCTGCGCGCGATTGTGTCAGGGGTGTGGGGGTGGTATATTGATATCATTATAATTACTGATAAGGCGTAAAAGGAAGGGGAAGGGAGGGTGGAAATGGTACAGAGGCAACGCCTGCCATTCAAATATGCCTCGCATTACACCACACAATTCACTAAACTACCTACCACGTCGTATCATTATGTTTAGGGTTGGCTAGAATTGTAAGTTTACGCCGTAAATGACTGAATATTTGATGAAATCCCCGCCAAGAATACTGCATGTACACTGTATATAGTTGTAAGGTTGGCAAGACCATATACGTACACCGTATATGACCGTATGCATGGTAATCCCCCTGCTAAATATACCATACATGCACCAAATATACGTATGTAGGTATGTATATTTGGTCAACCCTAACTATGTACCCAACATTCACATGTGTCTTTCGACACGGGCCTCGCCCCAACCTCTTTGCTCAATTTCACACCACAATACCACATTGCACCATTACACGTGCCCAACATCATCAGGTTTGACGCAAGCATGCCTGGTGACTGGCAGGCCCAGCCCGCACTCCCACCGCAATGTTCATCTACTTGGTTGGCCAGAGTTATGCACATGTACCTAGTGATGCCAAACAAGAATGTATATAAATGTGGAAGTCGCTCCGCCAAAAATACTGTAGGCACACTATTTCCGTAGAGATGGTCCTGGTCAACTCTACACTTCCTTTTTTCACAGCCCTTCACCTGAAGCGTAATAGGCAGTCCCGAATCCCTCACTTCCTCTACCAGGTGCGTGCTTTCCAGCCATCTCTGGGCAGCTTCAATCACGAGCTTGTGGGTGTGCAGAGAACAAGCATTCTCGGCTGATGTGATGTCCTGCCTCAGGTCTGCTGTTAGGATGATGCAGCCAGCGCGCATGACTGCGCTGAGCAGCTCTACCTCCGCGTTCCTGCGTGGTCGGGTAGAAAGATTGAGGTGCTTAAATGGCAGCCCTGTTACACGTCCAGCCTCCGGGCAGATATTACGATGTTGCAGCCAGCGCACATGTCTGTGCTGAGCAGCTTTACTTCTGCATTCCTGTGCGGTTTGGCAGCTCTGTTATCTGTCCAGCCTGAGGTCTGCTGTTAGGATGATGCAGCCAGCACGCATGACTGTGCTGAGCAGCTCTGCCTCTGCCTTTCTGTGCGGAGTTGCTTGTAAGTTGAGCTTGCCGTCACAAACAGGTAACTCACAGCAGAGTAGTGCTCAAGGAGACTGCCAAAGTGAAGAATTAAATCCAGGCTGGCGCATAAATTCTTACTTTTTCCTGTTCATTTCTTATTTGTACTCCTGGTCGTCCACGTGCAAACCCCCCCCCAAACAGGGCCAATAAGCTTCCCACCCAATTTAAAGCCCCCTATATTTCATCTAAATGCAAGATACTTGATGTTATATCTAAACCATTGACATTTGCTGAAAATTTGGCATTCTGGGGGGCTGTGTGGGGTCCAGTGCGTATTTTGCACCCACTTTGGCAGGGAAAAGGTGCATTTCTGAAGTTGCCCCGATCGACCTCTGCTTCAGGATATAAGCATTATAAATGTTGTATAACAATGCTGCAAGGTCAAATTTGGGGCAGGGGTACTGGGAAAGCCGGCGAGTGGGAGGTACTCACACAAGGGACACAGGGGAAAAAGGCAGGAAAAAGCTGTTTCTCCGTACCTGCTGCGAGTTTCAGCCCGGTTTTTGCTCTCAGAGTAGCGGTATAAAATATCATCATATTTAAATTTTCATAGGGCCAATTAATGGCCTGGTTAAGATTTGGTGGAATTGTTTGACCCGTTACATGCAGCAATTTCCGCCTGTGCTACTTCGGCTCCATCTAAAATTCCCAAATTCACACCAGAGTTGCGGTATAAATTATCAAGCCCTTTGAAATTTACAGGGCACAGATTGGTGCAGTGTGTGAGTAATGGTGTCTGTTTCTGACCGTTACATTTCCACTTACTGGGTCTTTCGGCCTGCTTTCTTTGTGTGCATGTAAAAAGCTATCCAACACATCTTTCAGCTCCCCAAACGGTGGAGTGGTTGGGGAGATATGCCCAAATTATTGGTATTGGCCCTATTTGCCCGGGGAGGGGGGGGGGGGTTGCATGGGGACAACCTCCTTCGAACTGCACTAAATTGCACTGCTTCTTCCAGCACCATCACCTTTCTTACCTTGCACGAAGGTGTGCTGGGAGGTCGGACAAGGCATCTGGTGGAAATGAGCTAGGCTCAGACTTGCATGGAATCTTCAATGAAACCTGCATGTGGTCGCGTGGATGCAATGGATGGAGATGAGATAATGTATGACAAAGATCAAGCGACAGCGGATTAGTACAGAGGCGTGCACAACAACTAGAGGGGAAAAACAAACGGAAAGAAAGAGGGTGCCAACAGGAGGCGCCAAAAAAAAATTCTGGACGTCATGCCCTATTTTTGGGGTGGACCCCCCTGCCTCCCCCCCCCCCAAAACCCCCCTTCCGGTGCCCCCACCCGGACAAAAAGGGTACCAATCTGCTCC
>Ga0307945_1004766_pt1 | contig 10880 bp, 9 predicted proteins | sample OrgLakmetagen228_FD_201818 | JGI IMG/M metagenome (GOLD analysis project Ga0307945, IMG submission 201818) | Saline water microbial communities from Organic Lake, Antarctica - #228 | ecosystem: Environmental > Aquatic > Non-marine Saline and Alkaline > Saline | place: Antarctica: Organic Lake...
GAGGACCACCACAGGGGATCATGAGCACCAGTAATGTACCATCCAAGACATCTTGAGCACCACAAGGAACAAATGCACAGACATGCCTGCACTTGCACACAAGTGCTGGCATACACACCTGCAGTGCGTGCACGCACGCACGCACACGCACGCGCGCACACACATACACACACACACGCATGCATGCACTCGCACACATGCACGCACACACGCACGCACACGCACGCGCGCACACACACACCACATACGCACACAAACACACACGCATGCACGCGCACACACGCATGCACGCGCACACACGCACGCACGCCCACACACACGCACGCACGCGCACACACACACACGCACGCACACACACACACACGAGCGCACGTGCACGCACGCACACGCACACACGCATGCATGCATGCACGCAAACAAGCACGCACGCACGTGCACACACGCACGCACGCATGCACTCGCGGGCGCACGCACGCGCACACACACACACCACAACACACACACACACACATACACACACACATACACACACACATACACATTTACACGCACGCATGCACGCGCACACAGGCCTAGGCACGCACGCACGCACGCACGCTAACACAAACACACACACACACACACACACACACATGCACACACACACACGCACGCACGCGCACACACACGCACGCACACACACACACGAGCGCACGTGCACGCACGTACGCACGCATGCACTCGCGGGCGCACGCGCACGCACACACACACACACACACATTTACACGCACGCATGCACGCGCACACAGGCCTAGGCACGCACGCACACACGCACATAAGCACGCTCAGCTCAGTCTTGGTCCAACACTTTGGCCAGGGGACATGCTGTTCTACAGGCTTGCCTGTGTCCACATGTGTGTGTGGCACAGAACCACAGGTATAGCGCTATATTTTGGACCTAAATACCGCCAGAGCCCGACAGAACCAAATTTCCGAATTAATTTTTTGCCAGGGAGCATTGTGCACGGTACCCTGCATGCCTTCCAAATCCGATGCCGAAATTCCTTCGGCAAGGGGGAGTTCTGGCAGATATAGCGGCTGAAATATAGCACAATATAGCGCTATATCGCTATATAGCGCTATAGAAATGCCTCATATAGCGCTATACGCCGATCCCTATATATAAGACATTAAATAGCCTGGCATCCCAGTTTTAGCAGTCTACAGTTCTATCTACACAAAGCGAATCCAAGAGGACATTGCCCACCTTGTAGTATTCGTAGTCGTGAGCGGATGGTGGGTAAATCAGACGCAGTTCACTGGTGATCGCGCGCATACATACGCCTGCTTGCAGCCAACGCTTCAACAATTGTGGACGAGGTACACAGAATCCACACCTGCAACCAGGTATCTGATGCTTAAAAACATATGCGAACAAATGGTGTTGAGCCTACTTAGTAGGCCTCAACATCGATCGTGCCAGCATGCAAAGTTCCCTTTCAGGGTAGTTAACGAAAAAGCGGATGAGCAATAAGACAGGCTGCATCTTGTACATGAAAGCCCTGTGCTTTATTTGGGGGTTTGGCATTGCATCAGATTTCTTGGACTATATTTTGAGGTTTGATGTGTGAAAGACGGTAAATTGACAGCTTGACCCTTGCTGGACAAGTGGGGGGGCGTCGCTAGCGACGCTGAAGTTGGCGAAACCCAGCACTGGCAGTGCAATGCGTGTTGCATGTGTGTGTGCGTGTTTATATGTGTGTGCGCGCCTGTGTATTTTCGCATGTGTTTATGTGTGTATGTGTGTATTCGCACGTTTTTGTGTGTATGTGTGTGCGTGCGTGTGTGTTTGTATGTGTATGTGCGCGCGTGTGTGTGTCTTGCTACCCCACAACTGCAGTGGTGTGCATGGGACTGGAGCAGGCTTTGCTGAAGCAGGCGTGAGAATGTGCTGCTGCTAAGAGGACAGGGCAGGTGCGAGCATTGTGCCCAGGCTGGCAACAGTGTTTCACACGAACTGCATTTCTCAAGGGTCGCATGGCAAACTCCTGTGCATCATGAACATCTGAATAGGTATACTAAGCTTATATGGCCCATCAAAATTAGCATTTATTGAATTTGAGCTCAGAAACTCATGCTTGCATGGTCAACTTGAACTTTGCAGCCAGGCCTGCGCGCGGGCCTCTGACGCAACAAACGCAACCAAGGATGTATGCTGATGGATACTGCACCAGCAGGAGGTGGTCCGGGAGCCTGGCTGACGAATCCTGGGCAGCTTCTTGCAGCTACCAAACATATGTTACACTAAAGATTTACACGCTGCACCTCAGGGCCACCAAGCTTTTCTGCCCCAGTAACGGTTTTGGTTAGGAGCCTTTGTCGAGTTCCAGCTTGTAAGTTGCCCTGGGTGGGCCTGGAGAGCCTAGTGGACGCTATGGCATACTTTGGGGCAAAGCTAGGCGCTTATGCCCCCACGAGGGGGGCTTCGAAAATAACATGAAAGCATTTCACATCTTCAGCGACAATCAAATGTCAAGCGTTTGAAATAGATCCGGAGGACGACAAGGCCTAACCAATTTCCCATGCCAACCCTTGCACTGAGCATTTTATAAAGCAGAGCAGCTGGGGGAATCAAGCCCGTGTCTGGATCATTTGAAGGATGCCTTACAGATGCAAAAGTACTAGCTTCCCAAAGGAATAAAATTTGCAAGTCAGTACCTGATGCCGCTGTCCAGTGCATGAGTGCACAAAGCAAAAAGCAGGCCAATTGACATGTTAAGGCGGTCAATGCTAGTCCAGGGAGTAACCTCTGGTCCGGTGCCCTCTTTGCCAGCGTCATTCTGCAATAATGTCAAAGATTGGGGTATAAGTGTCATAAATGGTCAATAAAAAAACATGCCTTTCTCATGGTAATTGTCTTGCAAGTCTACATGTCAGGGCCTTTCTAAGGAACAGAGCCCTAGATCCTGTGCTGGCACACTCACGCATTCAAAGAAAGTTGGTCAAATTTACTGAATACTTCAAATTGGCTGTCAGTTCTGTATATGCATCCTCTGGATCTAGAAATGTCTGAAAATCTACAGTGGACGTTTTGTTTTGCATTGCTTGATGCTCCATGAGTTCTCCATGCTATATTGAATGATAATGGCCCCAAAGTTTTTTATGGAACCGTAATTTATCCAACAACAGCAAATTTTCCCTAGAAATAAAAGCAAGTGCTGCAGAACTTTACATACCTCCTCCTTCACAGCTTCTAAAGGAGGCCGTGCACTAGTGTGAGGTATTTGCAGCCCCCATAGCTCGATGCGCTCCTCAACATCATAGCACCTGAATGGACGGTTTTAATAATCTCTGCTCATTGTGTTGCCAGTAACATTTGATGGATAGAACATTGGTGTTAGGGTGAAATCTCTCCCAGTCCACATTGTTGATGCATGTGCAGTAAATGGGGCAAGGGTAAGTTGCTTACTTAAGGTCCTCTGGATCGTCAAAGTCAAATATACAGCTGCTGATCATGTTTGTCCCAAATGTAGCCATAAGACAGCCCACGGCTGGTCCAATCGCCTCACTCATCGTCGTTTCCCGGTTTACCACTCGCTGGAGAGCCTCGTTCAGGTCTTTGCCAGGGTTGACCTGCAAATCAGGCAGCAGTGGTAAGTTTGCCGCTGTCACCGAGCTATTTCTCATTAAAAGTTAGGCAGCAGTATTAGCAGAGTAACTACTCCAGGGAAGAGGTTTTGGTCATTGGAAAGAAGGGCTTACCTCTAACCGGGCCAGCAGGTACGTCATCTTTTCCGAGGCAGGGAGGGGAGTGTTCTCAGGAAGCAAACCAACAACATCTTGGAAGTCCTCCTTGCTTATCTGCACGTCAACCAACATTTAACAAGGCGCAAGCTGGGCACTTGTAACACCAGGTAGGTAAACAACAGGTGCAAGCCTCAATGCCCAAAGGGACTACAAGACACGCCTCCAGGAACGTTTGCTGTTTACCCACCGCCTTGTAGACAGACAGCGTGTCGGTTGTGTTGACCTTGAACCTGGCAAGGAGTTTCGGCATCATGTCCTCCTGTACAAACCAGGTTGGGAATGGGCACTTGGGTGCAATCCTACAAGACCTATCAATGTTCATTGAATTTGCAGGCGTTAGTTGGCACGAAATACATCTTTCTACCTAGTAGCACACCTGGATGTAATCATACGTGACTTCCTCCTCATCATCAATGCTCTTGCCGTTGTCAAGTTCAGGAGTTAATTGCTCATCCTCGCCCCCCTGAAATGTGGACCATCACGACTCTTGTGCCAGCTCTTCAGAAATTCAATATTTTTTTGAAAGGGGATACAATCAAAAATTGGCAGATACACAAAATCTCATAAAATGATCTTCCAAGCCTCTACCCGCACATCAATTACGCATTGGGGGCAAAATGCAGGGCTAAAAGGAGGAAGTTAAGTCCCAACAGTACACCAACATTTGCCGTGATTGCAATAAATTCAGCTGAGTTCTGGAATGTGGTATACACAACTTTCACAACATGCCACAGCTTGACATCCCACGACGATTTTCTTTTTGCACCTGTGATTTTCTGCCGTCTTCTGGGGTTGCCTCTCCCCCTGTGTTCCGAGTGGCAGCAGCGCAGCAAAAGATGGATTGTTACCGGGTGAGCAGTCAGTCTTAAGGCTTGGTGAAGCGGGGTTGGTTTTAACAACATAGCAGTGCTCGCACCTTTTCCACGTCTGAACTTTGACTTGCTGATAGCTGCCTGCTTAGCATCATGGTCTGCAGAGCTTTCGGCCTGCACGAGGTTAGGTGAATGAAGTGAGGAATCATTGAAAGAAGGTTAAGTGGCAAAGCAGGGTTCATTCTACCTTTTCAGAGCTGTCCTCAGCTGTCCTCAACACCCCATCATCGTCCAGGAATCCAGATCCACTCTCCTGTGCATGTAGGCTTGGCATATCCTGGAGAATGTTTTGGAAAATCAGCAGCCTGTCAGCACTCACTCTCACTCCAATATAAATATGAAGACTAACAAATAAGCATGTGCAAAGAAATGACACAGCTGTCAGCCAATGCCCTATATAAGCAAACGAATGTAATTTTTTAGCAAAGCTGCCTTTTGTCAGTGTTATTGCCACGCACCTGCTCAAAAAAATCGTTTTCAGCACCGGCTTGATCTAAGCTTTGGCTGGCGCTGAAGTTTTTCTGGCTTTGGCTCAAAGAGCCGTAACGCTTGCTGCCTGTGTGCACACCATGAAGAGGTGGCATGGTTGGGCCTCAAACCAGTAGGACAGGAACATTCAACTTTTCCAACACTGTTGCCACACCTTACCAACCCTTTCATCCTTGAGGCCACTAAGCAAAAGAGCAGCAGCCTACGCACAAAACTTACCACTGTTGGGAGTGCGAGAAGTGGAGGCACGCATGAAGTTGATCCTAGAGCGCGCACTGCGGTCACCACTGCCAGGTGTAAGTGGAGGCAGGCCATCCATGCTCATGTTCAGATCACGGTAACGTTCCCTGCTGCTGCTGCCAAATCCCTTCAGATTCTCATCACCGATGACCTATGCAGAAAAAAGTTTGCGTTGTAACCACTAGTAAAACAAAAAAATTTGTTCAATGACGCAGCTGTGAAAATGAATAAAAAACGCTGGCTAACCTTCAACTTGTCGTACCTGGCTGGAGGGGATGCTTGTCCCATGCTTGCCTGAGGCCAGCTGTTTGCGTAATTCCTCATAGTACTGCAGGCGAAGGAAGAAGCAAGGTTGGAAGATTAAGACCCAGTGTGTGATTTGAAAATTAAGAACATCATGGGGTTGCTCACACACAGCACCAATGTCCTTTTAACATTAAATGTTATAAAAGTGATCCGCAACTTTGGGTGCCAATTGAGACCAATGACATCTGGCCCACTCAAAACTTGCATAGGAATTGATTATGGTCCACAGCACTGGGTGCAAAACTGACCTGAAACTTGTAGTAAATGTGGAGTGACGGTTTTCAACCTTTTCCCTCAACTCACAGTTCCTTGAAGCAGAGGTTGATTGGTGCAGGATCAGAGGTGCATCTTTTCCCGGCCAAAGTAAATGAGCCAAGGTAGGCAAGACGAGCAGGAACAGGAACGAGAACCCAAACAGGAACCAGAGGAGGAATTCAAGTATGGGTCTCACACCTTCAATTCTACCCCTTCCTAAAACGTTGCTACTACCCACACACACGCACCTGCTGGGCACGCAGGCGCTGGTAACCTGGTCGCTTGCTGTCTTCAGAGCGTGCAGCCTCCAGGTCTGCCAAGCGTCGCAGATCCTTCTCCCGCTTCTCCCGCTCTTTCTTCTCCCGCAGCTCCCTCTGACGGCCATGGTCCTCCAGCAAGGCCTGCTCAAGCAACAAAATGAAGTGGAATTGTCATGAAGGTGCGCTCATAAACGTAGCGTAAGCGAGGCATGGCAATGGTCAGCCATGTAGACTTGATGCTTGTGGCCCTAGCAGCTAGTAGGACCCTTAACACGTTGCAATATATATTAAGTAAGATGTCCAGCGTAAAACTGTCTTGGCACACCCAAACATGGGCGCTTTTCTGTGCCAAGAACTTCACATAACGTTCTCTCCGTCTCTTGACCGTTTTGAGCAGCCTGGATTTGTACATTTTTCCGTGAGACTCTGACCAGCAGTAATAAGGAGAAGCAAAGGACGATATATACCTGGCCCTTTTCCTATGAACCACCATTTGGCGGCAGATTTGCTACCATGCATAATTTACGGATGGCTCCCACACTTAGCGCTGTCAGGGTGCTGATCTATGGCACAGGTGCAGAGATGTACCTACTTTTGTGCCGAAACTCACATTTTCACGTCATCCCTCCAAAGTATACACCGTTGAGACATCCAGAAATTAGCGATAAAAAGCAAGGAATGTTTACGTGTTAGAGCGTGGGTGGATTGGAGCATGTCTGGTCATGGGCCTCTTACCAAATGGTTGCATTGCCCAAACCCACATACCAGTTTCCACGCAACGACCAGATGAATACCGTACTGCCGCGTAATCAATGCGAGTTGGAAATAAACCTTAATGAACCCCAATGCAAGCTATGCAAGGGAGGCAACACTTGATCTCTGCACAGAATGCCAGCCTATGCTAGGTCCTTATCGGCCCCTTTTCATATCAAGCAAGGTCTCTACATCTGTCCCCATGAACGGCCCACCCCTTTGCAAACCAAACAGTCCCAATAAGCCAATCGAGGCTCTACCTCCCGTTTCCCTTCAGCAATTTGGGACCTGGAAGTTGCATTGGCTAAGGTTTTTTTTACGTGTCTCAGGAGGCGCCAGTACGCATAACTTTTGGACGGCACGTGTCAAATCGATAAAAATTAGATAATCGGAATCCTCCCGTTGAAAGCTGTCGGTTGATATATGTATGGGTCCAATTGGAGGGGGGGGGCCGGGGGGGGCTCCGAGTTTTTTTTACCCCTCCTGGCCCCATCCAAAAATTTACTGGGCCACTCCTACAAATTTAAAATACATCATCGGAATTCTCAGCTCAAATTTAGTCGATTGGCACCCTTTTTAGCCCACGGCATGCTCCTAGGGTATGGCTCCCGTAATTTGCACGTTTCAAGCTCAACTCTGATATGTAGATTCCAATGCAGCTGAGCCTGAAACGTGCAAATTACGGGAGCCATACCTAACCGGCCGCGGCGTGAAGCGTACTTTATGAGCAGCCATATGCTGTATTTGACCAGCCAGAGCATTAAATTGAATGAATTTGTGTGTGTGTTGGATTCCTTATGATCATTGCAAAAACAATGGAGCAAAAGAGCAAATGGTTGGCGAGATATGCAGTTTAATGTGCCATTCCCCCTGGAAAGCACCTATCTAGGGTGCAGGTGCACGACGTGTGCTTTTAGTCCTGTCATTCTGTATGCAGGGCGACTTGTCTAAATTTAAGCACATGCTCGGGTAGCTTATAAAGTCAGCATCAGTTTGAAGCTAGGTTGGGTCCAATTTGATGAAGTGACATGACGTGTGAGTAGTTGCACCTTTTATGCAAAAAGGAGCATGTTCGGGCTTTTGCCCAGTGTCCCCCCTCTGGTATTATACGCAGGCCTGTGCACTGTGCAATGTACGTTACTGTACGTTATTTACTGTACATACTGTAATTTTGTAGGTTACGGCCAAATTATGATTTGGGAGGATCGTAATTTACCGTAATTACAATTATTTACTGTATGGTGTACAGTACAGTGCCAAGCTGGCACTGCCAGTGCAAAAATGGCCTCAGAAAGGCCTCTCCACCCCAACACCTCCCATTTCCACTTTCAGCATGCTCCTCTTACATGCTGACGCCACAGAACTGCTTCCCTGAACGACCCTGAGGCTAGATTGGGGCTGCATCAGCTCGGGGGATAGGCCCAGCAGTGGCTTGCATGGAAACTCAATGTCGGACGCAGTACTTGATTCCGTTTTATTAATAAAGAACTGTTGCAAAAAGAAAATAGTTGTTTTGGGCCGAAATTGGAGCTAAACAGCCAAATCACGATCAAAATCGTCCTGTACGATGGCACCGTCTTGTCCGGCCTGACACCGTAATTTTGGCCGACCGTAATTTGGACCGTTCTGTACGGGGTAATTACGGTCATTGCCGTAATTACGGTCCAAAATCCAACTTTAAGGCGCAAGTGCACAGGCCTGGTTATGTAATTTTCCTCCCCGTACCCAGGGAATACATATTTTTGCCCTCCCTGCATGAACCCCACAGGACTTTTAGCCCTGTTCAGCAATAAGAAGCTTCACAAACAGTTTAAATGGAAGAGATCACCACAAAAGGGCAAAGGCAAGTCAGCATGCTGTTTGCATGTGAGCTTGCGTATGGGCGAGGCGGGGGGTCTCTTAACGTTTATGAATGGCAGCGACCCGAAAACGGGTTATTTCACCATCCCCGCACAACCCTGCAGGGTCAAAATAAATTATGAAACTGCAGGTACCTCGCAGAGCAAAAAACAGTGTTCGTGAGGGGTGCTATACAAAAGGTACAGTAAGCAAAGGCAAATGCACAACCAGCCACGGAAGGCAAAAGATCAGGGAAATGGCGTTTTTGGAGCAAAAAACCTTTGGGGGGTGTTATGACCAGGATTTAGGCCTAGGACTCTATAAAACCTGTAAATTTTCACAACCGCAAACTTTGCAAGGCATTTTAAGCAGGGTTTTTCAGTTCGATTTTTTGGGAGCAAGGGTTTGATAAAGTTCGTGAAAGTTCTAGAACTCTTGAACTGTTTGAGCAGTTCGATGTGCAATTTCGAAAATGGAGGATTTTGCTGGTTCCTGTGGTCATACTCGTCCAAAACATGCTTGAAATTTCATAAATTCATATATTATATTAATTTTAATCAGTACACGAAAAATTCGAACGTTTGACGGCCATCTAAGGCTTTTCCCTGCATTCTTGACTACAATTTTGGACAAGAAAATTCGAAAAGGGGGCATTAAGTTCGACGAACTTTTAATAGCTCTCAAACGGCATTTTTAGGGTTCGTTAAAATGCGTGAAAGTTCGCAAGCCCAAACTTTTGACCGAATCCTGAACTGAACAACCCTGGTTTTTAGTTACTTGAATAGGTCGCGACGATCCGTGAAGAAATCAGTAGCATTCGCAGTATTCGGTGGTATACTGGCGGTACAGTATGATTGGAATGCCGGAGAGGCAATGTGCTTTGTTAGCAAGGTAGAAAACTAAACGACACAATCTACAATGTGCCACGATTTCATTGGGACAAACACACCTCCCATGAGTGAATAGGAATGTGCTACAATGGTGATGCGCAATTCTCCCTACCAAGATCCTGACGCATACCTGCAGCTGCATCATGCCCAGCCCACCAGCTGCACCCCCCATGGGCACTGATGGCAGCAAGTCTTCCTCCACGGATGCATAATTGTTGGGCAGAGGGGTATTTTTGATGAGGCAAGCACGGTTGGCGTACCTATGCAGGTAAGACGACATTGGTAAGGTGAGGGTTTGATTTTATTTCCAGGAAATCATCAACATTGGCTGTCTGATATAATTGAATAGGAACAGGCTGGTGGCTACACAATCAGCACCAGTCTAAGAATGCAAACCTGTAAGTGCAAATCAGGCCGGCTAAAAGCAATTGACAAAACACTGCTGATAATTTCACTTACTTGAGTGTGTTGTTGGTTTCCTCAAAGTCCATTTCACTAGGGCTAATGCAGCTGATGAGCACTGTCAATGAGTTTCCACCCAGTGAGTCTTGTAGCAGGCGTGTAAGCTTGGAATCCCTGTTGGGCAAGGCATTGTGGCAGATAAAGGATGTGCCTTTTTAATACCATACAAGTTGGCTATCAATAAAGTTTTGGCTGAAATGGTTGACCCTACTGGCCTGGACGAGTGAGTAGCCTTGACATTTGGCGTAAATTGCAGATGCATCGAGCCGCCACTTCTAATCATTTTGTTCCAAAGATGCTGCCAGTAGATTAGTTCTATTTAACAGATCAAGAGTGGATGGTCTATTGTTGACTCATTTTGGCAGCCCTGTTGCTGATCGTTTTAGAGATATGGCCGGAGTTTCACATTACGGGGGTCAGTTCCCACCAGCCACTGGGTCTTTTCAATTGATGCACATTCACCAATCAAGATATACATGTACATCAGGATGCAAGTATCAACTTGTTTGGCGTTACATATTGATCCCAAAACGTAATTACGTTCTTGAAATCCTCATGTCAAGCAGGAGGCTTTAAGTATCAGAACTTTCTGACGTTACGTGTTGATTGAAATATAAATTACATATTCGGAATCCTGACGTCAAGAGCTATCAATTGATATATAAATGAGTCGATTCTGAGGGGTCGATTGGTAGGTGGTCATTTGGGGGGGCTCGGAAATTTGGGGG
>Ga0307945_1004769_pt1:0-5000 | contig 10876 bp, 19 predicted proteins | sample OrgLakmetagen228_FD_201818 | JGI IMG/M metagenome (GOLD analysis project Ga0307945, IMG submission 201818) | Saline water microbial communities from Organic Lake, Antarctica - #228 | ecosystem: Environmental > Aquatic > Non-marine Saline and Alkaline > Saline | place: Antarctica: Organic...
TATATATATATATATATATATTTGTGGTGTGTGATTAGGGCTTGCACAGAGATCGTCGATGCGAGGCGTGGAGGCACTGCCAGCAGACAGGGGGATGCCGCCTATGAATTGCATTAGCTTTTGTGTGGTGTGTGATTAGGGCTTGCACGGAGCCTGTGGGTGTGAGGCATGAAGCCACCACCAGCAAACAGGGGGGATGCTGCCTAATGATTGCATTAGCTCTTTTGTGGTGTGTGATTAGGGCTTGCACCGCTTGCTTGTTTGTGGTGTATAATTAATTATTATTCTTGCTCAGAGTCTGCAAACGCAAGGCTTGGAGCCACCACCAGCAAACAGGGGGCATGCCAGCCTAACCATTGCATAAGCTTTTGTGTGGTGTTTGATTAGGGCTTGCACGGAGCCTGTGGGTGTGAGGCTTGGGTCTACCACCAACAAGCAAATGCGCAGACGCTCTTGTGTGAGATCGTCGCTGTTGCACACACTGTTGGTGTGAGCGGTGGTTTTCGTGGCGCCACAACCTCAGGGCTGCGTACTGATCTGTGTGGCTGAGCGTGAGCAAGATCGTATAATCTGAGAGGGCTGCGTACTGATCTGTGTGGCTGAACATGAGCAGACGCCGCTGGCAAAATGAGATCATATAATCTGAAAGGGCTGCGTACTGATCTGTGTGGCTGAACATGAGCAAGGTCATATAATATGAGAGGGCTGCGTACTGATCTGTGTGGCTGGACATGAGCAGACACCGCTGGCAAAGTGAGGTTGTATAATCTGAGAGGGCTGCGTACTGATCTATGTGGCTGAACGTGAGCAAGATCGTATAATATGAGAGGGCTGCGTACTGATCTGTGTGACTGAACGTGAGCAACATTGTATAATTTGAGAGGGACGCGTACTGATCTGTGTGGCTGAACATGAGCAGACACCGCTGGCAAAATGAGATCATACAATCTGAGAGGAGTTGCGTACTGATCTGTGTGGCTGAACATGAGCAAGGTCATATGATCTGAGAGGGCTGCGTACTGATCTGCGAGGCTGAACGTGAGCAGACACCGCTGGCAAAGTGAGGTTGTACAATCTGAGAGGGCTGCGTACCGATTTATGTGGCTGAACATGAGCAAGATCGTAAAATCTGTGAGGGCTGCGTACTGATCTGTGTGGCTGAACATGAGCAGACACCGCTGGCAAAGTGAGGTTGTATAATCTGAGAGGGCTGCGTACTGATTTATGTGGCTGAACATGAGCAAGATCGTATAATCTGAAAGGGCTGCGTACTGATCTGTGTGGCTGTACGTGAGCAGACACCGCTGGCAAAGTGAGATCATACAATTTGAGAGGGCTGCGTACTGATCTGTGTGGCTGAACATGAGCAAGATCGTATAATCTGAGAGGGCTGCGTACTGATCTGTGAGGCCGAACGTGAGCAGACACAGATGGCTACATTCGTCAGAGGGGTGCATACTGCGATCTATGATTCTGAGGATAAAACATAGTAGATAAATTATTGTCCACCCATGTGTGTTGCTTCCTAGACCCTACGGCTTGTGCACTCTTGGCCAATTCGCTATACGCACACTCCTCAAACATGCAGCATGCTGAACGGTCCCCTGGCACACACTTCCTCTACAGCAATGTGGTGGCCTCTACCTTTCGTGTATTACCTACAGCCAAATTGCTGCACGCACATTCCTCAAACATGCAGCATGCTGAACGGTTCCCTGGCACACACTTCCTCTACAGCAAAGTGGTGGCCTCTACCTCTCGCGCATTACCAACAGCCAGATTGCTGCACGCACGCTTTCAAACATGCAGCATGCTACCCAATTCCCTAGTCCTGTATGGAATAGGGGTGGCCTCTACCCAGGGGCTCACACACAGCGGTCATACAAATAAGTAATGCTAGACAATTTAATAAGTTACAAGTAGATGTAGCAAACATGTATCGCTGGGTATTTTAATATATTTTAATACGATGCACACAGTGGACGCTCATCATTTGTGGCAACTCTCAAGCTAGGCATTTGTTGAGTTACAAGTAGTTTTAGCAACGCTAGGCATGTTCATGCGATGCACATAATGTTACAAGTAGTTGTGTGGCCGCTATAGCAATGTTACAAGTAGTTGTGGCCGCTATAGCAATGTTACAAGTAGTTGTGGCAGCTATAGCAATGTTACAAGTAGTTGTGGCAGCTAGCAATGTTACAAGTAGTTGTGTGGCAGCTATAGCAATGTTACAAGTAGTTGTGTGGCAGCTATAGCAATGTTACAAGTAGTTGCGGCAGCTATAGCAATGTTACAAAAGTAGTCGTGGCAGCTATAGCAATGTACGAAAGTAGTTGTGGCAGCTATAGCAATGTTACAAGTAGTTGTGGCAGCTAGCAATGTCGGGCATTTAAATGAGATGTGGCCTCCCAGGCTGCCTCCGTGAATCTTATCTGTTTATGTGAATCACTTCTCTCCCCTTAGGGCGACGCTTCTTATTTCAGCGCACTGCTCGTAGACAGCTACACATACATGCACACACACACGCACATGCACACACAGGTGCACGCACGCGAAGCAGAGCTGCGTGTGCTGTCCCAGGACCCAATTCTGTACGACCGGCTGGTACACACACACACACACACACACACACACACACAAACACATGCACACACAGGTGCGCGCACGTGAAGCAGAGCTGCGTGTGCTGTCCCAGGACCCAATTCTGTACGACCGGCTGGTACTCACATACGCGCAAACACACATGCACACGCACAGGTGCACACACGCAAAGCAGAGCTGCGTGTGCTGTCCCAGGACCCACGTCTATACGACTGGCTGGTACACACACATGCACACACACACGCATACACACATGCACACACACAGGTGCGCGCACGCGAAGCAGAGCTGCGTGTGCTGTCCCAGGACCCACGTCTATACGACCGGCTGGTGGCTTCTTTTGCCCCAAACATTTGGGAGATGGACGACGTGAAGAAGGGTCTTTTGACGCAGCTGTTTGGCGGCATGGGCAAGGCCTTCCCGGGTGGCCGTGTGCGTGGGGAGATCAACTGCCTGCTGGTGCGTGTGCAACGTTTGTGTGTGTGTGTGTGCGTGTGTGTGTGTGTGTGTGTCTGCGTGAGGCGACTCTAGTGTCCAATTTAAAAAAGTTAAGCTTCTACTGCAGTGTGTTAATGCATGTGTTTACTGCTGCTCACCACAGCTGCCCCACGTGTGCGCGTGCGTGTGTACAGCTTTATGTGTATATATGTGTGTGTGCGTGTGTACAGGTATATGTGTGTGTATTTGTGTGCGCGTGTGTACAGGTGTATATGTGTGTATATGTTTGTGTGTGCGTGTGTACAGGTGTATATGTGTGTGCGCGTGTGTACAGGTGTGTACGTGTGTGTACAGGTGTATATGTGTGTATATGTGTGAGCGCGTGTGTACAGGTGTGTATGTGTGTGTGCACGTGTGTGTACAGTTGTATATGTGTGTGCTCGTGTGTGTACAGGTGTATATGTGTGTATGTGTGTGCAGGTGGGTGACCCCTCAGTGTCCAAGTCGCAGCTGCTGAGCTACGTGCACATGCTGGCACCCAGGGGCATATACACCTCTGGCAAGGGATCCAGTGCAGTGGGCCTCACAGCATACGTGTCAAAGGTATGGGGTTGCATGTGTGTACGCGTGTGTGTATGTGTGTGTGTGTGAGTGTAACTCAGTAGCTTCCGTGTTGACAGTACACATGCTTGGGTATGCGTCTCACGTAATTTGGTACATAAGCATGCTTGAGCATGGGTGTGTGTGTGCGTGTATGTGAGCATGTATGAGCATGTGTGTGTGTACGTGTGTGTGTGTGTGTCTGTGTGTATGTGTGTGTGTTTGAGCATGGGTGTGTGGCTTACAATATGCGCAATAAAGTTATGTAACGGCTGCGGCTGAGTGGCTCACAGCTGACGCGTTTAAGGTATGCATGTGTGTAAATGTTGGCTTTGATAACGTGCCAAAGATGTGCGTGCATGCAGACATGCGCACACACAAGCACACTCACACACACACACACACACGTACACACTATGCACGTACACACGCACACACTCACACACACACTACACACGTACACACGCACATACACACTCACACACACACACGCACACACTTACACACACACGCTCTCACACACACACACACACGTATACACACGCACGCTCACACGTACACACTACACACACTCACACGTACACACTACACACGTACACAGGATCCAGAGACAAAGGAGCTAGTGCTGGAAAGCGGTGCCCTGGTCCTCAGTGATCGTGGAGTGTGCTGTATCGACGAATTCGACAAAATGAGCGACGGCGCACGCAGCATGCTGCATGAGGTTTGTGGGGGTGTGGGTGTGGGTGTGGTTATGGGTGTGTTTGCGCGTCTTTGTTGGTGGTTATGGGTGTGTGTGCGTCTTTTTTGGTGGACACGCAGCGTGGACACGCAGCATGCTGCATGAGGTATGTGGGTGTGGGTGTGGTTATGGGTGTGTTTGCGCGTGTTTCTTGGTGGTTATGGGTGTGTGTGCGCGTATTTTTTGGTGGACACGCAGCGTGGACACGCAGCATGCTGCATGAGGTTTGTGGGTGTGGGTGTGGGTGTGGTTATGGGTGTGTTTGCGCGTGTTTGTTGGTGGTTACGGGTGTGTGTGCGCGTCTTCGTTGGTGGTAATGGGTGTGTGTTTGCGCGTTTCTTTGTTGGTGGTCATGAGTGTGCGCGTCTTTGTTGGTGGTAATGGGTGTGGGTGCGCGTCTTTGTTGGTGGATGTGGGTGTGTGTGCGCGTCTATGTTGGTGGATGTGGGTGTGTGTGCACGTCTTTGTTGGTGGATGTGGGTGTGGGTGTGGGTGTGGGTGTGGGTGTGGATGTGGGTGTGGGTGTGGGTGTGGGTGTGGGTGCGGGTGCGGATGCAGGTGCGAGGTGGCTCCGGGTGTTGGAGTGGGCGTGGGTGTGGATGGGTGTGTGGTGTGGTAGAAT
>Ga0307945_1004772_pt1 | contig 10873 bp, 9 predicted proteins | sample OrgLakmetagen228_FD_201818 | JGI IMG/M metagenome (GOLD analysis project Ga0307945, IMG submission 201818) | Saline water microbial communities from Organic Lake, Antarctica - #228 | ecosystem: Environmental > Aquatic > Non-marine Saline and Alkaline > Saline | place: Antarctica: Organic Lake...
GAGAGAGAGAGACAGAGAGAGAGAGAGAGAGAGAGAGAGAGAGAGAGAGAGAGAGAGAGTTTTTACAGATAAAGCCATCAGTCAAAAGCGTGCGACTGCTAGGCTGCGTATGTAAAACACGTAAAATTTGTGATACTTGTTGTGTGTGGGGACCTTCAGCCAGATTGTTCAGCTGATCGGCCGAACACCATAGGACAGAAGAAAAAGTTGTACAAAGGGGGTAACGCCATAAAACAGAAAAGAAAGTCAGTGGAAGTGTAAAGAGTTGCAGGACTGGCCCCTGATGAGAGATTGATACGTATGGTATTGAAATGTCACGCCCAATCGTTGGCAGCGACGAATCGTGTGACAGAGCAAAAACCGTAATTTGATCTGACAGAAAAGCACATATTTTGCAAAAACCGTAATTTGATCTGACAGAAAAGCACATTTTTTTTTTTTTGGTGGTGTTACACCTACGGCCCCCAGCAGGGACCTGACAGACAACAAAAAAAAAGAAGAGGGAGGGCTCAAGCAGAGGAGAAAGCAAGAGGAAGCTGCTCAAGGAGACCCAGAACCAGGGGAAGGAAACCAGGAAAAAGAAAAGGATCCAAGAAGAAAACTGAGTTGAGGGAGCGCAGGACGGAAGACGCAGAAGAAAACCAGGAGGATGAAAAGAGACGCCAAACACACGAAAACGGGGGGGAGACGCACAGAGTTGCAGTTGTTGAGACAAGGGCGGCCCGTGGCCTTTTCACTATTTACTAGCCCTGTCTTCCTATACCTTGTTTTTTCTACGTGGGCACCAAAGTACGCAGGCTTTCCTTCCTTCTTGTACACGTTTGCTTGACCTTCTTGTACACGTTTTGCCCTTCTTCTCATTACCTTGGTTGTCCCCCTTACTTTCTATTATCGCTTCCAGCCTGCCTCTCTTGCTTCCCTTTCATTTCAAAGTTATCAACTTTCAGTGTCGTTTCAACCCCGCAGTAGGGTTGCTATCTCCCCTGGACCTATGTAATACGCCATCATCATCATCATCAAAAAGGTGTTTTACTATACTCGGTACCAAATAAATGGCTTTCTTTTCATTAATCAATGTGGGGAGTGTTTTTCACTGCTTGAAAAATCTTCCCTTCTTTTCTACGTGCTAGCTGTATGCTCACTGTGCTTTTTGATAGACTTTCATGGCCAGCAGCTGTATCAGTCATAGTACAAGACAGGTAGCGCCACTGGCACCAGTTATTGTTATGAAGGATTGCATGTCGATGCGTGGGCGGCTCTCAGCAAGGACAGCAGAGCGAGCTCAACCTCTTGTAATGGTGGAGTCCTACGTGCTCCTGCTTGAGTAGGGGAAGTGTCTACACAGTACTTATTTTCGATCAAGTGTATATTGCTTTTGTTTGTATGTCTCTTGGATTCATAGCCAGGAGTATGGATTGGCAGCGCCCTCTTCTAGTTTATTGTGGGTACCAGCTCTTATTGCATTATTGGCAGACCTAGTTTGATACGTGAGGGCCTGGTTGCGGGGTGATCTGGCTTGCTGAGCTTCTGCCGCTGTTGTGCATTGAGATTGGAAGGTAAAAGCCAGGCTGGAATCAGTCCTATCTGGCTGTAGTGTCTATACTGAAGGGCGTATAATGCCTTGTTGTACCATTATTTCACGACTGCCTACGTCTGCTTGTGCTAGCAGGCTTTCACCCTGTGTACCTTGTTGGATTGCTCTTAGAATCATTTGTCCAGCAGCGTTTTGCCTGTTGATAATCATTTTACTTATATATTCTTATATAATGACTGCATCCTAACAGCAGGTGGCAGGTGCCGTCTAGCTTATGGCAGGTGGGGCAGATTGGAGGGCCTTCTATATGCCGACCAGTGTAGGCACAGAGCGGGCCTGTCTGCTGGAAGCCCTGGTTGGTTTTTAAAGAGCATGTAGGCAAGCTGTGGGAGATTTTTCCACCCTCTGAGTGGAATCAGTGGAATCAGTGGAATTACATCGCTATATACGCAGCAGCGTGGCTTGAAGATGGTTATCGCGTATGTGACCAGTGTCCTGGTGAAGATGAACATGTTCAGAACGAGGTGCATGCTCTTTAATTTTTCCAAGACCATCGAGTTTATGAGCTGAGAAAACAGTTTTCCTTTCTGTTTACACCTTTTTTAAGGACTTTTCAGCAGCCCAACCCTTTTTGCTGCAACAGGTCAACAACCAACTTGTTCATGATTTCCGTTCTCAGCAGAGCACTAGACTTTTTCTTTTTCTTTCTAAGCTTGTGGATTTATTTGTGGCTGGCCGAGACCAGTCAGCAGCCGATCAGCCAAACAACCTGGCTGAAGGTCACCCCCCATTGTAACCATTGTAACCATTGTTCATGTTTCTTTTGGACGTTTTCCTTTTTTTGTTTGGCTGATGTTTGGCTACAGGCTTATTCCAAGCTTCCGATCAGATGCCCCCTGATGCGTATATAGCGATGTAACCTTACCTAATCTTATAATTTACACAGCTATGAGGCAAAAGGACTAGGAAAGTGCAAAAAATGCTGAATAAGACGCTGCCTGCTCTTCACAAGGCTATCTGTACCCCTGCATCTACCAAGACAGCAAATACTTCCAATACAACAAATGTATATAGCAGCATCAATAACAAGGAAAAGCAACGCTTCAGAACTTTTGCCCCCATTGCTTAGCCAACTCCTACCCAACATGTGTCAAGCTCTAAGTGTCTTGCCGAAAAAAAAACAGTACTGTGAACTACTCCTTAACTGCATTGCAAGTAAGTAATGGCCACTTTAATGCCAAACCCTGCATTGCAAAGTCACGATCAATACATGCTGCCGGAACAGGAAGCTGGTGGCACGTGTGTAGTACCAGTCGGCAGCCGATCAGCCAAACAACCTAGCTGATGAAGGTAACCCCCTCACTTAAAACAATTGAAACGGAAAGGTGGTGGAAAGTACATAGTACTAATATATCTGTTATGTTGTACAACTGCAATGTGCATGCAGGCAGCACAACGCAGGGACGCTGCTTGATCAGTGCAAGTGTCACTGCATCACGCCACTGCACACAAATGTCACTCTGTATCACTTCATACAAACGTAACACCACACAAATGTCACACAAATGTCACTCTGCAGCACGCCACTGTACACAAATGTCACTCTGTATCGCTTCACACAAATGTCAAATGTCACAACACAAAAATGTCACTCCACACAATTGTCACACAAATGCCACTCCACACAAATGTCACTCTGCAGCACGCCACTGCACACGCAGCGCTTGCCCAATTTATAGGGTAGACAAAACGAAGATGGAGAGCTGAGAGGGGGTAGCAAAACCAGTGAGCCAACACAGGCATGTTCCCTCATGGTGTACATCTATACTGAGGCACATCACAAGAGCCACAACCACGTGCAAGCTCATCTGCAGGTTGTGCCTTATATCATTTCACAAGCGCCACAGCCACGTGCAAGCACAGGGTGTGCCTCATATCCTTTGGCAAGCGCCACAGCCACGTGCAAGCACAAGGTGTGCCTTATGTCATGTCACAAGCGCCACAGCCACGTGCAAGCTCAGGGTGCACCTCGCTTCAATTCCCACTTTGGAAGGCACAACGGATGAAAAGGCAACGGCCATCCCACACCAGGGGAAACGGCAACCTTGATATGGCTCAAAGTGCACTCCTACCCCTCCCCAGCTACTCTGTGTATGATACCAAGCTAACTCAGTATACTGTCAAGCTATCCAGAATTCAGCCGCTCACGGAAAAATCCTAACTACAGCTGCCCACGCAAAAAGGCAGACCTTGGTGTTACTGCCCAAAAGATCCTTAACCTCGGATCTGCTGCCAACTATCAGAGGTGGCGCTGAGGCTGATGGACAGCTCTTGTGCAGCAAAAAAAAATCTATACAAAAATTGCTTGAGAGTTGGACGGACCTGGGCATGCTCCGAGAAAAAAACTCAGCATTCCTGCTGCACTCACACCTTATGCGTGTGCACGCAAGTCTTGTGGGCAAGCGCACACTGGGCTGCGCAAAAGGAGCACTCAGGCTGCTCTCACATCCCGTGCATGTGCATCACCTGGACCTACTCAGTGGACTGCGCACTGCGCGCGTGCACGTCAAGCAGAGCATTTCCTTGCTCTGCAGGGCTATATCCTTTTGGTGATCAAAGCACACTCAGGCCTGGCCAACTCTCTCAATGTGGCATCCCCTATCTCAATGTGGCATCCTCCTCGATGTGGCATCCTCTCTCTCAATGTGGCATCCCCTCCTATGAGACAACCTCAGTGCCTGCATCTTAGCACCTCAAACCCTGCTGCCTCTCCTTCCGTATTGAGCCTCAGTACCAAGCCAATCGATCTATGCGTAACTGCTCCTAATGAAAGCTATCGAGTTCTAGCAAGGAGCGGCAGGCCAGGTGGCACAAGTGCAGCAAACCAGGGCATGCACGTACTAACGTGCAAGCTGGCAGAGTCAGCGCTTGCAGCGTCTTCTTCGTGTCCCTCCTCGCCTGAAATCCCCTGTGGAATAAAATGCAACACACATAGAGGGCGTGCTTTGGTGCGTGCGCCTCGTGACAGCTGCTGAGCTCATGACTGCAGGCACATGAACACGCACAGGCGCCTGCAATCCCCTGTGGAATAAAATGCAACACACACAGAGGGCGTGCTTTGGTGCGTGCGCCTCGTGACAGCTGCTGAGCTCATGTCTGCAGGCACATGAACACGCACAGGCATAAACACACACAGAGGGCGTGTTTGTTTGGCGCGTGCGCCTCGTGACAGCTGCTGAGCTCATGACTAGAGTTGGCCATAACCGTATATATGCGGTGTATATACACTATTCTTGGCAGGGAAATCACCAAATATACGGCCATATACGGTGTATATATACGGTTCTGGCCAACCCTACTCACGACTGCAGGCACATTAACACGCACAGGCATAAACACTTAACACACATATGAATACTTGAGTAAAAGCATACATATACACACAATGTAAGCCAGGAGCAAGATGGTACTGCACGGCGAAAAGAGCATCGATGGGCCACAGCAGGCGCCAATGACCCATCATAATGCGCGGATGGCACGCTTACCTCTGTTCACCTTGCACACATTTCCCCTGCCAATTTGCCTCACAGTACCCCAGACCACACATCAGCATCATTTATTAACGCAGCTGGCCTAGTACTGCTGACTAGGGTTGGCCAGAACCGTATATGTACGGCGTATATACAGTATTTTTGGCGGGAAAATCACAGAATATACGGTCATCTATGGTGTACATATACGAATCTGGTCAACCATACTCACGACTGCAGGCACATTAGAAGTCGAATAGAATATACGGTCATCTATAGTCTACATATACGAATCTGGCCAACCCTACACTCGACTAACAACATTGGTAGTCAAATAGAATACACGGTCATCTATGGTGTACATTTACGAATCTGGCCAACCCTGACTGCTGGTTGACTAAAAATTGGGGCAGAAGGGGGTGAGTTTGAAACGGAACGCTTCTGTTTTAGTGCAGCTATTGATCTGACCGAAGGTGGAGTACCCTGGAAGGACTCCAGTCTTCAGAGCACATGAAATGTGTCGTACTCAAAGAGTGGCAAATGAATGAGCGGGAAGCCCACCCAAGCTAAACACCACTGGTAGAAGGGACTGGCATGTAGTACGCTATGCCTGGTTGCAACAGTAATGGTGTCAATTAAGTGGCCGCACAAGTGGCTCTTATTCCTTAGTTGATGTGGGGAGCGGTTGATGTGGGAAGCGGTCTCCACCGCCTGTGCTTGTTATTCCGTTTGTCTTTCCTTTAATGGTGTCACTGTGTCTCAAGCAAGGTGTACACCTGCTCCACACGAACGTCAGGGAACCATGCACAACAGAAAAAGATACGAAAAATCACTATAGCTACAACATCGATACCTGGTTCAAACCAACCGACACAAAAGTTGGGTGCCAGCACTGATGACCATGATGGTGGTGGTGCTGCTGCTGCTGCTGCTGAGGTGCTGGCAAGCGCAGTACCACTGTCGTGCCCGAGATTGACGGTATTGTTGTCCACGGCGCTGGTGCTGGCATGAGACGAAAGAGGGGGCCACAGTTGATGCAAGAGCAGGGGGGAGGATGGAGAGGCTGCTTGTGCGTGCTGTGCGTGCTGTGTGTGCTGCTGTGCGTGCTGCTGCTGCTGCTGCTGCTGCTGCTGCTGCTGCGTGAGCGGTGTGAGCGGTGCTTGCTGTCGGTAGGAAGGCGGTGGGGTGGAGGGTGTTTGGGGGGTGGTGGCAAGGGTCGTTTGACTACGACGAGCGCGGAGATAACGGCCCCTGCCTCGGCGTGACTGCTGGCGTACCTATCAGAGAGTTATAGTGTACAAATTTTGTGTCAAGCATCTGCTGCGGTATTAGTGTGACGTCTCTCTCACTAGTCGTGTAGAGGTGGTGATGGCTTAGCATAACGGAAAGGGAGGGCGTGGGGCAGCAATTGCAGCCAAGGCGCATGTTTTTGCGGGCGAACATGCAATGTTTGTGGGAGCGGTCTAAAGTGATGAAGCCATGAACAATGTTTGTGGAGCGGTCAAAGTTATGCAAGTCATAAGCGAGCATCTGCAGCCAAAGGCGTGCGTGCAGTGAAATGTGAAGAGGCAATCGAGTCACAGTGACGAGGAGGGGAAAGTGACTAAGGGTGTAATCGATTGCTTCAGTCATTTGTCTTTTGCTAGCGCACCTACGATACAGTTTAGAGAGGCTCGACAGTGTACTGCAATTAGCAACTGAGATGTGAGATGTGAGAGAGGGTAGGGGGTTGGAATTGCAGCAGCCAGGGTGTGAGTGCAAGCACGCCTATAAAGGAGGAAGAAGTACTGCCCTAAGGGAGCAAAGAGGGGCAGAGTGTTTTGTGAGGATAAGTCAAGTGGCAATTGGCTCATCATGTTGTGAAAGACAAACCTAAGGGTAGCACCCACATTGCAATTACTGATGCAAGGAGGGAGAGCGTTTAGAGGGGCAGGAGTGCCCAGTGCTTTGTGAGGCTAAGATGTCAAGTGGCAAGTGGCACATCATGTTGTGAAGGACGAACCTAAGAGTAGCACCCACATTGCGATTGCTGATGCAAGGAGGGAGAGCATAAAGAGGGGCAGGCGTGCTCAGTAATGTTTTGTGAGGATAAAAAGTCCGGTTATTCACATCGTTGTGAAGGGCAGGCACTTGGATAGGTGCTGCAGGCATACCAGAGTTGCTGGCGTGGCAACTTCAAAACACTAAGAGGTACGTGCTTGTATGCTTTTGAGAATGATAGCATCATATAATGCATGGCACGAAGCCTTCGCACCCCCACCCCCACCCCCACCCCCGCCCCCACCCCCAAACCCGCACCCAAACCCCCACCCCTCCCACACTCACCCTCATAAATACACGCATACACATCCCATCAAGCGTGCAAACAAGTCCTACCTGTGTTTGACGCTGCGCTGTGGCTGCAGCAGGGCAGCCTTCCTTCTTACTTGACTGCTGCTCCCGCCTCCTTTTGAGCTGGGCAGGGAAGAGGGCCTCCATCGCTTGCTTTAGGCGGACACACACCCCTGGCATGATTATAGGTGCACACATGCGATCGGGCATATTGAGAGGAACAGCGCCAAAGCCAATGCCGACCAAACGGCAACTTGCTTACTGTGGTGTACGATTGTATGAGTTTACTTTTACCATGAGTGCCGTGGCACTCAGACCAGTAACTCCAAGGCTGTGTAGGTATAGAACACTCGTAAGAAGGAGCAGCGCAGCAGCGCAAAAGCCAACGCTGAACAAAACAACATCTAGCTCCAGGCTTCACGCTTTGCAACTCGCAACAACCTTAGGCCTCGCACATGGACGCTCCCATTTTTGCCGCGCAAAGGACATACTTTGTTGCGCAAAGGACATACTTTGCACAAACGGCAATTTACTCACGGGGGCTTGTTTTTGCATGCAGCCTGCAAGCGATGCATATGCTTAAAATAACAAACGCGAGACACACGTGAAACTGTACTCAAGACACCAAACACACATTAACACATATGCACACCCAAAATCACCTAGTCGTGTGATTTCCTCAAAGCTGTTGGCAAGGGGTGCACGGCAGAGAGGGCACGCCACAGGCCTTGACAAGAGCCCTCTTTGTGATGCATCTGGCTGCTGCCTCGCATTCCCAGTGCTTTGCTGCTGCTCTGCCCACCGTAGAAGGCACTGCATGTGTGCATGCACACGCATGTGTGTGTGTGTGTCTGTGTGTGTGCGTGCGTGTATGTTTATGTTAATCACAACTGTGAAGTTTGTTCACACATAATTCCATGCAGCTGTGGACAGGTTTCTCTTCAAAACACAGCGTTGAAGTGTGCAATTAGAATAGAAATCAAAACGTAGTGTATGTGTGCTTGTGTTAGTGTATGTGTGTATGTGTGCGTGTGTGAGTGTATGTGTGTATGTGTGCGTGTGTGAGTGTATGTATGTGTAAGTATGTGCGTGTGTGTGTGTGCGTGTGTGTGTGTGTGTGTGTGTGTGTGTGTGTGTGTGTGTGTGTGTGTGTGTGTGTGTGTGTGTGTGTGTGTGTGTGTGTGTGTGTGTTGTACTTACGTGTTTGCAGTAGTCATGCCCACAGGACCCGCATATCGGGTCTAATATGACTTCACAGCAAATAGCACACGCCCAATCTTCCTCCATGGAATTTAATATTAAGTATAAATATCACTAAATAATTCCATTTGGTGATGTTTTGGTGTAAATAAGCCATCGAAGCTTAATGCCTTATTTAGCAGGCTAAGTGGTTTGAGAGGTACACTTCATTGACAAGCATGGAGATATACTACTGCAATCAAATCAAAAGGTGCATGGTTGCACGCACATGTCAGGTTGACCAGTGGCACCAATGGTACACACACACACACACACACACACACACACAAACACAAACACACACACACACACACAAACACAAACACACACACACATACAGGAAGACGGGGGTGCCTGCAGCATGGATCCAAGTGAGTCTTGTTAGTGTGCGACCAGGAAACATTAACGGTGCAGGGAATAAGTCCACACACGTGCACCTTGTCAAGTTGTCATTTTGTGTTGTGCAGATAAACAAGTAATGTGCTTTCCTTTCCACCAACAGGCGCCTGGTTACGATCCCCTACTGGCCGTGTCCTTGAGACCAAATGCCATCGGATTTTACACAGCAGAGGTATGCATGCCACTTTATGTGTCCTGTATGTATGTGTGTTCGCCCTGTCTGTGTGCCATCTCTGCCTCTTCTCTATATTGGTCAGTATCCTCTGTATTTCATGCAAGGGAATTCTGTGTCCTCTGCTTGTGTCTCTCTCTATGCAAGACCTCTTACCTTGAGAACATTGCATATTCAGAAGCTGCAGTTTCATCCCCTGAGTCTTTTCTTCAAGCCTCTGCACTTTCAACAGAAGAAACATTTCTCTTTGCGACCACACAAGCACCAGCACTGAAATATCTGTGCTTGACGTCTTTGTGCCTGACAGACGTCTTGCTTAACTTATGCGTGTTTGGTAATGTCCTAGGAATCATGACTAAACACAAATCACCCAATCGATCCACCTTGCGTTTTTCCATACATCTCTGAGACAATTATAAAGATGCTCAATGATAGAAATATTGAACATTACAGGCACACACACTTGCACGCACACACCCACACCCACACCCACACCCACACACCCAACAGGGGCACCCTTGGGACCCCAGCAGAGAGAGAATGGTGATGAATGTGAATGGCTGCGAGTGTGCCAAGCTAGCGTGGCACCCGCTGCTGCCGGTGCTAGCCATTGGCTGGTTGGATGGTAGGTACACTTCTGCAGCACATGCACAAGCACGCCCACACGTACGCACACGTACTCACTCACACGCACACGCACACATACATACACCCTCTAGCGTGTACTGCATGCAGGTTGCATTACGTTCTGGGACATGGAGACACGGACACAGAAGGAGGACAGGAAGACACATCGGTAGGGCGGGGGCAGAACAGATGTTTTGGGGCATGGCAGGCAGACAGACTAGGGTATGAGAGTTATGATCATGACAGATCTGGAGGTGCTCACTTGAGTGCTTGAGTGTAAATGATGTGTATTGTGGGACTCTCAACTTTTCTGTCAGACCAATGGCTGGGCCACAGGAAGGCACACAGGCAGGGCATGAAGGGTTGATCATGATCACAAACCTTAAGATGCTCACATGAATGCACATGAGTTCCACTGTGGGACTCGCAAATGGTAATTATTGTTATGTTATGAAGAGTGACCAGGCCACAGGCAGGCGTACACACATAGACAGAGGTAGGTAGTGTCAAGAAACATGCAAAGGCTGCACAAGTGAGCAATGTGTTGTTTGCCAACTCCCGCTTGATTGTGTGGTGTGAGGATGTTCAAAGGGCGGCACGGTTATATTGATGATTTGAGATTCCAGGTCTGTCAAACCTAGTTACCTGTCACTCCTACAAATGTGGTAACGTGATAACGCACACATTTTCACACACACATAAACACACTCATACACACAAATGCATGCACGCTCGCGCGCACGCACACGCACACACACACATTTTCACACACATATAAACACACTCATAAACACACTCATAAACACAAACACATGCACGCTCGCGCACACACACATAAACACACATATACACAAACGCATGCACGCTCGTGAGCACACACAGACACACACACACACAAATTATATAAACAGGTGTGAGGTTACGTTCCTAACGTGGAGTGAAAACGGCGAGCGCCTGATCTCCGCCGACAAGAAAGGAAAGGTGAGAAGCATTGCGATTCGTAACACAGACGCGCCTAGGTACACACCTTACAAAAAACCT
>Ga0307945_1004774_pt1 | contig 10873 bp, 8 predicted proteins | sample OrgLakmetagen228_FD_201818 | JGI IMG/M metagenome (GOLD analysis project Ga0307945, IMG submission 201818) | Saline water microbial communities from Organic Lake, Antarctica - #228 | ecosystem: Environmental > Aquatic > Non-marine Saline and Alkaline > Saline | place: Antarctica: Organic Lake...
CCTCCTCCTTCTCCACCCCCATCCCTTCTTTGCCGCGGCCGTTTCCGCGCACCCCCTTGACTCCGCTGCCTGCGGCTGCGTGTGCGTGTGCCTGCACCAGCACGCCCACTAGCGGGTGTGCCACCAGGACCAGCACCAGGAGCGCCGGCACTACTACCACCACCACCGCCACGTCTGCGTCTTTGATTGCTGTCACTGCTGCCACTGAGAGCACTCCATCTGAGATGTGTGTGTGTGAGTGTGCATGTGTGTGCGTATGTGTGTGGGTGGGTGCGCTTGTGTGTGTGTGTAAGTGTGAAGGGGGCAGGTGCAGGTTTAGGTGCAAATAAGTTTTAAGTGCCTGGTAAGGATTGACAATACACAAGGCATCATTTTATGAGTGGAGGGGAGGGAGAGCCGCAGCTTTTGCAGATAGTGCAAATTAAATCGTCATTTCAAGCCTCCTGTTTTTTGTCCTTCTGTAAACTAGGCATTGGACCCGATCAAATTATACTCTCAACAAGTAATCTGAACCTATATTAGACCTACAAAAGTCACGCAGGCAAAGCAATTTCCCCCCAGCACCAAACTCAGAAACAGAAGCCTCCTGGCGACCAACTGAGTTACATACCACAAATTAGGAAAGTCACATAGGGCAAAAGAACTGTCCTACCTCCCCCCGCTGCTGCTAGAAGCTAGGCTTTCACTGCTGCTACTGCTGATCTCTTCCAAGGCCTGGAGGAAATCCCTATCCGCAGGGTTGTCTCCATCCTCACTGAGACCATGGCCACCCACCAACCCTCCGGCCCCAAAGCCTTCATCCCCACTGGCGCTGTCAGTGTTGTGGATGTAGATGGCTGCAAGAAGCGCAGCAATGATGTGTGTATGGTAGCTTACATGAGGTATGTATGCAGGTTACATGATGCGTGTATGGTAGATTACATGAGGCATGTATGGGAGGTTACATGATGTGTGTATGGTAGATTACATGAGGTATGTATGGCAGGTTAAAATGATGTGTGTATGGTAGGTTACATGATGCATGTATGCAGGTTTCATTATGCATGTCTCATAGTTTAAAATATGCATGTATGCAGCATACGCGTGTGCATATCTGTGCATGTGTGTGCATGTATGCGAATTATGAATGTGACCATTTCATGTCAATCACTCATGTTTGACATGTAACTGAAACCAATGACATTGTGCGCATATTTGTGCACACGTGTGCATACATATGAGTGTGACCATTTCATGTCAATCACTCATGTTTGACATGTAACTAAAACCATAACTGCGTGCGCATATTTGTGCACACGTGTGCATACATATGAGTGTGACCATGCAATGTCAATCACTCATATTTGCATATTTGGCATGTCTGAGACAAATGTCTCCTTGGTCTCTCCAGGTCGAGACAAATAAGCAGATTAGATTGTCTGCTAGGACCACTCTAGATATTCCTGGGTTTACTAAAAAGCCCAAACATTCTTACATTGCACCAGCCTTGACGTCTTGTGCACAAATTGCTCGTGTGGTACAACTAGGTGGACTAGTAGCAGCAGTGCAGCACACACTTTGCACTTCACACTTGGCCACCGCTTCAGGCAGGCATGACGTAGGGGAACACAGGGGAACACAAGGGAACGCAAGGGAACACAGGCGAACACAGGCATGACACAGGCATGACACAGGGGAACACAGGCGAACACAGGCATGACACAGGGGAACACAAGGGAACACAGGCGAACACAGGCATGACACAGGGGAACACAAGGGAACACAAGGGCACACAGGCATGCACAGGGGAACACAGGGGAACACAAGGGTACACAGGCATGCACAGGGGAACACAGGGAAAAACAGGCGAACACAGGCATGACACAGGGGCAAACAAGGGAACACAGGGGCACACAGGCATGACACAGGGGAACACAAGGGAACACAGGCGTGACACAGGTGAACACAGGGGAACACAAGGGTACACAGGCATGGCACAGGGGAACACAGGGGAACACAGGGGAACACAAGGGTACACAGGCATGACACAGGCATGACACAGGGGAACACAAGGGAACACAAGGGCACACAGGCATGACACAAGGGAACACAGGCGAACACAGGCATGACACAGGCATGACACAGGGGAGCACAAGGGAGCACAGGCGTGACACAGGTGAACACAGGCATGACACAGGGGAACCTGCGCAGCACACCTTCCTCAGGTGCATTGCTGAATCCGTTTAGGGCATCCATGACAAGCCGATGCCTTTCCATGGCCAGCTCCACAGCCTGAGCACCAAGATCACATCCAGTGTGTGTGTGTGTATGTGTGTGTGTGCGTGTGTGTGTGTGTGTTAGCACCAAGGTCACATCCACAATGCCGGTATGGATAATGAACCTGGCTTTCTATGTTACACAAGATTTCCTTTCCAGACAGTGTTCCATGCACGCTTGTGTAATGCAACGTGAAAAATAAAATGTTCATCACTAGACTGCTACATCACTAGGCTGCTACATCACTAGGCTGCTACATCACCAGGCTGCTACAGCATCATCACTAGGCTGCTACAGCATCATCACTAGGCTGCTACAGCATCATCACCAGGCTGCTACAGCATCATCACTAGGCTGCTACAACATCATCACTAGGCTGCTACAGCATCATCACTAGGCTGCTACATCTCCAATCACCAGGCTGCTACAGCATCATCACTAGGCTGCTACATCACTAGGCTGCTACAGCATCATCACTAGGCTGCTACAGCATCATCACTAGGCTGCTACAGCATCATCACCAGGCTGCTACAGCATCATCACTAGGCTGCTACAACATCATCACTAGGCTGCTACATCATCATCACTAGGCTGCTACAGCATCATCACTAGGCTGCTACAGCATCATTACTAGGCTGCTACAGCATCATCACTAGACTGCGACAAGAAATGCAGTGATAATAAATCCAGTGACAATGAATTCAAAGAATTCAGTGACAAGCTTGTCCCCACCCAGTCAGGGCTAACAATGGTATATGGTAGGAACCTTTTCCAAGGAGGGCACAGGCTCAGGAAAACCGAAAACAGCACGTTTATATTGTTTGGTGAGGGGTCAGTTGTGTCAGAAGTGGAGGATCATAGCACAGTTCAGCACAACTTGCAAGAACTGTCGTACTATGCTTCCCTCCTTTGTATCGTAGGTCTGGTATATAAACCAGACCTATGTGTGGTTTTAGCAAGTGCTATATATAGGGTTGGCCCAAACCGTATGACCGAATATACGCCGTATCCTCGGTACGCCGTATATTCGGTACCGTATTTGAGATTTCTGTGCAAAAGAAAGACAGATGGAATGCTACTTCATAAAAGAACATGCGTGAGTCTTGGCAATACAAGCCTTACCTGGATATTTGCAAGGGTGCCCCCCCTCTTTGATGCTGAGGGAGATAGATTGCAGTCAAATGGATGTACATGCGTAAATCACAGAGTGCAAGCCTTACCTGGTTGACTGCTAGGGTGCCCCCTCTTTGATGCTGAGAGAGATTTGCCGGCAGATGGATTGCAGTCAAATGTATGTACATGCGTAAATCACAGAGTGCAAGCCTTACCTGGTTGACTGCTAGGGTGCCCCCTCTTTGATGCTGAGAGAGATTTGCCGGCAGATGGATTGCAGTCAAATGGATGTACATGCGTAAATCACAGGGTGCAAGCCTTACCTGGTTGACTGCTAGGGCGCCCCCCCTTCGCTGCTGAGATACCGCCCAAATGGCTGCTGTGGCGGTGGGGGGAAAGCTCGCCACGCCCTGTGTTTACAGGGTCTCAGGCGTGTTTGCCATGGGCGTGTTGTTAGAGTGTTTACAGAGTCTCAGGCACCCTGTGCCCACAGACCCTATGCTTACAGACCCTTTTTTCCAGACCCTGTCTTTACAGTCTCAGGCGTCCGGTATGCAGACCCTGTGTTTATAGAATTTCAGGCGCCCTGTGTTTACAGACTGTGTTTACAGAGTCTCAGGCAGGCACGTAAACAGCTCTTCAAATAGGAAGACACCGTGCAACACTGCATAAAGTAATTGGAGTCTCAGGCGCGTAAGCAGCTCTTCAGATGAGAAGACACCATGCAACACTGCATAAGTTATTGAGAGCTTAGCCATTGCTGATGAGCCTTTGTACCTACCCCACCTGCACCATCAGCTACTTGACGTAACATTAGGAGAGCTTATGTAGCCATTACTGATGAGCCTTTGTACCTAGCCCACCTGCACCATCAGCTACTTGACGTAACATTAGGCAAACTTCAAAAATACTCACAAGTATGAAAGGAAGAGTATTTTATGAGGATGGAATTTCAGGATGTTGCACTAGAGTTGATGGCAAGCTTGTAAATCATGAAGCTGCACAGAGCAAGCTGCTTCACAAGCATCAGCACCACAAACAGGTTTTTTGTGTGTTTTCTGGAAGGGGCAAACGATGTATAACCAGGGGCAGCAGAAAACCACAGCAAAAGCAGCTCACGATGTATGACCAGGGGCAGCAGAAAACCACAACAAAAGCAGCTTACGATGTATAACCAGGGGCAGCAGAAGATCACAACAAAAGCAGCTCACGATGTATGACCAAGGGCAGCAGAAAACCACAACAAAAGCAACTCGTGAAGTATAACCAGGGGCAGCAGAAGATCACAACAAAAGCAGCTCACGATGTATGACCAAGGGCAGCAGAAAGCCACAACAAAAGCAGCTCACGATGTACAACCAGGGGCAGCAGAAAATCACAACAAAAGCAATAGAATCAAAAAATACAAGTCAGAGAATCAACTACCTGAGGCAGTGGATCTGTCTTCTTCTGGGCTGGCAATGCCGCAAAATTACTCGTCCGGTAAGCCATCTGCACGTGTTATTCAGTACTTAAATATAAGTATGCGGATGTACAAATTGTAGGACACGTGCACTTATAACACCCTCGTAAACTACTGCATCGGATTCGGAATTTGGTGTCTGTATCAGAGGCGCTCAAAAGGCTTGACCGCAAGTAAAGTGAAGGTCAGCTCGCACACATCATTGTACTGCCCAGCTATATTACCACCTGCACTTCTAGATTTATCACCACCTGTTCTTCTAGATATAACACCACCTGCACTTCTGGATATACTACCACATGCACTTCTGGATATAACACCACCTGCACTTCTGAATATACTACCACCTGCACTCCTAGATATACTACCACCTGCACTTCTAGATACATAACCACCTGCACTCCTAGATATACTACACCGCCTGCACTTCTAGATATACCTACTACCACCTGCACTTCTACATAGGAATACTACCACCTACACTTCTAGATATACTACACCACCTGCACTTCTGGATATACTACCACCTGCACTTCTGGACATCCTACTACCTGCACTTCCTCAGGGTACGGATGGCTGCAAATGTCGCACAGGATCTGCTGGTCCATGGGGATGAGATGGGGGGCAATCTGGAAGGCTGAATCAATGATCCACCTGAACAAACAGGTAGACACGGGTCTGATCTAATGCCAAAACCATTTGCAGGTCGCACGCTGACCGAGCCTTTTTTGTGTGTCTGTACCGATGCCGATGCCAAAGCCGTCTGCCAGTCGCACGCTGACCGAGCCTTTCTTATTTTGTGCCTGTGCCAATGCCAGCACCATTTGCAGGTCGCACGCTGACCAAGCCTTATTCCTTTTGTGCCTGTGCCAATGCTAACACCATTTGCAGGTCACATGCTGACCAAGACTTATTTCTTTTGTGCCTGTGCCAAAGCCAACACCATTTGCAGGTCACATGCTGACCAAGACTTATTCCTTTTGTGCCTGTTTCAATGCCAAAACCGTCTGTAGGTCGCACGCTGACCAAGCCTTTCTTCCTTTATGTCTGTGCCAGTTCCAACACCATTTGCAGGTCACATGCTGACCAAGCCTTATTTCTTTTATCCCTATTCCTCAATCCAGAGCCATCTGCAGGGCGCACGCTGACCAGGCCTTATTTATTTACGTTCAATTGGCAGCGAGCTGTAATTTAAGCACAGCAGTCTGTCAAAAGCCTGAAGGGCCTCCCTTAGAATGAAGAGGGTGGGGTCACATGGAGTGATCCTGGGCCAAGTGCCAGTGCATTTTAGTCTTGGCACGTCAGCAGCGGCTGTGTGCCTTGTGATTTAAGGCATGCATATGAGCAAGTCAGACACGCAGCAAAGCACCAATTATATTGCAATAGTAAATTTTAGAGGCAGGTAGGTGACGATGTGTGTGGTTGTGGCGCCAAGGAAGTCGTTTGTGTGGACTACCATAAGCATGACATGACTGTATTTATAACATCATAATCATGACATAATGACATGACTGTGTTTGTAACATATGTGCCATAAGCATGACATGATGACATGACTGTGTTTATAAATATGTACCATAAGCATGACATACTGACATGACTGTGTTTATAACATATGTACCATAAGCAAGACATAATGACATGACTGTGTTCATAACATATGTACCATAAGCATGACATAATGACATGACTGTGTTTATAACGTATGTACCATAAGCAAGACATAATGACATGACTGTGTTCATAACATATGTACCATAAGCATGACATAATGACATGACTGTGTTTATAACATATGTACACAGACAAGCCTCATCTGTCGAAACTCTTCAAAGCGACAAACTGTCGGACAGCAGCTCGACACAACATTTCATCAGAAGGACCCACTGGTTTAAATCCTTGGTGACTGCACTATAATCTGTGCGCAGCCACTGGTCGTAGGGGGCACGTGACAGAGCAGGGAGGCATGACCCTGCTGCGTAGATATGGAGCTGGCCGGCAGAATCTGTCAAGATGAGGCCTGTGAGGGTAGAAAAGAAGTGGCAGGAGAAATGCTAAGTTAGGAAGGCTTGCAACAGAGCAGAAGAGCATGACCCTGCTGTGCAGATATGGAGCTGGCCGGCAGAGTCTGTCAAGATGAGGCCTGTGAGGGTAGAAAAGAAGTGGCAGGAGATTATGCTAAGTTAGGAAGGCTTGCAACAGAGCAGAAGAGCATGACTCTGCTGTGTAGATATGGAGCTGGCCGGCAGAGTCCGTCAAGATGAGGCCTGTGAGGGTAGAAAAGAGGTGGCAAGAGACAATGCTAAGTTAGGAAGAAGGCTCGCAACAGAGCAGGAGAGCATGATCCTGCTGTGTAGATATGGAGCTGGCCGGCAGAGTCCGTCAAGATGAGGCCTGTGAGGGTAGAATAGAAGTGGCAAGAGACAGTGTTTGGTTAAGAAGGCTCGGGACAGAGCGGGGAGGCACGACCCTGCTGTGTAGATATGGAGCTGGCCGGCAGAGTCCGTCAAGATGAGGCCTGTGAGGGTAGAAAAGAGGTGGCAAGAGACAATGCTAAGTTAGGAAGAAGGCTCGCGACAGAGCAGGAGAGCATGACCCTGCTGTGTAGATATGGAGCTGGCCGGCAGAGTCCGTCAAGATGAGGCATGTGAGGTTAGAATAGAAGTGGCAAGAGACAGTGTTCGGTTAGGAAGGCTCGGGACAGAGCGGGGAGGCACGACCCTGCTGTGTAGATATGAAGCTGGCCGCCAGAGTCCGTCAAGATAAGGCATGTGAGGGTAGAAAAGAAGTGGCAAGAGACAGTGTTCGGTTAGGAAGGCTCGGGACAGAGCGGGGAGGCATAACACTGCTGTGTGTACATGTGGAGCTGGTCGGCAGAGTGGCAAGTAACATTGTTACGTAAGGCAGGGAGGCTCAAGGCAATGCTGGAGGGTTTGCCTTTGTGCTGTGTACATGTGTAACTGGCCGGCAGATTCTGTAAAGAGGAAGCCTGTGTGTTCAAGAGGAGGGATCTGAGTCACAAGCACATCAGTCGGAGAGATCAGAGTCACAAGCACATCAAGGAGAGATCTGAGTCAAAAGCACATCAGAGGAAAGATCTGAGTCACAAGCACATCCGTCGTGGCAAGTGCAGATCTGCGGGGACAACTTCAGCTATCAATCTCAGAACCTGCAGGAAACCCCACTCACTCAGTCCGTCAGGGGTCCAGTGGCCGTCCATTAGGGGCAAAGGGTCTGCCCACTGGCCCCTCCCGAGCCCCAGAGGCAGAGTATCAAGAGTAGAGAGCCTGTGTATGTGTGCGTATTAATGTGTGTGTATACGTGTGCGTGCAAGTTTGTGTGTGTATGTGTGTGTATGTGTGTATGCATGTGCGCCTGCAAGTATATGTGCATATGTGTGTGTATGTGTGTATGCACGTGCGCCTGAGTGTATGCGTATGTGCGTGAATGTATGTGTGTTGCGTTGATGAGGTGTTTTGTTGATCAAATTGTAGTGTCTCAAACCACAAGGCAAGGGTAAGGAGTTCTGCATGGGAATCAAACGCTTTTAAAGGTTTTGTGGCCAGCCTTGGTACGTAAAACAGCCAATGCTCATGTACGGAGTTCTGTATAGAAATCAAACGCCTTCAAAGGTTTTGTGGCCAATCTTGGTACGTACAACAGCCAATGCTCATGGCTTGTATTGCATGCGGGTCAAAGCTTTTGGCAGCAACACTGCTACAAGGTGTGATATCCCAGGTATGTACAACAGCCCATGCGCATGGCTTGTATTGCATGCGGGTCAAAACTTTCTGCAGAAACACTGCTACAAGGTACGATATACTGAAAACTGGAAACTCTGTCTCGTAACTGAACAGCAGTTGCATAAGGATCCTCACTTCAAAATCGATGGAGCTAAGTGCTGCTATGGCAGAATGAACACTGCAAGAAAAATATATTGCTGAGATTGCTAAGTGCTGCCTTGGATAGCGTCATTCTTCTGTACATGTTGTGTGTGTGTGCGTGCGTGCGTGCGTGCGTGCGTGTGTGTGTGTGTGTTTGTGTGTGTGTGTGTATGTGTGTGTGTGTGCGTATGTGTGTGTGTGTGTGTGTGTGCGTTTGTGTGTGTGTACATGTAGGAAGCGCCGCGCCAGGTACAGTGATGCCTAAAAAGTATGACGGATGCCTTGACGTCATTGCTCTGTACATGTTGTCTGTATGTGTGTGTGCATGTAGGAAGCGCCGTGCAAGGTACAGCAATGTAAGCAAAGTACGCAAGTGACTGCTGCCTTGAAGTCATTGCTCTGTACATGTTGTCTGTAAGTGTGTGTGCATGTAGGAAGCGCTGCGCAAGGTACAGCGATGTAAGCAACGTACGCAAGTGACAACATGAACGTCTGATGGAAGCAGCATCACCAGAAAACCGCCCCTGTGCATGTGAGACCCAAAAAGGCTCAGATCGTGAACACAGGTGCAACTTGTTAGTTACCTCACACATCACAAATCACAAACACGAGCAGGCGCTGACTTACCTCTTCAAGATGTGGCCCCTATCAACGTCGTATAAGACGATGAGGCCATCATAGCCCCCTGACATCGCCAAGCGCGGGTCTGTGGGATGTGCCTCCAGTACGTGCACCTACAATGATTCAAGAGACAGCTTGAACATGCAATTTCATCTGTGCAGGCCTTGGATGAACGAGCTGCTCAGGCTGATGATCGTACATATAAATGAACGCAGTACAGCTGAGCAGTTTGTCTTTTGCTGGTTTTACTTCTGTGTGTCACTTGTTTGACAGCTCTCTCCACTAAAACGTTTAACTTGAATGCAGAGACTACGCCTGGTAGTGGTTAGCGGCATTCACGTTCATCTAACACATACAAGATAGGAATGCAGCATTCACGTTCATCCAACACATACAAGATAGGAATGATGGCATCATCATTGTCTTGTGTGAGGAGTTGGAGCAGTATCCCTTTATCCAAAGCTTCCTGACCGAATGTGCTAGTGTTTTGCTATATGTGTTCAGCGCAAAAAGGGTGCATCACATCACCTAATCAGTGTGGGCTTTTAGCACGTGCATCACATCACCTGATCAGTAAAAAGTAAAAAGGGACCAGGAAAAGGGACCAGGAAAAGGGATCATCACATCACCTGATCAGTGTGGGCTTTTAGCAGGTGCAGCTGGGTGCCACACGCAGCACTCCAAACCCGCACGCTGTTGTCAGCCACAGATGCTAGTACCTGCAGGTGCACATGAGTAGGGTTGGCCAAAACCATATATATACGGTGTATATTCGGTATTTTTAGCAGGGAAATCGCCGAATGTACGGTCATATACGGTGTAGATATACAGTCCTGGTCTACCCTACACATGAGACTTGCGCTGTTGTGTGGGTCATGCCAGAGGGGGGAATTGAGAGGGGGATGGTCTTCAAATGCACCCTGCGTATGGGACCCATATTTTGCTAGGCTTGAACTGTTGCGTGGACCATGCACCTTTTTTTTGTTATTGAACCTCCGCCATTTAAAGTGCAACCCAAGTAGATGGCAATCACGATACAGATTACACCCAGGATGTGCAGAATTAATTGGCAAAAATATCCCCAAATGGACGGACAAGAAACAAACCTTTCTTGAAAATTAAAGTGACCCTGGAAACAGATCCTGTTACTTAATTTAATTAATTTAGGCAACAAATTTAATTAATTTAATTAATTTAGGCAACAAATGCACACACTTCAATATTACCACGGCTATCAACAAAAACTAATGTTGATTAATTGGCCGTAATTTTTAAGTAGGCATTGAACGATAACCATTATATCTGGCTGAAGATCCAAAAATCATCAGTTCTCTGCTTTAGCTGTAGAACTGGAGTTCTTGCGTAGTGAGCGTAGGCTGAGATCTGGCAAGCACTTCGCATAAAGTGCTGTGTACTCTCGTTTTAGGCATTCTTTTTTTGCCTTGCTTTTGCTCGGGTTGTTTTCTTTTTGGTCATGAGGACACGAGGAGCAGCCTGAGCCGTGGAGGGAGATGCCCCTGCCCCGGCCACAAGGGGC
>Ga0307945_1004780_pt1 | contig 10867 bp, 13 predicted proteins | sample OrgLakmetagen228_FD_201818 | JGI IMG/M metagenome (GOLD analysis project Ga0307945, IMG submission 201818) | Saline water microbial communities from Organic Lake, Antarctica - #228 | ecosystem: Environmental > Aquatic > Non-marine Saline and Alkaline > Saline | place: Antarctica: Organic Lake...
TGGTGCTGGGGGGGGGGGGAGGGAGCTCAGGTATCCAGCAGCTGCTGCTGCCAGACACGCCTCTGTCCCAGCAGGCACAGACACAATCATCTTTAGTGCAAGCACAGACAAATGAAGGTGTGTTGAGCGCACACACACGTACACATACACGCATGCACACACACGCACATGTTCATCTATGAATACATACAGACACACACACACATGCTTACGTACACACACAAGCGCACGCATACACATAAAAGTGCACGTACACACTCGACACATGCATACACACACACGTACACACAAACACACCCACACCCGCACCTGCACGCCCACGCCCACACACACAACCACATGCACAAACACGACACATGCATACACACATGCACACGCACACATACATACACACCCACACGCACACACACAACGCAAGCATACACACACGTACAGGAAGTGGCGGTTTTGTGCTGGGCAAACCTTCATGGGGAACCCCCTTGCTTGTAAGCTTGGATGCAAAAGAGCTACGGCACCTGGTCCTACATCAGGTGGGTGTGGGTGTGTAGGTACGGGTGTGGGTGTGGGTGTGTAGATGTGAGTGTGAGATTGAGTGTGAGTGTGACTGTGGGCACGGGTGTGGGTGTGGGTGTGGGTGTGGGTGTGGGTGTGGGTGTGGGTGTGGGTGTGGGTGCTGGTGTGGGTGCGGGTGTGGGTGTGTAGATGTGAGTGTGAGATTGAGTGTGAGTATGACCGTAGGTGTGGGTGTGTGGTTGTGGGTGCGGGTGTGGACGTGGGTGCTGGTGTGGGTGCGGGTGTGGTTGTGTAGATGTGAGTGTGAGATTGAGTGTGAGTATGACCGTAGGTACGGGTGTGGGTGTGGGTGTGGGTGTGGGTGTGGGTGTGGGTGTGGGTGTGGGTGTGGGTGTGTAGATGTGAGTGTGAAATTGAGTGTGAGTATGACTGTAGGTACGGGTTTGGGTGTAAGTGTGGGTGTGAGTGTGGGTGTGGGTGTGGGTGTGGGTGTGTAGATGTGAGTGTGAGATTGAGTGTCAGTGTGAGTGTGGTTGTGGGTTTAGGTGTGGCAGTTATGTGGGTGTCAGTGTCAGTGTCAGTGTGAGTGTGGGTGTAAAGGTGGGTGTGGATAAGATGTGTGGGCGTGGGTGTACTTGTCAGTTTTCTTATTCAGTAGTCTCTTTGCACTCAAGCATATGCTCCTTTGCCTCTTCAGTAACCAGGACGCACTTCCAGGCAATGCGCTTTTCTGCACATCCTAAAGCATACACACACACACACACAATAACATGCACAAAGATGAGTGCGCACACACACACACACACAAACTCTCTCTTTCTCTCCAGGTCATACGTGCGCAGCAGCAGAAGGCGCACACACAACAGCAGAAGCAGCAGGAGGAAGGGGAAGGAGTCGACGGGGGAGGGGAGGGGGTGGGGGTAGCACAGCAACAGCAGCAGCAGCAAATAATTGGGGGTGGGGAGCCGGAGCTAGAGATCCAAAAGGATGTAGACAGGCTGCTGGGCCAGGAGTTGGGAGAAAAGGTGAGTGGGTGTGGATGCAGGTGTGGGTGTGGATGTGGGTGTAGATATGGGTGTGGGTGTGGGTGTGGGTGTGGGTGCGGGTGTAGGTGCAGGTGTAGGTGAAGGTGTAGGTGAAGGTGGGGGTGGGGGCCTGGGTGAAATTATGGGTGTGGATAGATGTGCGAGTGTGTGGAGAGGGGGGAAGGTCAACATTGCGTGCATTGATTCATATTCGCTTTTACAAATGTATGTTGTGCGCGTGCCCTAGTCCTCTGTGTGTGTATGCATGTTTGTAAGGGTGGGTAAATAGGGTGTCTGGTTTTGCCAGCGAGGCTCGGCAAGCCTCAACAAGGCTCGGCACTCGCTGGGGAGGCCCTAGTTGGTGCATTATGGTTAGAAAATCACTTTCTCAAATCTGCACGGATTGAGCCAAAACTTTTTCTGTTGTTCACTTATATATATTAATGAACATTAACGTTGAGACTGGGTGGAAATGGGCGTGTGAGCCAGGAAATTCGGTTTTCGTTTACCACTCCCCCTGTTGCACACCCCTTTAAATCTTCCTGGTGTTATAATATAATTAATGAAGATACTTGGTTGATAAGATGGGCCTGTCAGCCGATTCAGCCACAAAAAATTCGGATTTGGGAATTTTTGGTGATTTCTGGTGAGATGGGGCTGATTACGCTCAAAAAGTGGACACCCTCGCTGGCCGACGAGTGTCTTCCACACCGGAAAAGAGGCTCGCCAAGGCTTGGCGAGCCTCACACTCGGCGAGTCTCGGCGAGGTCATGACCCACCCTTACATGTGTGTGTATGTGTAGGCGTACACTCAAACACGAAACAGAAGCAGCAATCGCAACAACACCTACTCACCTTTTCTCTTTGCACTTTTCCTTTTCTCACAGAATCTCACAGGAAAAAAATGCAACAACCGCACGCACCATCCACAACTGCACACAAAATTGCCGCATCACACAACACACTCACGCACACTCATACACACATTCACAACACACACACACACACACACACACACACACACACACACACACACACACACACACACACACACACGCACACGCACACACACACACACGTCTGATACTCACACACACAGCCGCACACACACATGCACAGTTTGTACGTCTTCCCACCGACTTTTTTGTGTTTGAGTTCCTATACAAGAACCACACACGGCAGTACCACGAAGAGATAGCGTTGGTAAAAGGTAGGTTGTGTATGCATCAGACGTGCGTGTGTGTGATCTTGTGTGTGTGTGTGTGAGCTTGTGTTGTGTGCACCTGTGTGTGTAGGTTGGGCCAAAACCGTGTGTGTTATCAGTATGTATAATTATAGCTATCATACAGCACGGTATTGTACAGGGGGGGGTGGATCGTATCTGTATTCCGTATTATTCCATACTAAAAAATCATAGGCATAATTACAGGCGCGCCGTACTTTGGTATATGTACTACTTGCCGCAATACGCAATACCGTATAAAAATACGGTGCAAAATTGGTTGTCGCAATAACGTATAGAAGTACGGTGCAAAACCGTGTTTCAGGAGGTACACCCCGGGCTAACAGGTTCGAATCCCTGCAACAACAGTCCTTTTTGCTCTTTTTGGTCAAATATTCCCGGAAATTTCCCTTTCTTTGCGCCTCAATTAAGCAAGCACCCCCTTTGCTTTCCATCTTTTTTTGAATGCATGATTGGAATTGGACACAAAGTTATGTTGGTGGTTAGAGCAGTCGGGCTTCCTTTTGTACTGGAAATGGCTTTTTGTGGTGCTTCTGGCTTTGGGCAGGCCTCGCCCTCCAAACTTTGATTCTTGGCGAACAAAAATTGGATGCAGGTGTGCAGCTCTTGAAGAGCCATACGATGAGCCTATCGTGATTAATTCTGAGGGGTTTTAATTCTTTGTCTATACAAAATATGACGTAACACACACACATTCCTACATGTGAATAGATACATGCGGTATAAACAGTGTTTAAAATCGTGAAGTACGTGCGATTCCTGGCCCACCTTATCATGCGCACAGGCTTGTGTCTGTGTGCACCTGCGTGAATGATCTGTGCGTGTTGGTTGCCTTTGAAACGAAAAGAGTTCTGCATACAACCTGTGTGTGTGTGTCTGTGCAGGCCTGTGCCTGCGTGAATGATCTGTGTGTGTTGGTTGCCTTTAAGCACAGAGAGCTCTGCATACTTGTGTGTTTGTGTGTGTGCACATATGTGTGACCAACCTGTGTGTATGCTTGTGGTATGTAGAGGGCTTTGCATACTTGTGTGTGTTTGGGTGTGTATTCATGCCTGTATTTGTGTGCACTTGTGTGTGTGTGTATTCATGCCTGTATTTGTGTGCACTTGTGTGTGTGTGCATGTGTGTGCACTTGTGTGTTTTGTGTGTGCACTTGTGTGTGCACTTGTGTGTGCACTTGTGGGTGTGTATTCATGCCTGTATTTGTGTGCGCTTGTGTGTGTGTATGTGTGTGCACTTGTGTGTGTGTATATTTGTGTGTGCACTTTTGGGTGTGTATTCATGCCTGTATTTGTGTGCACTTGTGTGTGTATGTGTGTGCATGTGTGTGCACTTGTGTGTTTGTGTGTGCACTTGTGGGTGCACTTGTGGGTGCACTTGTGTGTCTTTGTGTGTGTGTGACCAACCTGTGTGTACGCTTGCGGCACGCAGGGGGCTCTAAATTCACCGAAGACTGGGCACTGGGATCGTTTGAGAGCGAGAGGCTGCTTGGGCCTGTGGACGCAAACGGAGTGCCTGAGCAGCGCTTACAGGTGTGTGTGAGTGTGCGTCATTCTCTGCAAATAGGCCCCTGGCCGTAGCTTGAGGAAACCTCCTCGGAAAATTTGCGTAGGGCCTGTGGACGTGAACAAAATGCCTGAGCAGCGCTTACAGGTGTGTGAGTATGCGTCAATCTCTGCAAATAGGCTTTTGGCTGTAGCTTGAGGAAACCTCCTCGGAAAGTTTGCGTAGGGCCTGTGGACGTGAACAAAATGCCTGTGGACGTGAACAAATTGCCTGTGGACGTGAACAAATTGCCTGTGGACGTGAACAAAATGCCTGTGGACGTGAACAAATTGCCTGTGGACGTGAACAAAATGCCTGAGCAGCACTTACAGGTGTGCATGTGCCAGCCACTCCATGTCCTTGGTACTCCCTGAAATATAGCATTGCTGTCAGGAATGTGTTTGTTGGGAACACTTGTGTGGGCCTGTGAATGCAAAGGCAATGACCACTGATAGCATTGCTGTCAGGAGGGTGTTGTTGGAAACACTTGTGTGGGCCTGTGAATGCAAAGGCAATGACCACTGATAGCATTGCTGTCAGGAGGGTGTTGTTGGAAATACTTGTGTGGGCCTGTGGATGCAAAGGCAATGACCACTGATAGCATTGCTGTCAGGAAGGTGTTGTTGGAAACACTTGTGTGGGCCTGTGGATGCAAAGGCAATGACCACTGATAGCATTGCTGTCAGGAAGGTGTTGTTGGAAATACTTGTGTGGGCCTGTGGATGCAAAGGCAATGACCACTGATGTTGGGGCTAGGATGGTACATTCAATGAATGGAAAGAAGTGCCACAATTGTTAAACGAGCTGTTCTGGTGCGTACTCGATCCAGTTCAGTTGCTGAAAAGACAAAGCACGCAGTTTCAACCAAAAAGGCAGAATCTGCAGTTGCTGAGAATACAAAGCACGCAGTTTCAACCAAAAATGCAGAATCTGCAGCCAGTCATAGTCATGGCTGGTGTTCGTGGTACCTTTCAGGCAAAGCTCGAAAGGCTTGGAGGGTGCGTTGCAAACCGCAACTTGCGACGCACAATAGCATCCTCACGTGTTGAGATGGGCGTGGTAGTACGCCATGCTCCTTGCTTGGATTTCAAGTGTAGCATCACAGAAGCACTAGGCCAAAAGGATGGAACCAATGCAGGAGATTGGATGCCACTTTTCGGCACCTTCCATTTTTTGAAAGGAAAGGGGGGTACTTTTAGCGGAAACATCATTTTCCTCTTCCCGTGCCTCACACACACACACACACACACACACACACACACACACACACACACACAGACACACACACACACAACCACACACACACACACACACACACACACACACACACAAACACACACACACACACACACACACACACACACACACACACACACACACACACACAAACGCAAACAAGCGTTTGTCCACACCTGCTCAACTGGACCATGCACACACATTCGTCTACGCCTCCTCAACTGGAATATATCGTCCGAGCCCTTTTTTACGCGCAATACTTAATCATGGTTTGTCATTTTTGGTGAGGAACATCTCCCACAGCATCGAATTGCGACTGGGCAACCGCCCTCCTGCCCCACTCTCCTCCTCATAAACGTGGGAATTGGTCTTCACCGCCTGTGCATGTTTTCCTTTTCCTTAAGGCAGGAGTCCTCCTCCTCAAGGAGGACAAAAATATGGATGTTAAGAACGCGTCCGCATCCTCAAAGAGGGGAAGAAGGAAGGAATGACTCCTCGTGTTTTAGAAGGGGGAAGAGGAGGGGATTCCTTTTTCTGTTCCTGTTGCATCTGTTGAGAAATGGGGTGACCTCACATAAAATGCCACAAACGTACACATAACTGGCCCAAACAACCATACACATGCAAACACATGCAAGCTCACGCAAACACACAAACGTGCGTGCATACACGCTCACAAATATTAAGGAATGCACACTACCACTACAACCACCCACACAGGAAAATGACCTATTGCCTTTAGTAGTAGGCACGACAATGCGCGCCCACCACTGGCCGTACATCAGCCAGCAATACACAGCAGGTGTGGTACAGGGTTTTCCTTTGTGTGAGTGCGTGAAGTTTTGAGAGTGTGTGAAGTTTTGAGTGTGCAAAGTTGTGTGTAAGTGTGTGTGTGTGTGCTTGTGCTAAAGTGATAGACCTTCTCCTCTTCGTTCTGCGGGAATTAGCTTCAGAGACGTGCGTCATAATTTCTCTTTGTGTGACCTCGACGATAGTTCCTCCTTAACTGCCAGCGGATGAAGCCAGGACATACACGGTGTATATACGGTATATCTGGCACGAATATCACCAAATATACAGTGTTCTGGCCAACCCTACACACACCGCACACAAAAAGGCGCTGACCCATCGAATCTTCTCACTCGCAGGGAACCAGTGCTGGCTAAATCCAGAGGATGAGCAAAGCCACACGCCACACACACAATGGCATTCATTTATTTGTTCATCTTCAAAAGTGCAGATGACTGTTGCTTTTTAACCAGCGGATACGACGCCAGGCCGCACATCGCACACAGAAAGGCACTGACCCACCAAACACTCACACTCGCAGGGAATGCGTGCTTCTTAGCCAGAGGGCGCAGGGCCACACGCCACAGTTCACACAGGGGTTGATCATCCATCTATCCCTCACTCTCGCAGGGAATGCGTGCTTCTTAGCCAGAGGGCGCAGGGCCACACACCACAGTTCACACAGAGGTCGATCATCCATCTATCCCTCACTCTCGCAGGGGATGAGTGCTTCTTAGCCAGAGGGCGCAGGGCCACACGCCACACAGAGGTCCGCATCGCTTGCTCTCCAGATCAGCGTGTGCACCTGCTTGTGCGTGAGCCTGATTTCTGCTCCTACATCTTTGTAGTATACAGCCCCGCATTATGTGGGCTGCCTGCATACAAGCCCGTGCCCGTGGTCGTCCCAGAGGACGAGTGATGTCCTAGTAGGCACGTTACCTACATTCAGTGGCTTACACGATGCCTACATTTAGAGGCTTTGGTGGCTGTCTGTCCCAGAGGACGACGACCAAAGTGACACAGTCAAACTGGTGATAGTTTGAAGAGTGCCCCCAAAGCCGCAGGATGTGTTCATAACTGCCTTTTATACGTTTATTACGTCTGCTGTTTTTTGAACCCTAGTAGGAACGCTGCATTGGCTTTTTACGTATCAGCTTGGCCTTTACTGTTATTAATTGTGCAGATATCTGAGGCAACAAGATCATGGCATCACAAGCATTGTGCTCTGGTGTCATGTGTCTGGCTTGTAATTTGGTGGTTGTAAGGATAAGGATTAGGGATTAGGAATACAATGGTAAAAAAACTATCGACATGGTGAGCTGAAGACAAATTTGGGCACCACTTGTGGGAGTGCCATAAAGCTCCTGTGTATGTGTGTGACAGTATATGTCATTGTTGTGATGCCAAGCTGGAATAGAAGTGGTATCAGAGAAGAGAATTGCCAATCAGATCCGCGTGTCATCACAACCTTTGCCCAAGGTGAGGCCCTAGCACGATCAGCATTCCTTGAATAAATAAACTTAGTGTGGACGCCAGGCCCTTCCCAGTCCATAGTTGATCATTCTTGACACGTTTGTCAGAAGCAACATACACAAGCAACACATACATGCTTGCTAAGATTTTGTGTGTCGAAGTCCTAGGCCAATGCATTGTTCCTTAAGCCAGTCAGCCAGAGCTTGAGGAACAACCCAGGCCACCGTCACTTTGGACAGGTGACTGGTCAGTGCTGAGCTTCTTAAGCCGTGGCTGGTGTAAACACTTCCGGCAAGATTAGGAAAGAACACTTTTATGGGTTGAGCCATACAGCATCCCACAATGTAAGACAAAGAAGAGAAGAAACACATAGAAAGAGTCTCAGGCCCAAAGCAGAGCTTAGTATTAATTATCGCCCGGAAATACTCGGGAGCGGCTAAGACTCATACGGCGGAGCAACACGGCCCTCAGCGTGGTAGCCGTGGCAACAGTCATAACCAGGGCCCGGCTGTAGCTTGCAACCTGCTCATGGCGAGTTAGGCACCGGCTCCCTTCGCGGCCAGGCATGCCCTGGCTCACGGTTTCAATTGGCAAGTTGTGGAGGACAGTATCGGACTGGTCTGCTGTAGTTGGGTGAGCTGGTGGGGTGGGCAGCTAGAGAGGAGAGGAGCTGTTTTTGGGGGCTGCATGCGTCCTTTGTTCTCTCTTCTGCTCCGCTGCACTGTTCTCTTGGCACTCCTGGTTTTGTGAGGCTCTTTCAGCCTCTTGTTTCCTGTTTCTGACTGAGGCTTCTTATACACACATCCTGAGACATATCAACAGTTTTTTTCTCGTTCTCCTTGATGCTTTCTCTTCGCGCTTCTTCAAAACAAACGTCTTTCTCTATACACTTTTCTCTTCTGCATACATCAGTTTCATGTCTCCTCTAGCTTCTGTGTCTTTTGTTTAGATAGGATTGGTTACAGGCTTTTTTCAAGCTTCCGCTGAGATGCCCTCTGAGGCATATATAGTGATGTAACCTTAACCTTAACCTTAACCTTAGTATATTAATTAATCAAGCAGTTGTGCCGGGTCTTGTACTAATTTGCTTTAACAGCATTCCTTAATTAATGTGGGGAGCAGTTTCTGCCTGCGTAGTTTTCTTGACACCCAGAATGATGAAGGGTCTTCTGGTAGATCTTGAGCGATATGAGCACAAATTGCAAGTCCTTCCCTAAGGGATGCTAATATCTATCTGATTCAGCGTGGGCTTTCACCTTATTTTCCGGGGGTGTTACCACTTTCGCATTCAGACTAGATACCTCTTGATGAGATTTAGAAGAAAGTAAGCAAAGGCAATTTTACAACGAACCCTCCGGTGGTTGATACTGATCGGCCAACAATCTGGCTGAAGGTCAACCCCACTTACTTCTTTCACTGAACCCACGCAGCACAATGCTGTCATTGCTTATGACCACTCTGCGAGGCGCAATTAGAATTGCAACTTACATCCATGATCACTTGAAAACAAGAGGAATCACAACTTAGCCGGTCATGTACAAAATACACAGGAGTATAGATAGCATCGGTCTGGTCCAATATTTAAAATATTCAATAGCAACCCCCCAAAAAAAGTGCGACAGTTCAGCCTCTCAGAATCAGCTCTGGTTGGGGCACCCCCATAAGTTCAGGCGGAGACCAGTCAGCGGCCGATCAGCCACTTCAACTTGGCAATTGCTGCTGCTGCTGCTGCTGCTGCTGACCAAGGTCATCCCCTACTGCAACCATTGCAGCCATTCTTATTATTAGTGAATATCACAGGCGGTAAATTAAGTACTCAGGAGGGATCCTTCATATGAATGCGAGTCCTGGTTGCGCATGACACGCTGCCAATGCAGACTTGCCTCTCAGCCTCATCCCCACCACCGAAGAAAAAGAGAACAAGCCACGGAAAGCAAGGACTGCAAGGCAGATATAATTAAGCTGCGAGGTAAATTGCAGAGGACAGTGATGTCCTTGTGCGTGAGAACTAGGGACTGCAGGCAGTCAAAGGTTTTGGAGCAAACTCACACACACGCACACACACACACACGCACTCCCCCCATTTCAACCTTAACCCGAAACCCTCATGCCCCTTAACCTGAAGCCCGACTGACAAAAAATAAGCCCCCCTATCGACTCCCTTAACCTGAAACGCGACTGACAGTACCAAACCCTCGCCCGGCCGCCACCGCCTAAACAAAAGCACGGCACCGGCAGCATGCATGCTGCACCATAACAGCAGGCGCAACGCGGAGTGGGGCTGCAGGCCGCCTCCCAAACCTACACGCAGGTGCAGCTAGCCTGCCACTGCCCCTGCGACTTACAGCCAGCAGACAGCCATCAACACTCGCAAGCCCGTCCCCCCTGCCGTAGCAGCTGGGTGCCAATGGAGCAACGTTATTGATACTACTGCTGCTGCTGCTGCTGCCACCACACTCCTGTTCACTGTTCCAACTGCTGCGGCTGCAGTTGCTGCTATTTTCGCTCCCCTCCTTGCTGCAGCTGCTACTCCTGCAGCTACTACCACTACTACAACTACTGCTGCTGCTGCTGCTGCTGTGCTTGCCATCGACACCTGAAGCTGCCTGCTGCACGCCACACACGCCTGAAGCTGCCTTCTGCACGCCACACACGCCTTTAGCTGCCTGCTGCACGCCACACACGCCTGTAGCTGCCTGCTGCACGCCAAACACGCCTTTAGCTGCCTGCTGCACGCCACTGCCTATGAGATGCTGTGGGCAGATGTGCCTACCTATGCTCGTTTCCTGTGCTGCGCTGTGTGGGTCTGCGGTGTGTGGTGCCCCGTGGCTTGCGCCGCTGTGAGCTTCCCCCCCTTGACCGCCTGCAAGCCTTCAGTGGGCCCTCCAACCGTCTTTCATGGCCTGTGTGCACATGCGCGTGTGTGTGTGTGCATGCGTGTAGGAGTGTGTATATGTGTGTGCGCAAGTGCACATGCCGTCTTTCATGGCCTGTGTGCACATGCGTGTGTGTGTGTGTGTGTGTGTGTGTGTGCGTGATTGTA
>Ga0307945_1004782_pt1 | contig 10865 bp, 11 predicted proteins | sample OrgLakmetagen228_FD_201818 | JGI IMG/M metagenome (GOLD analysis project Ga0307945, IMG submission 201818) | Saline water microbial communities from Organic Lake, Antarctica - #228 | ecosystem: Environmental > Aquatic > Non-marine Saline and Alkaline > Saline | place: Antarctica: Organic Lake...
CACACACACACTCACACACACACACTCACACACATACACACACTCACACACACACACACACACACACACACACACACACACACACACGGACACACACACGCACACATACGGACACACACACACACGGACACACACACACACACACGGACACACACACACAGACACACACACACACGGACACACACACGGACACACACAACACACACACACACACACACACACACACGGACACACACACGGACACACACACACACACACAAACACACACACACACACACACACACATAATGCACGAATGCACGGTGCAGGAGTTGATTTAATTCATGATGGGTATAAATTCCCAGTAGACAAGCTCAACAACGGGGTGGCACTTGACGAAGATGGCCACACAACAAAGCTGTTCATCAAGGACGCAGAGGTAACTTTAGGTTTCAGAAGTAACTCAGTGCTCCATACTGGCTGGAAGTTCTCCTTTACCCCATTTTCAACACACACACACACAGGGCAGGCAGCACAGAATCTTGCTCAACTACACTCGCTCCTACGCAGCCTGTGAACAAGGCAGCCACGATGCAAAGGTGTGTGTGTGTGTTTGTGTGTGCACTTAGCGCTCATATGCGTACTTTTCAAGGTCTCTCACTGAGTGCACCCTTGTGTTTTCCAGGCACCCTGCACGTGTGTACCTACTCCCTGTATGAAAAAGCAGACTTGACGTCTGTGTGCCTTTTTGTGCTTTCTAGGCACCCATCACATACCCGTATGTGGTCGTCCCCATGCCAAAAGTCACCTCAGACAGTGCCCAAAAGCACTCCACCCAATTCAAAGCCACCTTTTTCAAATGCAACAGATTGGTATATATATTCAAACCATTGAGCTTTGCCGGAAATCTGGAATTATGGGGTGCTGTGTGGGGCCCGGTACCTTTTTGCACCCACTGGCAGGGAAGAGCTGCATTCCTGAAATTGCAGCAACTGAAATGTACTTCAGGATATAAGCATTATAGATGTTATCTCAAAATGCTGCAATGTCGGAGTTGGGTCAGGGGCACTTGGAATGCCTGCGAGCTGGATGCACTAGTGCCTCCACTCACACAAGGGACCCAGGGGAAATAGACCAAAAAAACTTCTCGCCCCACATCTGCTGCGACTAAAGCCCGATTTTTTCCCAGAGTTGTGGTATTAAATAAAGCTTAGTACAAAATTGCAATGGAGTCAAGTGCTGGCCTGGCTGGGTTTTGGTGAATTGTTCTCACCCCTGACATGCAGCTTATCGAGGCCTTTGGCTTTTGAAGGACGTGGATCGGTTCACCAGTTTGCGAGCCGCCCACTGGGTCTTTTTGCCTGCATTCTTTGCAGGCATGTTATGGAAAAATGTAACTATCCAACACAACTTTCGGATCCTAAAACGGTGGAGTTGTTGGGGAGATAAGGCTGATTCGAGCTCGTAGGCGCTGGAGGTTTTGCAAGGGGACGAACATGTATACTCACTCCCTGTGTTGCAAAGGAACCCTGGATCTCGTGTGCTGTTGCTGCAGCTTTCATGTTCCTCTATTTCTATTGAGGAGAAGGGCAACCAGATTTGCTCTCATTTTCATCGACCCAATCAATGTTCCCAGGTCGAACAATTGTTGCAAGTGGACAAAATCCACTTCCTCTTGGGCAACGTCTTTTTTGCGTCATCCGAAGCAGCCATAGCTAACAACGCCCAGGTATGTAGAGGGGGTTGTGTTGTTGGTGTGGCTTGTGAACTTGACTAGATTAAATCATAAAAGCTTCACTTTTGATCACCCTTGCAGAGGTTGGTGTACCATTGCTGTGTTGGGGAAGACGCGCTGTATGAAATGGTAAGCCCTCCCCTTTTTATTGTACTTCACACATACGCTCTGCACCTGGCGCCCTTAAGGCCTGTCGTCCATTTCGCTACTAGGTATTTCAAGATTTTTCATGTATGCTTTGCACCTGGCGCCCTTAAGGCCTGTCGTCCATTTCGCTGCTGCACAAGATGACGATACTGCTGTGCACCTAGTGCCATGGTGCTGTGCGGTTTGCTTGTGCCTGTGCGTGCATATGCATGTCTGACCACAAAAAAGTGGTTAAAGGTGACGGTGGACAAGAACTGTCAGTGGCGTTCGACAGCAGTTCCGCTTGTATGGTATTGCACACCTTTGCCGGCCCATTTTAACAGCATGCACACCTCAGCCCATTTGAACAGCATGCGCACCTTGGCCCATTTGAACAGCGTGCACACCATAGCCCATTTGAACAGCATGCACACCTTACTAGCCCATTTGAACAGCGTGCACATCACACCTTAGCCCATTTGAACAGCGTGCACACCTTACTCGCCCATCTTAAACAGCATGCACACCTTAGCCCATTTGAACAGCATGCACACCTTGGCCCATTTGAACAGCGTGCACACCTTACTCGCCCATCTTGAACAGCATGCGCACCTTACTAGCCCATCTTGAACAGCGTGCACACCTTACTCGCCCATCTTGAACAGCATACACACCTTACTAGCCCATTTGAACAGCATGCACACCTTAGCCCATTTGAACAGCGTGCACATCACACCTTGCTAGCCCATTTGAACAGCATGCACACCTTAGCCCATCTAAACAGCGTGCACACCTTAGCCCATTTGAACAGCGTGCACACCTTACTCGCCCATCTTGAACAGCATACACACCTTACTAGCCCATTTGAACAGCATGCACAGCATGCACACCTTGAACAGCATGCACACCTTACTAGCCCATTTGAATAGCATGCACAGCATGCACACCTTGTACCATTTTGAACAGCATGCACAGTCCGGTGGTGCATTATTTTTCGCAGGGATACCGGTATGTGTATGGCATGGCTTCACCCACATCAAAGGACACCCACCAAGCCTTAACAAGCATGGCACTGGAGGGCAGTATCCGCAGGCTGTTCCTGTTTTACACAGAAGATCTATCTTATGCAAAAGAAGCATGCCTGGCGGCAATTGAGCACGTCAGCTTTCTGAAACAGCTGAACCCAGACTTTGAGCTTGTCGGTGTGCTTAAATACACAACGAACACCTCTTCCGCAGCCAATTTTTTTGACAGTGTTGTGGTGGAGGAGGCAATCCGTCTAAGGGCGGATTCGGTCCTGGGATGTGATTCCAAGGTATGTCATCTAAGTGCAAAAAATGTGCCTGCTCTCGCTTTCGCGCGCAGTCGTGCCTGCTCACACATGTCTGCATGACTAACCAGCAAGTGTTTCTACGCTGGCATTTTCTGGCAACAACAACAGGTGCACACTCACCACACTTGTGTCACACTGCAGGTTGCTGGTGTTGCCGTGGCCAAAGCCCTGAAAAGCAGGAACTACTACCTCAAGGCTTTCTTCCTAACCTTGTCACCGTCTCGATCCGATTTTGTTGAGAGCGTGGGCCGGGATGCCTCAGAGCACGTCTTGACAGCAGCGTTCTGGCATCCTGAAATACGGGGGCTAGCTGACTCTTTCTTCGGGAAGTCATGTCAATATTCTGAAGATTTTGAGAGGACGCTTGGCTATGTACCTAACTACCTTTCAGCCATTGCCTCTGCCACGACCTACAGCCTGATTTTGGCCATCCAGCATGCCTTTGAGAGCTGCACCTTTGTCAATCCCAACATGGACGCAGACAGCTTGTTGTTTGATGCAAATGCTATTGAGTGCGTGGACTCCACGGGCGCCTCTTACACCGACAAGCCCATCGGCTACGATTTGGTCCTTAGCAGCCTTGCCACTCAATCCTTGAACACCTTTTTTGGGAGAGTGGATTTCAATCAATTCCGCCGCAACATCGGACACAAAGCGGTTGTGCTCCAGGTAGTTCTTGCAAGAGATGCTCCCTCCCTTCACTTCCTCAACGCTCAAACATTTCAAGCTTTGTGGTTTTAGCAAACGTTTTTTTTCCCAATCGACACCATGTTTGCTGAGAGGGATACAGTCCCAGTCGCAGCTCCACGTTTCCATGTGCACTTTTGGGTTTAGGGTTAGGGTTTAGCCATGTGCCACGCAGACAGTGCCCTCTATACTTTTACATTGCTCACCCTCTTTTTTTCTGTGTGCCTCTTGCAGATCCAGTCAGGCATTTCTCAGGTTAGTGCCCACACTCCTTTATAAGAGCGTAGTTATGTCATAGTATTTTGGTCCTATAGAGAGCACTCATGTCAGGCCAGTAGCAGCCCTACAGATTTTTAAAACAGTACGCACATTTTCGTTCATTAGAGAGCACTCATGTCAGGCTTGTAGCAGCCCTACAGATTCTTCAAACAGTACGCACATATTTGTCCTATAGAGAGCACTCATGTCAGGCTTGTAGCAGCCCTACAGATTCTTCAAACAGTACGCACATATTTGTCCTATAGAGAGCACTCATGTCAGGCTTGTAGCAGCCCTAGAGTCAGAACAGTACGCATCGTTGTCCTTGCCTGCTTCTGGTGCATACTAACACTGGCTTGATTCTATGTGGAGTTCAAGGCAACGCCGGCTTGTAATGGCACCATATATACCAAGCAGTACGCATTGTTGTCATTGCCTGCTTCTGGTGCATACTACTAACACCGGCCTGATCCTGTGTGGAGTTTCAGGCAACGCCGACTGGTTATGGTACATACACTCTCTTCATCTTCTGTGCTACATACACTCTCTTCTTCTTCAAGAATGTTCAGACTGGTATCTCAGACCAAGACAACATCTCCTACAATCCTCTTTCGCTGCTGCTTTGCATGCAGGTTGTGCTGCCCGTAGAGCAGGCCAGCAAGCAGCTCATAATGCCAGTGCCCAGACCTACAAAGAGCTCAGACATTGGTGCACTCCAGAAGGATTCTTTTATTGCAGGTACCTACCCTAAAAGGGCCACTCAGGCAGCTCAGCTCCCATTTGATCACATGCTAAACATAACTGCAACGCAAATTGCATGGCTGACGTCACGCGTCCATGTAAATAACATGTGATTATATGCTCAAAACATGTAAAAAACAAGTGGAAAACATGTACAAACATGAACATGGCTGACGTGGATTTTTATCTTTTGTGTTCGCGCAGTGGTTGTCGTCGTCATCACGGCCGCATTACTGCTAATCACAGCGGTGCTTCTGGTCGTTTTCCACAAGCGTCAATACAAAAAGCGGCAGTGGCACATGAAAAACTCGCTCATCATCCAGCCGGACCAACTGCAAATTATAAACCTGCCTGTGGTGTGTACACTTGATTTGCACTGGATGTGTGTGTGTGTGTGTGTGTGTGTGTGTGTCTGTACGTCCATCAGCTGAAAGAAACTATAACAAGATTTGAAATTGCAAACTTGGGCTTGTGCTTCAACAAAAACGCAAGCTGCTTATAATTCGCTGCATACCTGTTGTGTGACGCAGCAACTGGATAGAGACTGTTGGGAAAGCGGCAAAGCCATGTTCCGCAACTCTCTGGTGGCTCTGGAGCCGCTGCCTGAGTTCAAAATGGCAAGCTCGGCTGGAGAAGGCCCGTTTCGAGGAAGGTGCGGGCAATAAATGCAGGTCACAAATGGGGCAAAATCATTTGAATAAATGGCAAGGGTTCATGTACAGTGTTTCCAGCAGGAGTTGTATTAGATTGATAGCAAGGCTTCATGCACAGTGTCACAAGCAAGACTTAAAATCATGGCAAGGGTTCATGCACAGTGTTTCCAGCAGGAGTTGAATTGATCGCATGGCTTCACGCACAGTCACAACAGGTACGGTAGTGACCACTACTGGCACATGCCTACCTTAGAGGCAGCCACGCTTAAGATGGTTCGCAGCTGCGCAGCCCTGACCTGCAAATATCACTTAAGCCGCTCTTTACTCACACACTGCGCACCGCCTCACACACTGCTCACACAATGCGCACCGCCGCACACACTGCGCACCGCCTCTTGTGACTGTTCCGTGTTCGCTGCTGCTGAGTCTGCGCACCGCCTCACACACTGCTCACACATTGCGCACCGCCGCACACACTGCTCACACATTGCGCACTGCCGCACACACTGCGCACCGCCTCACACACTGCTCACACATTGCGCACTGCCGCACACACTGCGCACCGCCTCACACACTGCGCACACACTGCGCACCGCCTCACACACTGCTCACACATTGCGCATTGCTGCACACACTGCACACCGCCTCACACACTGCTCACACATTGCGCACCTGCCGCACACACTGCACACCGCCTCTTGTGACTGTTCCGTGTTTGCTGCTGCTGAGTCTGCGCCAACTAATTTGCACAGCGACGTGGAAAAGCGTGTGATGCATTGGTTTCCTTGCTAATGGTATCACACCAGAACCAGCCTGCAATAGCCTCTCCTCACGTGCCAAATGTGATGCAGTTTTTAAATGATATCACACCAGAACCAGCCTGAAATAGCCTCTCCTCACGTGCCAAATGTGATGCTGTTTTCAAATGATATCACACCAGAACCAGCCTGAAATAGCCTCTCCTTACGTGCCAAATGTGATGCAGTTTTCAAATTATATCACACCAGAACCAGCCTGAAATAGCCTCTCCTCACGTGCCAAATGTGATGCAGTTTTCAATTGCACCAGAACCAGCCTGATCTAGCCTCTCCTCACGTGCCAAATGCGATGCAGTTTTCAAATTATATCACACCAGAACTAGCCTGAAATACCCTCTCCTCACGTGCCAAATGTGATGCTGTTTTCAAATGATATTTCACCAGAACCAGCCTGAATTAGCCTCTCCTCACGTGCCAAATTTGATGCACTTTTCAAATGATATTTCACCTGAAGTAGCCTAAATTAGCCTCTCCTCACGTGCCAAATGTGATGCAGTTTTGAAAGGACTAACAGGCGTAGGGCCTCTTACTCCCTTGACTATGCTTCATCACACGTGCCGAGGTCCAGCGTCATAGAGGTATGTGGCATCGGCATTGTTTGAGTTAGCTGTGTGGGTGCTTGGCACTTGGTGTAGGTAACTCATAACGCCCTCGGCAATTAGGAGAACAACGTCTCAATGATATCTTGTGTAAGGTGGCCAGAACCACACATAGTGTGGCATATGTACGTTATTTTCGGCAAAGATATCTTCAAATATACGGCCATATACGGCGTGTGCTTACGGCTCTGGCCAACCCCACTTTTGTATTACTATGTCTGTGAATGCTGAACAGCAGGGCATTGTAGAAGGCAAGGTATTGTAACTAGGTGATTCAATCATCGCTAAAGGATCACTCCAGGTTTCAAATGGATGGACAGTTTTGATACACAAATGGATGAAATGCGGCAATACATCTGCAGGCGGCACCCAAGGCAGCCCCCACAAATAGACGGACAGTTTTGATACACAAATGGATGAAATGCGGCAATACATCTGCAGGCGGCACCCAAGGCAGCCCCCACAAATAGACGGACAGTTTTGATACACAAATGGATGGACTGCTGCAATGCATCTGCAGGTGGCACCCAAGGCAGCCCCCACAAACAGACGGACAGTTTTGATACACAAATGGATGGACTGCTGCAATGCATCTGCAGGTGGCACTCAAGGCAGCCCCCACAAACAGACGGACAGTTTTGATACACAAATGGATGGATTGCGGCAATGCATCTGCAGGTGGCACTCAAGGCAGCCCCCACAAACAGTCAGACAGTTTTGATACACAAATGGATGGACTGCTGCAATGCATCTGCAGGTGGCACTCAAGGCAGCCCCCACAAACAGACGGACAGTTTTGATACACAAATGGATGGATTGCGGCAATGCATCTGCAGGTGGCACTCAAGGCAGCCCCCACAAACAGACAGACAATTTTGATACACAAATGGATGGACTGCTGCAATGCATCTGCAGGTGGCACTCAAGGCAGCCCCCACAAACAGACAGACAATTTTGATACACAAATGGATGGACTGCTGCAATGCATCTGCAGGTGGCACTCAAGGCAGCCCCCACAAACAGACAGACAGCTTTGATACACAAATGGATGGACTGCTGCAATGCATCTGCAGGTGGCACTCAAGGCAGCCCCCACAAACAGACGGACAGTTTTGATACACAAATGGATGGACTGCTGCAATGCATCTGCAGGTGGCACTCAAGGCAGCCCCCACAAACAGACAGACAGTTTTGATACACAAATTGATGGACTGCTGCAATGCATCTGCAGGTGGCACCCAAGGCAGCACCGATCTCCATGGAGAGAGCAAGGACCGACCCAGCCTGTGCAGACATTGATGCAGAGTCTTTAGAGCCCCAGGTGCGTGCCTTTCCTTGGTACTTTGCACTTTTGGGGCTGGACAAAGCCACACACATGTAGATATATACAATGCGTGCGCAATATCTTGCAGGAATATCTCTGTGTGAACAGTAATGTACGTTGTGTGTATGCAGTCGCAGCTAACTCCATAGGTGCTGCTGGCCGTTCCAGACGTGTGCCGGCCGCGCAATTTTTAGCTGTACGCACAACACACGTGCACTTATACACAACGTATGTGCACATTATACACAACGTATGTGCACATTATACACATAACGTATGTGCACATTATACACGTAGCAAATGTGCACATTGTGCACGTAACATAAGCGCACATTATACACGTAATGTATTTGCATATTATACACATAACATATATGCACAGTATACACATAACAAGCGTGCACATTATACACAGGACAAATGTGCACATTGTGCACGTAACATAAGTGCACATTATACACGTAATGCATTTGCATATTATACACATAACATATATGCACAATATACACGTAACAAGCGTGCACATTATACACAGGACAAATGTGGACATTGTGCACGTAACATAAGCGCACATTATACACGTAAGGTATTTGCATATTATACACATAACATATATGCACAATATACACGTAACAAGCGTGCACATTGTACACAGAACAAATGTGCACATTGTGCACGCAACATAAGTGCACATTATACACATAACATATATGCACAATATACACGTAACAAACGTGAACATTGTACACGTAACGTTTGTGCATATTATGCACGTAATGTATGTGCTCATAGTACGCATGACACTGCCGAGGAGTACATGTAAGATGCGTGAGCAAACATTAAGTACATCGTGCTTACTCATATTTAACAGGTGCTAGCACATGTTAAAGCAACCAAGCCGGCCCCTCTACCGCCCAGTGCGGCCAATGCGGATTGGAGGCGCCAGATCAGTATAAACCCTAGCTTACACGGCAACACGTGTTCAAAGCAAAAGTCACAAGACCTTGCGTATATTGAGACTAGCCTCAAGGGACTTGGGTCTCAGACAAAGCAGACCCCACCCCCTGCTTTGAACCGACGCCAGGCAAGTGCATTCTCGACCTCCCCTGCTTTAAACCGATCAACACCAGGCAAGTGCATTCTCGACCTCCCCTGCTTTGAATTAACGCCAGGCAAGTGCATTCTCGACCTCCCCTGCTTTGAACCGATCAACGCCAGGCAATTGCATTCTCGACCTCCCCTGCTTTGAACCGATCAACGCCAGGCAATTGCTTTCTCGACCTCCCCTGCTTTGAACCGACGCCAGGCAAGTGCTTTCTCGACCTCCCCTGCTTTGAACCGACGCCAGGCAAGTGCATTCTCGACCTCCCCTGCTTTAAACCAACGCCATGCAAGTGCATTCTCGACCTCCCCTGCTTTGAACCGATCAACGCCAGGCAAGTGCATTCTCGACCTCCCCTGCTTTAAACCAACGCCATGCAAGTGCATTCTCGACCTCCCCTGCTTTGAACCGACGCCAGGCAAGTGCTCTCTCGCTGTTCTCGCACCCCTTGGACACACCCACCCAACACACGGCATGTGATTTTTTCATTGATTGGCCCTATGATGGGCCTGCTGTGACGTTAAAAGTACGCTTTGAGGATCACATGTGTAAAAACAAACTTAGGAAGCTGCATTGTGCCTATAATTTTGTCCCAGAAAGCAAAGGCGTCCAAAAAGCGTCTGACAAGCAGGAAGGTGTGTTGCTTTTGCAGCAGTGCTTTTCTTAAGGGCATGCGGGGTGCCTCAAACTGGCATATGGCAGGGGCAAGAAATCCAGGTTTTCTCAATCCTTGTAAAAGTGCCGGTTTGCAGGTTAGATCGTGCTGTAGGCTCCCCTGTTATGCCCTGAGTGAGCATGCAGCAGCTGCAACAGACGCTTGTGGCATGTGGTGGATTGCTGCCACCACCCATACATGCGCTTAGGAAGGATATCTTTTGTTGTTTGTGCTCCGTGGCTGCTTGTGGCATGTGGTGGTTGACCTTGAAACGCTCACACACACGCACACACACATGCACACACAACACACGTTCATACACATGTACACACACACGCACATACAATGCACACAAAACACACGTCCATACACATGTACATACACACGCACACACACATGCACACACACACACGTTCATACACATGTACACACACACATTTTCACACATGCTCACTCACACACACTCTTGATGCTGCAGGTGTTGGATCTGGTGTGGCGCAGCAAGAACCTGCAACACCCACACAAATACACACACACGCGCTCGCATACATGCTCACACACACACACACACACATACACACACACACACACGCACACACACACACACAAACACACACACACTCTTGATGCTGCAGATGTTGGACTTGGTGTGGCGCAGCAAGAACCTGCAACACCCACACAAATACACACACACGCGCTCGCATACACGCTCACACACATACACAAACACACATACAAACACACACACACTCTTGATGCTGCAGGTGTTGGACCTGGTGTGGCGCAGCAAGAACCTGCTACACCCACACAAATACACACACACGCGCTCGCATACACGCTCACACACACACACAC
>Ga0307945_1004786_pt1 | contig 10857 bp, 12 predicted proteins | sample OrgLakmetagen228_FD_201818 | JGI IMG/M metagenome (GOLD analysis project Ga0307945, IMG submission 201818) | Saline water microbial communities from Organic Lake, Antarctica - #228 | ecosystem: Environmental > Aquatic > Non-marine Saline and Alkaline > Saline | place: Antarctica: Organic Lake...
AAGCTCACACAGTATCACGTGCCCTAAACGTCTGCCTGGTCTGCAAGCTCACACAGTATCACGTGCCCTAAATGTCTGCCTGGTCTGCAAGCTCACACACTATCACGTGCCCTAAACGTCTGCCTGGTCTGCACGCTCACACACTATCACGTGCCCTAAACGTCTGTCTGGTCTGCAAGCTCACACACTATCACGTGCCCTAAACGTCTGCCTGGTCTGCAAGCTCACACACTATCACGTGCCCTAAACGTCTGCCTGGTCTGCAAGCTCACACACTATCACGACGTCAAGCACCCACTTCAAAAATTTACTTTTTTTATCAACGACGTGGCCATACTGTTTGAGCGCACCTTGGTTGTTATTTGCTTTGTCGTTATATCATGTGACTCGTATGCTGTGTCGTTTTGTGCTTGTTCACTATTCAGGTAACAATGTGGTGGATGCAGTGCGGAGCGTGGTCAACAGGTCAGACGGAGAGAACAAGAATAAATGACATGCCGATCCAACTTAAAACAGTTCCTAAAATCCGATCAATCCTGTTCTTAAAATTGGGACACCAGGCTGCGGGTATCTTTGCAAAATATCTGATACTGCAACGCTAATATGGTCCAGTCAAGCCAGAGTTGGTCTATTTCGATCTTAAAATGCACTGCATCCCTCAAATCCTGCAGGCTGCAGCGAGACAGCACGATCGTCCTCGTGCAAAACGGTATTTTAGCGGTTTATAAAGTGAGTGCCTGAAGGAAATTGAACGAACGTCCTCGTACAAAACGGTAATTCAGCGGTTTATAAAGTGAGTGCCTGAAGGAAGTTAAAAAGACCCTGTTTAATTTGCAATCGAGGTAAAACCGGCACTCTGAGACTTGAGCATGGGCCAGGAATATTAATTTGCATGCACTTCTGGTGACACACACACGCACACGCACACACACACACACACACACACACACACATACACACACACATGCACACACACACACACAAAACCAAACCCACCAGCCCCACCTTATTTCTCGCTCACAGGAACTATGGCGAGACGTCCTCCAAGGCATACCGTTGGACTGCAGGCCGTCTGTGATTGTGGGTTTGGTACACGGTCACATACAACCAAGATTTACAACTGTGGTTTACAAGAAAAAGGCCTTCAGTCAAGAAGTATGAATGCTCGTCTGTGCATAAAGTAAAATAAGTTAGTGAAGGAAAAGCTGGAGCCGTCTGTTGATTGTGGGTGTGGCACACGGTCGCATAGTTTAGTTTAGTTTGGATTACAAAGGCCTCCAGCCTGGCATGGATGCTCAACCTATAGGTCCCAACAAATAAATCAATCAAAAAGACATGGTCGCATAGAGCAGCAATTGTTTGGAAGTTCTGGGGTGGTAACGTTTTATTCAAACTGGCTGCGTATGGTGCTCACGTCAACAAAACGCGTTGCATAGCAGCCCATCTCAAACAACTAGCCTTCTGTGATTGTGGGTTGGGATAACGCCATGCTACCTTGGACTTGTTTGTAGGCAGGCTGGCCAGAACCATTTGTACGTGTGCATGTATGGCCACGGACTAAAATAGCTGGGTTCTCATCGTAAATTTACGAAAGCAGGAGGCGTGCATGTTTTTTGCTATCAGAAGAGGTGCATGCTTTTTGACATCAGTCTTCCACCTTCCTGTGGGTGGGTGTTAGTGTGCGTGTTTGTGTGTAGGTGGGCAGCCTAACGCACGATGGGTGTTTGTGTGTAGGTGGGCAGCCTAACGCACGATGGGTGTTTGTGTGCGTGTTTGTGTGTAGGTGGGTAGCCTAACGCACGGTGCATACTAACGCACAACGTGTGTGTGTGTGTGTAGGTGGGCAGCCTAACGCACGGTGCTTACAAGAAAGGTGCATTCCACGTGTTCCATGCATCGGCTGGGACAGGTGTGTGTATGTGTGTGTATGTTTGTTTGTGTGTGTATGTGTGTGTGTATGTGTGTTCGTGTGTATGTGTGTTCGTGTGTGTATGTGTGATTGTGTGTGTATGTGTGATTGTGTGTGTATGTGTGTGTAGTATGTATGTATGCTTGTTTGTGTGCGTCTTTAAAAGAAGTGTAGGGTTTGAAGAGTTGTAAAAGTTTGGGCTTTTGTCGCTTATTGCAATAGAAAAAATTGGAAAAAAGATAAAAGATTAAAAAGAAAAAACTCATGTAGTATTGGAATATATAATAGCACTGCTCATGTCATGCCGCTTGTCTCGAATTATTGGTCAGAGCCGAGCTAGACAACTCCCTGCCAAACTTGCTGGTGTAAAAACTGGGAACTGTACATAAAGGACGCCACCGCCCCAATATAACGCCTTGGTTGGGGAGTTTGACTGCAACTTTGCTGTAATTACCTATTTTGGGGGTGGGGGCGCGGCATGTGCATGTGCATGTGCATGTACAATTGTGGCAGACCTTACACTAGTATGATTGCCACAGTTGTGCTTTTCCTATTTGGGCACAACTGACTACTGAAATATATGTTATACCAAGCAGGGTCCTGCACATTTGCGCAAGTCAGCAACCGGTTGTCGTGCCTGACTGATCCACGCCACCAGGAAATGTGGGTGAGGACTAAATTGTGTTAAATTACGTGATGATGTGCACTGATTGAAAGGATGAGTGATAATGGCATCAGACTGTCTTTTAAAAGCAAGGAAAAACTACGTAGGCAGCGGATGCCATTCCCCACTGGAATTACTTGAAAAACCTACAAGCTCTTGCTGTCGTTGAGGGGATGGTTTTTCACTGCCTGCATAGTATTCCCCCCCTTCTGTTTCACCTTGAATGGTGCATGCTATCTAGATCGGAATGGTTTCTCACTGCCTGCATAGCTTTCCCCCCTTCTTTTCCGCCTTTAAACGGTACATGCTATCTAGGTCGCTCCTTATCCTTCACATTTGCGGGGAGTGGCTTGCACTGACTGCACAGCTTTCCTCTTTTTTCTCAGTATGCGAGCGTCTTTTTGTCAGCATCAGCATTTTACTACAATTGTGAGATGTATAGATCGGCACCTTTCAATTTTGTGTTGATAACGAACGTAACGTCACTTTTATTTTTTAGTTTATCCTATCTGCGTCTTGCGTACGCAGCCTACGCATCCTCATGTTAGAAGCAAATCAGGCACACTAGTTACAACTTGTGCTCACCGGTGCTCCTCTGTTTTCCTAATGTTAACCACGCATCACGCACACACACAAAAGCCTTGGTGCTTTTCTATTTGCTTTAGGTGGAAGGAGCCTCATCCTCCCGCTTTGCGCGCTCTCCTCTCCCTTGAAAGCCTGAACTCCAAGCACGCAAGCACACACTCAGAACTGCTGATACAGCTGCAGTTAAAGCTAGCGGTAAACTGCGCCATCAATCCGCTCACTGCAATTCTTGGTTGCCAGAACGGTCGGTTGCTGGAGGACACGAGCACCCAGTGAGTTTTTGTTTGAATGCACGAAGAAGAGTTGATTACTTGATGCGTTTCTTTTAATGATACCTGTATGCAGGAGCTACACACCTATGCAACTTAGCAAAGGAGACGTCACTCTTCCTGTTTGGCATCTGAATGACAGGGAGGCTATGAGGTCTGTATGCAACGAGCTGCTCCTTGCCTTTGGACCCTCTGCCAGCGCCTCGGCTGAAGAGATGTACCAAGCAGTATGTCAGGCGCGTGTGCTTTTTCTACAGTGCTGCAAGTTTAGTGATTTGACGTGTATAAGCACTTTCTTCTACTGCAGGTAGCAGCAGCCACTGCACAAAACAATTCCTCGATGCTACAAGACATCCAACTTGGGCGGAACACTGGTGTGCACCTGGCATATATTTGCAAGCGGATTCGGGAAAATCTTGACTCTTGTTGACACAACATCACTCTGTCTTTTGCAGAAATACCCTACTTGAACGGTTTTGTGCTGCAGCTAGGGGAACTAAATGGAGTGAGTACAGTTAGATCAGTCTCTTTTTGTGTTGGTGTGCGGACGTGCGGACGGCAACCGTTCATTTTCCCTTTCTCCGTTTTCCTCAGGTGCCGACACCTGTTAATCAGCTGTTGCATCAGCTCGTGTCGTTCAAAGAGCCCCCTACGTGAGAAGAAGACCGTATGATCACGTCAACGGGGCACATGATCGACAGATGATCTGCAAAACCGTATAAGCGTGGTTGCAACATCACATGGATGATGCACAGCTTCAAATCAAAACCATGATACACAACTGTCAGCGGCAAGCGCCCAACAATGCAAGCCCACAATTTCTCACGACACAAATGCGACGGGCATAAACATACCTTTCGCGTTTATTTTAAATTTTGTCTGGGGATAGTGAAGCAAAAAAAGCAGGGACGACAAATGCAGGCAACTCAACATAAATAAATTTAAAATGGTGTTGGAACACAGTCTCGCACTGTTAAGTCGTCCCTTGGCTACGACTTCCAAACCCACACTGAACGGGCATTACGCATGCGTGACAGTGCCCGGAGATGGAGTTTCGTGCTACGATATGCACAGCCAAGTGAGTACGTTGTCGTATGCGTCATGCAAGCAGGGCGGCCCGAGAAGTTCTGGGCTCATAGTTGCCGCCTCTGCTCCTTGTCACAGGCTACCTTTAAGTCCACACATCACCCTATTGCATTAGATTGATAGCCATGCTGGAAAGCTCAATCCACGCGTAACTAGGCTGCCCTCCTGGCGCTGACCCCTTACTTTGCGTGTGTACGCGTTTGTAGCGGCAAGTGGAGTCGCACCCTTTGGGCAGCTCCAGGCTTGATTTCCGGGCATCCTCTGTCTTGGACACCGCAAATGGTTTGCTCTACGCAGCGGTAGCTGAGGAGGCGCAACAATACCTGGTGTGCTGGCCCACTCGTAAACACCAACTCAAGCAGCAAACCACCAGCAATGTAGCCAGCACCGTCTCAGATATCCCCCAGCGCATTCCCCTTCCAAGCAGAGCAGCTGCAACGCACAGCCTCCACGCTCTCCAGCCCTCCGGCTCCCCTGCAGCAGCAGCAGCAGGTTCCTCGCCCCAGGTAGACAGCAGCTTCCCCCCCCACGCCTTTGTAGCTGTGGTTCTAGCAGATGGCAGCGTGGGCAGCTGTGGGGCAGGTGCATTAGAACTCAGCATGGCAACCTCACCACCCGTGGGGGCAGGCCGCCTGTGCGCCACATGCAGTGCAGGCCCCTTGCTCCTCACCCTCCACCACCCCTCTCCTTCCCGCCCCTCTCCCACCAGCTCGCTTCTGCGCGCATATGCCGCCAGACACACACCCCACGGCCCTGTGGTTTCCCACTCTTCCGACACACCCATCCCCGCCCCCTCCAACGAAGCCTCTCCCACCTCCCTGCACCTCGCCCCCACCTACGCCCTCATCTCTTGGTCCTCTGGCGCCACCACCATCGTACACCTGAACACCCAGCCCAACACATCTAGTCCCTCTCCTAAGATCTTGCACTTCCCATTACCCCCCTCCCTCGCCGCCGCTGCTGAATCCACAAACGGACCTGCCTCATTGCCATCCCCAGCAGCAGCAGCCACAGCCAACGGCCCTTCAGGCCCACACACCACCCCCTCCGCCAGCGCACGCAAGCGCAAGACCCCCTCAGCAAACAGTGCCCATGCCACAGACCACATACACACCGCCCACTCAGGCCCTTCCATCCTCGCTGCCCCCCTAGACGACACCCAGTTCCTGCTGGCCCATGTTCGCCCTGCATCCTCCTCTTCCTCCGCGTCTACTACCCACTCCAGCCCCGCAGCATCTCACGAGCTGCAGTACGCAGTGCTGGACCGCCAGTTTGGGGTGGTGGTGCACACAGGGGTGCTGGCCCTGGAGGGGGTCCTAGCAGGTGTGTGGACGAAAGCGCGCACGTGCGTGTGAGTGGGTGTGTGTGTCGGTGGTGCATCTGTGTGTTTAACAGTATGTGCATGCATCCACGTAATGAACATGCACGGTCCTGCAGGTTTGGCTGGTCAGGTTTTGTGCTTGCTGCACGTGCATGTGTGTGCTTATGCGCGTGCGCGCTTGTTTCGGGTCCTGGCCTTAGGGAAGAAGCTAATAGTGATCGGCCTTAATGGCCTGATTCCTTGAAATGTGTACAACAATCTTTTTCTTATTCGTACAAACAAACAAATTTTGGCACACGTGACCTGGAAGTTTGATGGAACAGCATTCTCAATCAAAACGACAGGCAGTGCTTTTGGGCTTGTTCACCGTACGCACACATTCACGCATGCGCTCACGTACACACACATGCACGCTCGCAAACGCACGACACACACACACACACACACGCAGACGGTCTGACTGTTCTGCCATGCCTTTGCGCCCACCCCCACGCCAACCCCGGCACGCTGGTTTTGCAGGTGAGCTATGTACGCGTGTGTGTGCGTGTCTGTGTGTGTGTTTGTGTGTGTCAGTGTTTTTTTTTCGAGACATTGACGTCTTCCGACGTTAAACATATCCTTTTTGGCGTTGGGCAAAGACGTTAAGTGAGCATTTGGGGCTTCAGGGGACTCCCCGGCAAAATCACCCGTGGGCCCTTCGAGGGCCATCCGAGGGTCGAAATTTGGCCTGGAATCGAAAAATTTTCTCAAAAATTTGTTTTAAAATGAGCGATGAGAATGCGCGCAAAAGGGCAAAAAAGAATCTGAGTGATGGAGCATACTTGAAAGGGTGTATGGCAGCACCTGCCCCATGCAGCCTGCATGGCTTAAGCTGGCACCTACAGATTACACAATAGCCATACACAGTGAGACAGTAGGGCAGACGCAGCAGCCTTGGTTTAATAAGTGGCTGTCAGATGGGGGTATGGATGCTGCGCAGTTATATTGGTGTTGGCCCCGTAGGCTTACGGACGTTAAAGGGTTCATATATGCTTTATTTGTTGTTTTAGGGCCATGCCTAAAACATTTATAATACCACGTGCATGAACAATGCTGGGAGGCCGCAGGCCTCCCAGCGGGCTGGGCATAAAGGGTGAAAGACGTTAAGCAAAGGTTTTCAGAATGGCAAAATCTGGCCGTGACGTTAAACAAAGGTTATTCAAAATCGAAAAAAGAAACACTGGTGTGTGTGTATGCGTGCGTTTGTGTGTGTATGCGTGTGTTTGTGTGTGTGTATGCGTGCGTGTTTGCAGCTCTGTGTGACACAGCTTACACTTGAAGTGTACATCCAGCAGCTGAGCCGTTCACGTTGAAAATAAAAATGACTTTTTTGCATGTATGATTTCCAACGTTTTTACCGAGCTACCTGCGCCACTTGCATACCCAACACTAACAGTGAGTTGCAGTGTTGCTTCGTAAACAAAATATTTTATAAACAAAACGAGCTCGACAAAGGGGCTATGTCCCAGCTGCTTAGCAAACACACACACATACACACACACAATCACAAACGCGCACTCACACATAAACACACACACACACCTCCACCTCCCAGGCCCTGGGCTGCGTGTTCAGTCTCCGCATCAAGACCCCCCCCGCCAGTCTTTTAGCCATGGTAGGTCGTCTAGCTGTGGCCTCTCCCCCTACCCCCTCTGCCCCCGGGGGCCTTCTTCAGACCGCCCAGCCGTCCGGTGCCGTAGCGCATGCACTGCTTGCTCCCCCACAGACGGAGCTCAACGTGCATGCCCTCGCATCCACGCTGCATGCCAAACAGCAGCAGCAACAGCAGCAGCAGCAACAGCACGTGCTTGCTGATGGGGCCGCTGCTGCAGGTATGGTGTGTATGTGTGAGTGTGTGTGTGTATGTGAGTTTATGTGTGCTTGGGATTGTGTGGGAGTGTGTTTGGAAGTGTACAAATTGCACTGGGAGAGATATTTGGAGAGAGAGAGAGTGTTTGATACATTGTAAACAGTAAATGTATGGTGGCGGCGTGGCAACTTTCACATGACTTTGTTACCTGGCTTTATCACTTCCTACGTGTGCAGCACTCAGAACACGCATCCTACATCCTACAACCTACATCCTACGTGTACATCCTACATCCTACGTGTACATCCTACATCCTACATCTACATCCTACATCCTACATCTACATCCTACATCTACATCCTGCATCTACATCCTACATCCTACATCTACATCCTACATCTACATCCTACGTCTACATCCCACATCCTACATCCTACATCTACATCCTACATCCTACGTGTGCATCCTACATCCTACATCCTGCATCCTGCATCCTACGTGTGCATCCTACATCCTACATCTACTTCCTACATCTACATCCTACATCCTACGTGTGCAGCACCCACAACACGCACCAAGGCACACGCACGCGCATACCCACGCATGTTTGAACTCACGCATACACACACAGCACATTAGCTCACACACACACACGCACACACATACACACGCACACATACACACACATTCACACGCACGCATACACACGCACACGCACGTTAGCTCACACACACACGCACACACAAATACACACACATACACATGCACGCACACGCACGCACATGCACACACACATACACACGCACACACGCACACAGCAGGTGGTGGTGTGCAGAGTGTCACTGTGGGTGCTCAGGGGCAGCTAACAGTCACAGCAGCAGAGCAGCTACAACATCAGCAGCAGCAGCAGCAGCAGCAGCAGCAGCAGCACTCTGCAGTGGGAGAGCGGGAGCGGGAGTACGAGCTACAAGATCTAAGGGCGGAGCAAGGCCTGGTGCAGGGCATGGATGCTTTGCCAGTGCAGGTGAGTGTGGGTGCGGGTTTGTGGGTGTGAGAGAGTAGGTGTGGGTGTGGGTGTGCGTGTGCATGCGTGTAGGTGTGAGTGTGGGTGGGTGTGCGTGGGTGTAGGTGTGGCTCTGTGTGGGTGTGCGTGCGTGCGTGTGTGGGTGTGGGTGAGCGTGCGTGTAGGTGTGAGTTATTGGTGTGGGTGTGCATGCCTGTAGGTGTAGGTGTGGGTGTGGGTGTGGGTGTGGATGTCAGGGAACTTCATCCCGTGCGGGCGCCGCACTTGTTAAGCAAATTCTGGGTTTGCCCAGAGGGCAAAACCAAAATTTTAAGGGCCAATTCCAGGCTAACCGGAGGTTTTTCAAACCCCCTGAAGTTCTCTGGTGGGTGTAGGTGTGGGTGTTCATGCGTGTAGGTTTGAGTCTGTGTGGGTGTGAGATGATGGCAAGTAGGTACGATGGTGGATTTACTCCCCCATTTCTTCCCAAGCTGCTAGTAATTTGATGAACATTCCTCTCAGTATTATCCTCTTCTCTCTCCTTTGCCTAAGTCACTATGTTGGCCATGCAACACGCTCTGACATTGAACCCCGTGCCGCAAAGGCAGGCCTCTCCTCCAAACCCTCATTCTCTTTGTACAGACTTACCATCGGCTACTTTCAGCATGTTGACACTTCTATAATCAATGCTGAACTCATTTCCTCAAGTCATCTGGCTTGAATGCGAAAGCAAAGTTTCATATGTGTACTACCGTCAGCACTCGTGCCTTTTGCAAAAGCTTTAGACAAAACACAAAAGGCATTCCCTAAAACCGCTGCACACTGGCATCTATCCCAGCGCTTTCTCCGCTTTCTGTCCCTCTTGTCGAAGGCTGCTGCACCCTCGTGCCTGTCCCAAAGCTTTCTCCGCTCTCTGTCCCTCTCGTCCATCCTACACAGCACATCTCCTGACTCACTCACTCCCTCACACCTCTCACTTGCTGGACTTTTGACCCCCCAAGTGCTGCTGTACACTCGTGCCTGTCCCAATGCTTTCTCCGCTCTCTGTCCCTCTCGTCCATCCTGCACAGCACACCTCCTGATTCACTCACTCCCTCACACCTCTCACTTGCTGGACTTATGACCCCCCAAGGGCTTCTGTACACTCGTGCCTGTCCCAATGCTTTCTCCGCTTTCTGCCCCTCTCGTCCATCCTGCAGAGCACATCTGAACCTGCGCACCCCTCCTTTGCTAGACCAGTGGCCTCACAGCTGCTGTTAATAATCTAGACCACTGCTGTATAATCTAGAGCCCAAATAACTGCTGTGTATGAACTAGACAACTGCTGTGTATAAAGTAGTCAACTGCTGTATAAACTACACAAATGCTGTGTATAAACAAGGCAGATGCTGTGTATAAACTAGACAACTGCTGTGTATGAACTAGACAACTGCTGTTTATGAACTAGACAACTGCTGTGTATAAACTAGACAACTGCTGTATAAATTAGACAAATGCTGGACAAATGCTGTGTATCAACAAGGCAAATGCTACATATAAACTAGACAAATGCTGTGTATAAAGTAGACAACTGCTGTGTATGAATTAAACAACTGCTGTATAAATTAGACAAATGCTGGACAAATGCTGTGTATCAACAAGGCAAATGCTACATATAAACTAGACAAATGCTGTGTATGAACTAGACAACTGCTGTGTATGAATTAGACAACTGCTGTATAAATTAGACAAATGCTGGACAACTGCTGTGTATCAACAAGGCAAATGCTACATATAAACTAGACAAATGCTGTGTATGAACTAGACAAATGCTGTGTATGAACTAGACAACTGCTGTGTGTATACCAGACAAGTTCTGTATAAACTAGAGGCCCCTTAACAACTGTGTGTATAAACAAGGCAAATGCTGTTTATAAACACGACAACTGCTGTGTATAAATTAGGGGCTCCCTAACAATTGCTGTTCATAAACACGATAGCTGCTGTTTATAAACACGACAACTGCTGTGTATAAACTAGACAACTGCTGTGTATAAACTAGGGGCTCCCTAACAACTGCTGTTCATAAACACGATAACTGCTGTGTATAAACTAGAGGCCCCCCAAAGACTGCCGTACTCTATCGCTCATCACACACACACACACACACACACACACGATGATCTTTTGTG
>Ga0307945_1004791_pt1 | contig 10851 bp, 12 predicted proteins | sample OrgLakmetagen228_FD_201818 | JGI IMG/M metagenome (GOLD analysis project Ga0307945, IMG submission 201818) | Saline water microbial communities from Organic Lake, Antarctica - #228 | ecosystem: Environmental > Aquatic > Non-marine Saline and Alkaline > Saline | place: Antarctica: Organic Lake...
GGAGCTGGTGTTTGCGCTGGCAGAGCAGACTGGATTGGCAGGTGACGATCATTATGTGTGTTCATGGTGGGGTCTGCGTGTTGGAGCTGGTGTTTGCGCTGGCAGAGCAGACTGGATTGGCAGGTGAAGGAAAACGTGTCTTGGTGGCAGGGTCTATGTGTTGGAGCTAGGTGGTGGTCGCTTTGTGTTTTAAGAAGAAGGCCAACATGTTAGAGTTTGTGTTTGCGCCTGAAGCAGACTGGATCAGCTAGTGGCATTCTGTTTATGATACGATGGCAGGGCCCCACCACCAAGAATTTCCAGGCCAACACATGGGAGCTAATTTAGGTGAAGTTTCATTTGCTTGTTGAAGGCAAGGCCCCCCACTCAGGCTAACACGTCAGACCTCATTGGTAGGGTTGGCCAGGACTGTATATGTACACCGTATATATGGTAATATCCTTGCTAAAAGCCCCGTAATTACACCGAGTATATGCATGTATGTATGTATGTGGCTTTGGCCAACCCTACTCATTGTGGGTGTGCGCGGATGCTCTGTGATTCAGTGGCAAATCCACACACAGTGTTCAAGCCAGCACGTATGTCTGTGTGTGTGTGTATGCGTGTTTGTGTGTGTGTGTGTGTGTGTGTGTGTGTATGCGTGTGTGGAGCTCATTATATGTGGTGCGCATGGAGCTCATTGTATGTGGTGGCTGCTCTATGTCTTGATGGTAGGGCCCCGCTTAACGTTATAAGTTTGAAGTTTAGAGCAAGTTGTGGCAAGGTTGGGGGTGGTGCGGGAGGGTGTGACTTGGACACTCATACAATCTATGAGAGAGGCAGCTTGTCCCACTTGGTGCTATTTTAATGGTGGGGCCAATAATTATGCAATAATTAATAAATATCTAAATGAAATGAATAAATAAAGCCAGCATGTCCGAGGGTTAGAAGGTCAGAGCTGTTTGTAGTAAGCATAGTAAGCACAGTAAGCATAATAAGCATAATAGTAAGCATAATAGTAAGCATAAGCATAGTAAGCATAGTAAGCATAGTTAGTTGTAGTAAGCATGAGGGTGGTGTTGGGGGGGGTGACTCTGGCACAGGTGTCCAGTCTTTGAGGTAGCTTGTCCAGCTTAGTGACAAGATGATAGGGTTAGCCCTGTCACTGGTGCCATCTAGACGGTGGGGCCATGTATTATCTTAGTGCCAAGATCTGTACTATCTTAGTGCCAAGATGGTAGAGCCCCTGTCAACGGTGCCATTTTGACGGTGGAGCCATGTATTATGCTTAATACGCACATATAGCATACACGCCACGCCCTCTTATGCTCTTATGCTTAGCATGCACATATACATATATTTGGTATGCACATGGCATGCACATAGTATGCACATGGTATGCACATGGTATGCACATGGTATGCACATATACATATATATATACGGTGTGTATACGCATGATACCAAGGTTGGCCAAAAACACACACATATATACGGTGTGGTGTGTATGCGGTATTTTTTGGCAGGAAATAAGCAAATATAAAGGTATACAATCAAATACGGTCTACATATGCAGTTCTGGCCAACCCTAGTACTATGCTATAATAAGGCCAGCGTGTCAGAGAAGCAGAGAAGGTGGTCGTTATAAGTTTAGGGGGGGTGCTGGGGCTGTGACCATGGCACGGGTGTCCAATCTTTGAGGCAGCTTGTCCAGCTTGATGCTATATGCTTGGCCACATGAGCTTTGTCTGTTTTGCCATGAATTGAATGTGCTATAACAAAAACAGCTGTCAAAATTGGTGAAATTATTGGGTGTGGTAGGCTGACAGGATTCGTAGGGCTGGTGGTGTGGTGGGATTAATGGGTGTGGTAGGCTGACAGGATTCGTAGGGCTGGTGGATGTGGTGGGCCGACAGGATTTGTAGGGCTGGTGGATGTGGTGGGCTGACAGGATTCGTAGGGCTGGTGGATGTGGTGGGCCGACAGGATTTGTAGGGCTGGTGGGTGTGCTAGGCTGACAGGATTCGTAGGGCTGGTGGGTGTGGTGGGCTGACAGGGTTCGTAGGGCTGGTGGGTGTGGTGGGCTGACAGGATTCGTAGGGCTGGTGGGCGTGGTGGGCTGACAGGATTCGTAGGGCTGGTGGGTGGCACTGTGGCACTGGTCGAAACTCACCAACTGACCTCACCATATCTCACTCATTCTTTAGTGATGTCGTCATGTCGAATCTCACACTCATACGTGGTACCGTCTCAGTCACTCACGAGAGATCTTGTTGTCCAATCTCATATACATGCATAATTCTGTCCAATCCCAACAGCCGACCTGCATGTCTCTCAACCAGCCATCCATTCATCCACGCTCTCTCAAAACCTTTTGTCCTGCATATCACACAAGGGTAGGGTGGGCCAGAACCATATATTTATACGCATATACGGTGTACATACAGTATTTTAAGCAGGGATTTCAACATACATACGGTCATGTACGGTGTGTATAAACGGTTTTCGCCCACCCTACACAAGATACCTTTCGCAAGCCTTGATCAGTGCCTCCCATCTTGTCCCAATCTACGCTCTGTTTTGCACACAGTCCTTGCTCCTCGCTTGCCCGAACCCTGCATGCATCCTGCAGGCCGGATAAGGAAATTGTGCATGCAAACAAGTGGTTGCTGAAGCTGCTGCGCCACACGCATCTATCGCTCCATGCAACGTAAACCCTTTATTGTGCAGACCCAACGAGTTGTTTTGTGAAATCCTTGGTCACGGTCAGCCGCCATTCCTCTCGTTATACCAACGTCTGGAATGACCAAAGCTCCGTTGCATTGCTGACCAAAGCTCTGTTCCATTGCTACCCTTTATCCTGCAGGCCGGATGAGGAGATTGTGCACGCAACCATGATTGAGCTGGAACGGTTGTTCCCGAATGAGGTCAGGGCCGATGGATCAATGGCCAAGGTGCGGGGTTCCGTCAGTCTGTATCAAACAAGAAAGGATGAAGAGATTGTGCACGCAACCATGATTGAGCTGAAACGGTTGTTCCCAAATGAGGTCAGGGCCAATGGATCAATGGCCAAGGTGCGGGGTTCCGTCGGTCTGTATCAAACAAGAAACACAGAAGCGTAGGAAACCTGCCATTAAGATTGACATGCTAGGTTGCACGCGTTTGTGTGTGTGTGTGTGTGTTGTATGCTCCAACAACACTTACGTGTCTGAGGATGCAAGAATGACGGCCAGCAGGATCTTTCCCAATATTTGGAAGCAATGGAATGTGCTCATAACTTGTTCCTCAAAGCCAATGCCTCTGTTTTTGCTTGGTGGAGTTCCGATCTTATTACGATGCCGTGACCTGCAGATCTCACATCACAAGATCTGGTTATGCAAGCTGCCTGTAATTAACGCATCGCAGATGAAATCTCCATCTATCTACAACCTGTGATCCACAGATACGCAAGTCCAAGGTCATCAAGACTCCTTTGTCAGTGTACAAGTCTACAGCCGGCCGTGAGAAGTACAGGTGTGTGTGTGTGTGTGTGTGTGCGTGCGTGTGTGTGTGTGCGTGTGTGCGTGTGCGTGTGTGTGTGTGTTTGTGTGTGTGCGTGTGTGTGCGTGTGTGTGTGTGTGTGTGTGCGTGCGTGTGCGTGTACGTGTGCGTGTGCGTGTGAGTGTGAGTGTGTGTGCGTTTTGGTGGGCGTGTATGTGTGTGTATGTTGGGAGATGTCATTGTGGGTGTGGACGTGCTTCGTGCATGTATTTGTATGTGTGTGTATGCGTTTTGGTGGGCGTGTACGTGTACGCGTATGGTTGGGAGATGCCATTGTGGGTGTGGGTGTGGGTGTTATTCGTGAGTGTGCTTGTATGTGCGCCTGCATGTGCTGTGTGCAGACCTTGTCAGTGTGTTCTCATTCCATAGGGCAGCATTTTGCCTGACTCCCAACCTCGTCTGTTTCAGTATACTCTGCCTTTGTCCTGGCCGCTACATCGCTCATAGCATACTCTATTACATCCAGTGTTGTGAATTTACGGCGTCAATCAGAAATGGCACCGTAAATTACGGTGCTTAAATGACGTCTACGTCACATAACCGTAATTAACGGTGAAATTCATACTGACGGTGGGGAATCGTAAGTAACGGTGCGGCGTCAGGAACTCAGTGGCTCAGAGTGCCAACTCAAGCTCCGAATTCCCCACAAACAACATTTGCGATTTGCGATTTAAATATAAAATGTCCTCCGGTAATTAGGCCAAGAGGGCTCGTGTGGCCCTGTGGCCCTGAGTCAGACGAGCCTGGCCCGGCCTGGCCAGCTGCTGACGGTTTCCCACCGTAAATGACTAATTCTTGACGGTTTCCCACCGTAAATAACTAATTCCTGACGGTTTAACACCGTAAATAACCGTAAAGCCGACCGTCAGACGTCAAAACTTAAAATCACCGTAAATTACGCCTGGTGATTAGTTTCTGACAGTCAAAACCGTAAATTACGCCTGACCGTCAAATGACGGTTGACGGCGTCAACCGTAAAGTTCACAACACTGTTTATATGTGGTAATTTTAGCAGGGAAGTAACTAAATATACATAGACGGTGCATATGTCTGGTTCTGGCCAACCCTACGTATACTCTCACACATTTTAGGTTTACAGGAAAGACAGTGGCTGCTATTATAAAAAGAAGGCCAATCGCATCCTCACACACTAACACACACACACACACACACACACACACACACACACGCACACACACGCACACACACACACACTCACACACACACACACAAAGCGTCCCTTCTTTCAACACACATTTTTCCATCCACCATTTAACATTTAGACACACACCCACTCAACACACACACACTCAACACACCCACACCCAACACACACCCACTCAAGACACCCACTCAAGACACCCACTCAACACACCCACACAACACAATCAACATGCCACATTTACCTTGACACACGTATCTTTGCATGTTGCCACACATACCTTCACACATTCAGAGGTTCACTATCTTGGCTTGAGCACCGCCTGCTGCCCTGAAAAGGTGGCACAGATCCTACCAAATACACACTATGAACCACGCCCTTTTGTTCGCATGCACTTCAAAACTTGTACGCATTCCACTCACTCAACTCACACTTGCACTCACACAGGTGCGTCACCAATGGCATTGGTATACGTACAAACAAGGAAACACACACACTTGACTTACACATGCACTCACACAGGTGCGTCATCAGTGGCATTGGTATACGTACAAACGATGTAACTCGCACACACACACACTCTTGATTTACACATGCACTAACACAGGTGCACCACCAGTGGCTTGGGCACCGGTTGCTACCCCGAGAAGGTGGCAAAGATTCTGCCAGAGCGATTCTTCAAGTGTGATTTGGATGAGGGTCCCGTTGTGACGGCAACCATTGACAAGTCGGGCAGCAGCGGAGACATTCCTTCGGGTGCGCAAACAAACAAGGATGTAACACAAGATCATTGAAACGGAGTCATGAAATGAGCTGTTTAGATTGTTTTGTATGGAGGCACGCACGTAGGAAATTGCAAGAAGTGAAGGAGTCTGTGAGGGAGAGGGAGAGAGCGTAACGTCGGTTTTGGCGCAGTCCAAAAGTTTATAGCTATGTAATTTATGGATGGCTTAAAGTTGGGACATGATGTACAGGCACCAGGCAGTTGAGCAAGCTTGTACCACGTTATGCACGAAAGGACGATGCATACCCTGTTCTCTCGAATTTTGAAATACGATGCCATGCTGTTGAAAGCGTAGGGTTGGCCAGAACTGGTTATATACACCGTGTGTGACCGTAATCTTTGTGATTTCCCTGCCAAGAATACCGTGGATACACCATATATATGTGGTTCTGGCCATCCCTAAAGACGACACATGCAGAGATTGTGAATTGCTCTCTGTCGATTATGCCACAAGTTCAAACAGGAGCTCGTGAGTTCAGCTAGCCTGTTGGCAGTGACTGAATGCTAACAAATCAAACGTGTATGAATTCAAACGTGAATGAAATCAAACGTGAATGAAATCAAACGTGAATGAAGTCAAACGTGAATGAAGTCAAACGTGAATGACTGCACCTCCTCTGTTCATTTCAGGATCTGGCTACGACTGCTTTGGCAAGAACTCCTCTGAGACCTGTGAGGACTCCAAAAGCTGCACGTGGTGCGTTTGGTCATGTGTGTGTGTGCGCATGTGTGTGTATGTGTGTGTGCATGTGTGTGAGTGTGTTTGAGTGCATGTACGTGTGCGTATGGTGTACGTGTGCGTGTGCCTGTGTGTGTGCATGTGTGTATTTGTGTGCATGTACGTCTGTGTGTGTGTGCCTATGCGCGCGTGTGTGTGTCTGCAGGTAGCTGTGCGTACGGGTGTGGGTATGGGCATGGGTGAATGTGGAGAGAATGTCATGGCTTCGTGGCCATGCGCTGAGATAACGGACAAAACAGGTGCTCTCCTAACAAATTCCCTTGGTGTACGCCTGTTTCATTGATTCCAGTAATATATTCGTTGCAGGTGTGTCCCCAACTTTGGCATGCCTAGCTGCTGCTCCAAAGAAGTGGCCTGACACGTCCCTTTGGTGCATGTCATTTGATCAATAAAATTATCCATTGCATGTGTGTCCCCGACTTCGGCATGCCTAGCTGCTACTCCAAAGAAGTGGCCTGACACGTCCCCTTCGTGCATGCCTGTGTCATTGAATCATAATTATTCCGTTGCAGGTGTGTCCCCGACTTCGGCATGCCCAGCTGCTACTCCAAAGAAGTGGCCTAACACGTCCCTTTCGTGCATGCCTGTGTCATTGAATCAATAAAATTATCCGTTGCAGGTGTGTCCCCGACTTCGGCATGCCCAGCTGCTACTCCAATGAAGTGGCCAAGTTCATCCCCTTTTGCAACAAGGACCAGAAGGGCAAGGAGGCAGAGGCCGCCAGTGATAAGGTGGCGGAGGTTGCCGTCGACAAGAAGCCTGCCGCGTTTGACTGCCTGAAGCAAAACACCTCCAAGGCCTGTGACTCCCTCGACAACTGCAGCTGGTATGTAATATCGTCATTCAGTGTCGTAAACCTAGATCCTAGGATGATAGGATTCTAGGATGATAGGATGATAGGATTCTAGGATTCTAGGATCCTAGGATGATAGGATCCTAGGATGATAGGATGATAGGAGTCATTCAGTGTCAGTGTGCTGATGACTCCTAGGTATTAGGATGATATTTTTAAGTGATATAGCACTGAATTATTGTATTTGATTGTGGTTGTGGATGTGGGTGTTGGGAGAGTGCAAGTGGGGCTGAGTGTTTGCTTGGGTGTGGGTCTTCTTCGCATTATATTTAAGAAAATGGGTGGGCGAGAAACTATCACCTTATGTATTGATTGGATGTGTTTAGGGTTGGCCATAATTGTATATATACACCGTATATTTGGTGATTTCCCTGCCAAAAATACCGTATATACACCGTATATGTATGGTTCTGGCCAACCCTAGGTGTGTTTCTTTACCTGACGGGTAAACGTCCTGCGTTCTGCAATTGGAGGAAGGGAGGCTGCAATTGTGATGCTTAACATAACACAAGGGGGCACACCCTCTGTGAGATGTATAAAACACATCTACATTTACATTTTTTATGTATGGACGCACATGTGCACACAGTTAAACCATCGCATCATGAAGCACACCACCCAACGCAAAAAAGCTAGCAGTGAGTACTCGCACATCTGCAAGGCCAGCAGCTTTGTTCCCATAACTTTTAAACATTTCCGCTTAGCCTACTGTGTAGAAACAACCAACTTACATTTTCTTTATCCGTCATTGATGCACCCTCACACATATGCCCACAGCTCTCACTCCATAGATTCCGACTGCTCAAACGCATGCCCATACAGGCTGGCTGCTTCTGCTGGGCACATATATATACTTACTCCATCACTTGTAATTGCCCACACACTTACACATTCACACATGCACACACTTAAACACACATGCATGCACACTTGAGCGCACACAAGCGCAAGCACACACATGCACACACACGTATACACGCAGGCACAATAGCGCATACAAACAAAGGCAAACACGCGCATGTACACACATACATACACACACTAATCTCACACGCACTCCCACAGGTGTAAGACCCAAGGCCTGGGCACTGGTTGCTACCCCGAGAAGGTGGCCAAGATTCTGCCACACAAGTTTTTCACCTGCGATAAGCCAAAGGAAAGCTTGTCGCTCTTGGACCCCACGTGTGAGAAGCGGTGAGTTGCTGTGGTGCCCAGGTGTGGGTAAGCAATCAGAAAAGAAAGTGTCTGTGCGGCTAGCTTCCACAGTGGTTTTTTGACTGCTACTTCAGTATCTGCACGTTTGGCATTTCTGCGGTATTAATTGGGCGCCAGAAGTTGGTGCAGTGGAAAAGGAAAGGTTCAAAAGCTGCAAGCTAGAGTGCAATGAAAGAACGCCCTAAATTAGCCATGTATTTTTGCGCTCATACGAGCCAGGTCTCCATCAAAGAAATTTTTCGACAAATAGCAGGCACTGGTCATAAAACGTAATGTAACGTAAAGAGCTTACACAATGTGACGTCGTGTATCACGTATACTTGCATCATGCCTAGCATAGGCCAGAACCGTATATATACACTGTGTATGGCACTATATAGTCAACGGTTTCCCTGCCATTCATAACGTGTATACACCGTATATATACTGTTCTGGTCGACCCCAACCTTGCCCCTTCCTCAAAGGCCTCAGTGTGTCGTACTCTGATTCAGTCATCCATTTAGTGGTGCACCGAAGATAAGGTTAGGAGCATTTTTTATGCCTGCATTTGAATTTCTGTGATTCTTTAATGGCACTTGACTCATCTTGCCCCGTCATACCCAGATGTACATGAGCAAGATGGACTAATGTGCAGGGTTGGTCAGAACCGTATATATATGGTGTATATACGGTAAACTTGGCAGGAAAATCACAAAATATACGGTTGGTCATATACGGTGTATATATATACCGTTTGTTTACGATCACTTCGGAAATTAATTAATTATTTGGCCAGAAAACGAAATTTTTTATCAATTCTTGGAGGCCTCTCCGAACTGAATTCGAAGTGATAAATTATTTATCTAAAGTGGTTTTGAGGGTGAGCTCCAATCGCGCCAGTGAACCCCCTGGCCGGGTTCTTGAAGCCCAGTCCCCAACTGAAAGGCTGCTTCAGCCTCAGCCACAGCTTCAGCCTCAGCCACAGCTTTAGCCATAACAAACAGCAGTAGCAGTGCACAGGCAGCATTCACAGGGGGGCTCTCGAACTCAAAAAGTAATTCCCGACAGGGCCCTCCGAAGTGCCCTCGAACTCAAAAATAAATCCCAAGACCCCCTCACGAACTGAAATCGAAAATTTAATTAATTATTTGAAAGTGTGGTCACGAAGTGATCGTGAACGAACGGTATATATATATATATATGGTTCTGGTCAACCCTACTCATGTGGCAGGCAATACGAGCAACAAGTGCAAATTAAGGTCCAGGCTGGGTGATTTGACACAACGTTTTTCCACTCTATTAACTCATGAGTGGAAGTCCCTTCTTTTCCTGCCTCCTGCAATTCACGACCGGCATGCGCTGCATTTTGACCCTCATGCAAAACATGTTGTCATGCTTGCCAGCATGCAACGGCATTTTACGTATGATGCAAAACATTATTAATGGAAAACATATTTAATGGAACGCTGTCGCACAGTATTGTGCATCGTGGTATGATGTCTTGGCCCGTATCAGCCTTGCAACTGGCTTTGCATATTACAAAAATTCGACAAATAACCAGGGTTGTTCCAGGTGGCTGTAGTTATCATAACTTTTTGGCGTCGCGTGTTGATTGAATTATAAATTTTATTCTGTAGGTTCACGATCACTTTGGAGATTAAAAAATTGTTTGGCCAAAAACCGAAATTTTTTAATAATTTCGGAGCCCTTTTCGAATCGAATCTGAGGTGAAATTTTAATTATTTTAGTGGTTTTAAGGGCACTTTTAATAATGGCCTTCCAGTGTGCCAGTGGAACCCCCTGGCTCTGTTCTCGAAGCCTCCTTCCTGCTGAGGGGCTGGCTGGTCAGCAGAGAGACCATGAGAAGCTGCAGAGGGAGAGGCAGCTCAGGAGCTGGCAGAGGAAGTAAGCAAGAGGCAGAGGCTAGGGGCAATGCTGTGTTGAAGAGGCCAGTGGGGCGCCTGTGCATGCAGCTCCAACAAGCCCCCTTCTCTCACAGCCCCTTCAGGCCCTTCTTCTGGCATCCACACAGAGTTAGTGAAGATGGCAAGAGGGTTGCTTCTCTGATTGACACATGCAATAAACCCCTAACCCTAAACCCTAAACCCTTCTCCCCTGCAGCCAATCCGCCCAGCCTGCACAGCAACAGCAGCATCAGCATTGGCAGCAGCAGCAGCAGCAGCCAACGTGGGGCTCTCGAATTCACAAATTGATTCCCGACAGGACCATCACGAATTCCCTTCAAACTCAAAATTAAATCCCTGGACCCCCTTACAAAACTATATTTGAAATATAAAAATGTGTGGTCCCGAAGTGACTGTGAACCTACGGTATTTAGAATCCTGACGATAAATGTCCTGACGATAAATAGGGGGGTCTCCAGAATTTTACTGGGCCACTTCACAAAATATAATATACCGTCCGTTCACGATCACTTCGGGAGCACATTTTCAAAAAATTAATTTAAATTACGATTTTAATTCGTGAGGGGGTTTGGGGATTAGTTTATGAGTTCGAGGGCACTTCGGGAGGGCCCTGCCGGGAATTAAATTTTGAGTTCGAGAGCCCCCCTGTGAATGCTGCCTGTTCACTGCTACTGC
>Ga0307945_1004795_pt1 | contig 10847 bp, 14 predicted proteins | sample OrgLakmetagen228_FD_201818 | JGI IMG/M metagenome (GOLD analysis project Ga0307945, IMG submission 201818) | Saline water microbial communities from Organic Lake, Antarctica - #228 | ecosystem: Environmental > Aquatic > Non-marine Saline and Alkaline > Saline | place: Antarctica: Organic Lake...
GCTTATGCTTGCATGCACAGGTAGCGGTGTGTGACCTCGTCGCAGTCCACGTCACGGTTGCGTTAAAAAACGGGCTTGGTCAAAACACGAACAAATCAAATCGTGCATGCTTGTGCTTGCATGCACAGGTAGCGGTGGGTGACCTCGTCGCAGTCCACGTCACGGTTGCGTTAAAAAACGGGCTAGGTCAAAACACGAACAAATCAAATTGTGCATGCTTGTGCTTGCATGCACAGGTAGCGGTGGGTGACCTCGTCGCAGTCCACGTCACGGTTGCGTTAAAAAACGGGCTTGGTCAAAACACGAACAAATCAAATCGTGCACGCTTATGCTTGCATGCACAGGTAGCGGTGGGTGACCTCGTCGCAGTCCACGTCACGGTTGCGTTAGAGAGCGGGGAGGTCATTGACTCCACTTTTTCAGGGCAACCCCTGAGGTTCCGAGTCGGCAGTGCAGAGGAGGATTTGGGCATTCCGGTGGCAGGTAGGCCGTGTGGAGCAGACGTCAGGCTCAGGCTTCATTGCCGTCAGGCTCTCTTGCTGTCAGGCTTAAAGTTAATTACAGGATTAGTGGGTGATTGGAATCCGATCCTTACAATTGTTTACTTCCTTTTCAGTTGCAGCATAAGGTTGTTTTCCTCTGCTCTGTCCCTGTGTCATAATCCTGCCGAGGCGCGCAAAGGCATTGAAAGTGCCCTCTGCTCTGTCCCTGTGTCATAATCCTGCTGAGGCGCACAAAGGCATTGAAAGTGCCCTCTGCTCTGTCCCTGTGTCATAATCCTGCCGAGGCGCGCAAAGGCATTGAAAGTGCCTGCTTATAGTGAATGGAAGTGGAGTGTGTGTGAGCCTAAAAGTATGTGAAAAGGGAAGGGAAGGCAAGGGAGTGGTGTGTGTGAGGCTGGAACACAGCAAGGCAAGGGAGTGATGTGTGTGAGGCTGGAACACAGCAAAGCAAGGGAGTGATGTTTGTGAGGCTGGAACACAGCAAAGCTAGGGAGTGGTGTTTGTGAGGCTGGAACACAGCAAGGCAAGGGAGTGGTGTGTGTGAGGCTGGAACACAGCAAGGCTAGGGAGTGGTGTGTGTGAGGCTGGAACACAGCAAAAGGCTAGGGAGTGATGTGTGTGAGGCTGGAACAAAGCAAGGCTAGGGAGTGATGTTTGTGAGGCTGGAACACAGCAAGGCAAGGGGGTGGTGTTTGTGAGCCAAGAACACAGCAAGGCTAGGGAGTGGTGTTTGTGAGGCTGGAACACAGCAAGGCTAGGGAGTGATGTTTGTGAGGCTAGGACACTGCAAGGCTAGGGATTGGTGTGTGTGAGGCTGGAACACAGCAAGGCAAGGGAGTGGTGTGTGTGAGGCTGGAACACAGCAAGGCAAGGGGGTGGTGTTTGTGAGCCAAGAACACAGCAAGGCTAGGGAGTGGTGTTTGTGAGGCTGGAACACAGCAAGGCTAGGGAGTGATGTTTGTGAGGCTAGGACACTGCAAGGCAAGGGAGTGGTGTGTGTGAGGCTGGAACACAGCAAGGCAAGGGAGTGGTGTTTGTGAGCCTAGAGAACAGCAAGGCAAGGGAGTCATGTTTGTGAGGCTGGAACACAGCAAGGCTCACTAATCCTAGCTTTCAATTTTGTATTTCCTGCTCAGAAATTTGTTGCGAGGCTGCCTTGCATATGCCCCCCAAATTAATTTCCTGCACTTCTTCACTTTCCTGCATCCAATTTGTCTTTCCTACACCTATACAATGTACGCACGCTACCTCATGCAATAGAGCACTCACAGTCATCTTTTCTAATGAGCCCTCGACCTCTTTACCTATGAACCTCCTTCTAATGAACCCTCAACCTCCTTCTGTTCAAGCTCCTTATAGTGACCCCTCGACCTCTTTACCTATAATCCTCCTTCTAATGAACCCTCAACCTCATTACCACGCCTCATCAAACATGCAACAGCTCAATGAGCACTGCTTTGGAACAGCAGTGAGCTGAATCCAAGCAATTAACAACAAACTTCTCTGGTTCACCTTACGAAACCGTCTCCAAAGGCACCTATGAAGGCACCACTGAAGGCATCCCTGAAGGCACCTATGAAGGCACCACCGAAGGCACCTCTGAAGGCATCCCTGAAGGCACCTCTGAAGGGACCCCTCCTGAAGCCACCCCTTCTGAAGGCACCCCTCCTGAAGGCACGTCTCCACAAACACAAGACAACAGTCAAACAGCTGCACCCTCTTCATCTGAGAGCAACACCAGCACCAGCCAAGCATCAGAAGCATCACCTGCACAGGGTGCGGAGATATGTGTGTATGTGTGTGTGTGTGCGCGCATATATATAATATATATATATATGTGTGTGTGTGCGTGTGTGTTGCGCATATATATATAAAATATATATGTATGATCGATGTGTATGTTTTTTTGTGGACAAAGAGGGGGCTCAGTGTGTGTGTTGTGGCGGGGTTTGTCCAGAAAATACATTTTACTCTGCCACATGCCCAAGAAAAGATGGATCAGGAAAGAGGCACTCTTAAGCTGAACATGATAAAACACGGAAGAGTAATGATTTCAGGAGGGCTCAGACTGGAAGGGCAGGGAAGAGTAAAGGATTTTGCGTAGGCATGTTGTGAGATGACAGATCAAAGAAGAGCTGTTCATTGAGCCATGGAGTAGATTTGAAGGAAGGGGAGGGAAGGGGTGTGTAATTGCACATGGGCATGGAGTGGGATGACAGATCAAAGAAGACGTGTATTTAGCTGTGGAGTGGATTCGAAGGAAGGGGAGGGAAGGGCGTTTGTGGTTACACATGGGCATGGAGTGAGACGGCTGATCAAAAGAGAAGCGTGTGTAGAGGCATGGAGAAGATTAAAAGGAGGGAGGGAAGGATGTGTGTGATTGCGCAGGGCACAGAGTGAGACGGCAGATCGTATAAGAGCTGTGCTTAGAGCCATGGAGCAGATCGGATAAGAGGGCAAGGATGTGTGCAGTTATATGCAGCGTGGGATAGCCAGTGAGTAGAAGGGAGGCTGTATGCTGTGTTCTAGTCGCAAAGAAAGGAGAGCTGCAAAGCAAAAGGATGTGTGTGCGTGTGTGTGTGTGTGCTCACATCAAGGTATTAGTGTAAGGGCGTAAAGGGCGTAAGGGTGTACGGACACAGCACAGGCGCTGCAAGCCAAGAGCAGTGAAGGGCACGGTATGTTTGCAACACCAGTGTATGTGTGTGGCTGTATCCCTGGAAGCCAAGAGCAGTGGAGGGTGCGGTAAGTTTACAACACCAGTGTATGCCTGTGGCTACCTACCTGCTGCAGTATGTCTACAGCACCAGTGTCTGTTTGTGGCTACCTACCTGCTGCAGTTTGTTTACATCACCAGTGCCTGTTTGTGGCTACCTACCTGCTGTAGTATGTTTACATCACCAGTGCCTGTTTGTGGCTACCTACCTGCTGTAGTATGTTTGCAGCACCAGTGTCTGTTTGTGGCTACCTACCTGCTGTAGTATGTTTACATCACCAGTGCCTGTTTGTGGCTACCTACCTGCTGTAGTATGTTTACATCACCAGTGCCTGTTTGTAGCTACCTACCTGCTGTAGTATGTTTACAGCACCAGTGTCTGTTTGTGGCTACCTACCTGCTGCAGTTTGTTTACAGCACCAGTGTATGCTTGTGGCTACCTACCTGCTGCAGTATGTTTAGAACACCAGTGTATGTGGCTACCTACCTGCTGCAGTATGTTTACAACACCAGTGTATGCTTGTGGCTACCTACCTGCTGCAGTATGTCTACAGCACCAGTGTCTGTTTGTGGCTACCTATCTGCTGCAGTATGTTTACAGCACCAGTATATGCTTGTGGCTACCTACCTGCTGCAGTATGTTTACAAAACCAGTGTATGCTTGTGGCTACCTACCTGCTGCAGTATGTTAACAACACCAGTGTATGCCTGTGGCTACCTACCTGGTGCTGCAAATGTGTTGTAAAGGAGCAGTACAGTAACAGCAATTCAAGGCGGTGACTTTTTAACCATGAACGGTACAAAGCTAGCAACCCATAAAAAACTCACTGCCTGCCTTGCGCTGCAGGCTCCCTCCCCTGCCTCCCTCCCGTTGACACTTCTGTGGACATCAACAATGCGCAAGATCGCTTTTTACAGCTCGTTCCCATCGTCGATGACGCACTATCGAAAGGGGAGGCCCTCAGGGGCACGCGGCTTAGCGTCAGGGCCTACAACCCACCCCTGGGTGAGTTAATTTCCAGACGTGTTGTGTTGCGTGGGTGTGGGTGTGTGTGCGGCTGTGGGTGTGCGTGTGCGTGTACGGCTGTGTGTTTTGCCTTCAGTCAAAAGGGAGGCCCTCAGAGGCACGTGGTTCAGGTTCAGGACGTACACACCCACTTCTGGGTGAGATGTAGTTCTGACGTTGATGTGCTTGGGTGTGCGGGTGTGGGTGTGTATGCGTGGGTATGTATGTGTGGGTGTGTATGTGTGGGTGTGTATGCGTGGGTGTGTATGCGTGGGTGTTTATGTGTGGGTGTGTATGTGTGTGTATGTGTTTGTGTATGTGTATGTGTGGGTGTGTATGTGTATGTGTATATATATGTATGTGTGGGTGTGTATGTGTATGTGTGTATGTGCAGGTGTGGGTTTGTATGTGGGTGTGCGGGTGTGGGTGTGTATGTGTTCCCTTGAGTCAGCACACCTTAAGGTAAAATTACATTATGTAGCTTACATCGCTACATACCACACCTAATATTAATGCAGGTGCTTCAGCACCAGACTGGTAAGCCTGTATTGATCAGGGATTGACCTGGGCCTTTCCCAGCTTGTAAGCCTTGGGATTGACCTGGGTCTGTATTGATCAGGGATTGACCTGGGCCTTTCCCAGCTGTATAAGCCTGGGCCTTTCCCAGCTGTATAAGCCTGTGCCTTAACCAGCTGTATATATCTGGGTCTTTACCGGCTTGTAAGCATGGGCCTTTACCAGCTATATAAGCCTGGGCCTTTACCAGCTATATAAGCCTGGGCCTCTCCCAGCTGTATAAGCCTGGGCCTTTCCCAGCTATATAAGCCTGGGCCTCTCCCAGCTGTATAAGCCTGGGCCTTTACCAGCTATATAAGCCTGGGCCTTTACCAGCTATATAAGCATGGGCCTTTCCCAGCTGTATAAGCATGGGCCTTTACCAGCTGTATAACCCCAGGCCTTTATTAGCTGTATAAGCCTGGGCCTTAACCAGCTGTATAACCCAGGCCTCTCCCAGCTGTATAAGCCTGGGCCTTTACCAGCTTGTAACCCTGGGCCTTTACCTGCTGTGTAAGCCTTTTGCTCTTCTTGCCCCTATCCTGTGCGTCCACAGTCTGCATGCCCTAGGTCGTGCTGCAGTACGCTCAGCAGCGCATACACACTTTTGCAAAACAAAAGCACTTGGAAGTGTACTAGATACTCCAAACACACATACGCACACGTGTCGCAACCTACCATTTCCCATAGGTCCCAGGTTTTTTTGCTGTGCCTTTCTCCTGATCCCTACAGCAATGCCTCGAGCTCAATTTTTGTAACCTGCAGTTCCGTATGCTTTATTCCCTCAATGTACTTTTCCCCTTGTCATTCTTCTGTGTCCTGATCACTCTTTCAATGTACTTTCTTATTTAGTTCATGCTCTTTTAATGTACTTTTGCTTCATGCTCTTTCAATGTACTTTCCCCCTGATCACCCCCCAATGTCCTGATCACTCTTCTATGTCCTCATCACTCTTTCTATGTGCCTTTTCCCTGTTCACAACTGTTCTGGTATAAAGTAGTAGGAGTTAGTAATAAGCAGTATGAGTATTAAGTAGTATAGGAGCGCTTTCAGCCACCTTGGTCATGCGTTGCTAGGGTTGCCAAAACTGTATATAAATGTACATAACATATATATGACCGTATATTCGATGAATTTCCTGGAAACAATACCGCATAGTACACACCGTATATGTATGGTTCTGGCCAATTCCATACGTTACCTTTCCTCTAGCTGCTTGTGCGGTGGAGTTAAGGCAGGTTTTCCTCTTTTTTGCTAGCTGGTTCGTCATGCACAAACCATCCATGTTTCCACAATCCTCATGCACAAACCATCCATGTTTCCACAATCCTCATGCACAAACCATCCATGTTTCCACAATCCTCATGCACGAACCATCCATGTTTCCACAATCCTCATGCACGAACCATCCATGTTTCCACAATCCTCATGCACGAACCATCCATGTTTCCACAATCCTCATGCACGAACCATCCATGATTCCACAATCCTCATGCACGAGCCATCCATGTTTCCACAATCCTCATGCACGAACCATCCATGTTTCCAGAATCCTCATGCACGAACCATCCATGTTTCCACAATCCTCATGCACGAACCATCCATGTTTCCACAATCCAATCAGCCGTCGTTCGCTGGCAGTAGTTGTTGTGGGTTATGAATGTGTTGTGGGTTATGAATGTGTTGTGGGTTATAAATGTGTTGTGGGTTATAAATGTGTTGTGGGTTATGAATGTGTTGCTCACTTGCATCAAGTGATGTACAGCAGCCTGTCATCAGTGTTTTGAGTAGGGTTGGCCAGAACCATGTTTATACGGTACGGTGTATAGACAGCATTTTTGGCAGGGAAATCAATCACCAAAATTACGGTATATACGGTGTATACATACGGTTCTGGCCAATTATAGTATTGAGGGACAGAAGAGCCTCTGCCAGTGCTGGACATGTAAACATGAATGTACCTACACTTTGACTTGCTAACAACATTTAAATACTACCTGCCGTGACGAATGTATGTTTCAACATTTCAGTACTACCTGCCGTGAGAATTGTATGTAACAACATTTCATTACTACCTGCCGTGACGAATGTATGCATCAACATTTCAGTACTACCTGCCGTGACGAATGGATATATCAACATTTCAGTACTACCTGCCGTGACGAATGTATGCATCAACAATTCAATACTACCTGCCGTGACGAATGGATGTATCAACATTTCAATACTAATTTGCCGTGACGAATGAATGTATCAACATTTCAGTACTACCTGCCGTGACGCATGTATGCATCAACATTTCAGTACTACTTGCCGTGACGAATGTATGCATCAACATTTCAATACTACCTGCCGTGAGAATTGTATGTATCAACATTTCACTGCTACCTGCCGTGTCGAATGTATGTATCAACATTTTAATACCACCTGCCGTGACGAATGTATGTATCAACATTTCAGTACTACCTGCCGTGACGAATGTATGTATCAACATTTCAATACTACCTGCCGTGACGAATGTATGTATCAACATTTCAGTACTACCTGCCGTGACGAATGTATGCATCAACATTTCAATACTACCTGCCGTGACGAATGGATGTATCAACATTTCAATACTACTGCCGGGACAAATGGATGTATCAACATTTCAATACTAATTTGCCGTGACGAATGTATGTATCAACATTTCAATACTACCTGCTGTGACGAATGTATGCATCAACATTTCAGTACTACCTGCCGTGACGATTGTATGCATCAACATTTCACTGCTACCTGCCGTGACGAATTTATGCATCGGCAGCTGTCCGAGGCTGTGACGGAAAACGAAATTACTAGCAAGACAAATTCCAAACATACGGAAACACATATATACAATACACACATATACCGTTATATTTGCCTGTGGCTTGTACAGATACAGCACACACGTATACCCGTGCATCGTTTCTTGCTGATCCTTCATGTTTGCCTGTGGCTTGTACAGATACAGCACACACGTATATCCGTGTATCGTTTCTTGCTGACCCTTCATGTTTGCCTGTAGCTTGTGTAGATACAGTACACACGTATACCGTTCTTGCTGACCCTTCATGTTTGCCTGTGGCTTGTGCAGATGTGCAGATACAGCACACACGTATATCCGTGCATCGTTTCTTGCTGACCCTACATGCATGCCTGTGGCTTGTGCAGATACAGCACAAACATATACCGTTCTTGCTGACCCTTCATGTTTTCCTGCGGCTTGTGCAGAAGAGGGCGGGTACCACAACCCGCATTTGATCTGGTTTCAGTCAATAGACGAGGTGAAGCGCAAGTTTGGAGGGCTCACTCCCCTTCCCGGCCAGGCAAGTGGCTTTGATATGCATACACGTACCACGTCAATGTAACAGGGTTTATGTGCGTACACCTGCCACGTCATATCAATGTAAGAGGGTTTATGTGCGTACACCTGCCACGTCATATCAATGTAACAGGGATTTGTTGTGCGCACACCTGCCACGTCATATCAATGTAAGAGGGATTTGTTGTGCGTACACCTGCCACGTCATATCAATGTAACAGGGATTTGTTGTGCGTACGCCTACCACGTCATATCAATGTGAAGGAGATCTATTACGTTTGCATCGTGAGATGGCGTTGGAATTATTTACAAATTTTTTACAAGGGAATGAAAAGATAAAAAACACAGATAAGGGGCAAGAGTGATAAAGTGTTATCACTGCTCTACAAGAACAGGAGTTCAAGTGTTACACACTGAACTCAGCAGTTTGTTGTGCGTACGCCTGCCACGTCATATCAATGTGAGAGGGGTTTGTTGTGCGTACACCTGCCAAGCCAGATCAATACAAGAGGGGATTTGACATGAAGAGGGGTATGATTTGTTTACACCTACCACGTCATATCATTGTAAAAGAGGTTTGTTGTGCGTACACCTGCCAAGCCAGATCAATTCAAGAGAAGGTTGACATGCAAACAGGTACCGCGTCAATGTAAGAGGAGTTTAAATTGTTTACACCTACCACATTATATCCATTTAAGAAGGGTTTGATTTGCACGCACCTTCCAAGCCATATCAATACAAGAGGGGTTTGATGTGCAAACACGTACCGCGTCATATAAATGTAAGAGGGGTTTGATGTGCACACAAAAATAGCACTCTTGCTCTTGCGTTCTGAATCGGGCACAAGGAACAATGATGATGAATAAATAATTCAGAAGAAGCGACTCCGCTGGTAGGAACATCATCACGGCCTGCAAGAGTAATGATTGAGGGTTCACTGTTCCTGTGAAGGTTGGCTTTTAGTTTCTTTTTTCGTTCCTTGTCCTTCTTGAGGAGCTGCCAAGTAAGTCCCCCCACAAGTAACTTGTCGTGTTCAACTCAAGCACTGGTTAGGTTATGGCGCACAGCAAGTAGGGAGGATATTAAGCTGCGGCAGTAAACGGTGCGCTGCAGCTCGCTCGAGTGTGTGTGTGTGACAAAAATACTCAATTGCCTATAAACCGCTTTAAAAATGCAACAGTCGCTCCTGACTCACCAGACACAAGCATCAGACATTACGCCGAGTTCATTGCAGACTCATTTTGCTACAATCTAACAATCTGCTGCTTGACTAAACAGTGCCTCTGCTCTTCTTGTAGTCAAACATATCAGACACTGCGTGAATGAAATCGTTGTCCCAACATGCACACCTACAGCAAGCTCTAACATATCAGACACTGCGTGAATGGAATTGTTGTCCCAACATGCACACCATGATGACGCAACAATGTTGTATGGTAATTCATGCCACAAGTGCTTACACCATTGCGTTACGTTACTCTACAATGACACAACACTGTTTGCCACAGGTGTTTATTTATCCTCTTGGAAACCTTGCACGGCCTAACGACTGGGTGCCGGTGCTTGTGAAGCATGTGGACGAAAAAGCTGTGCTGCTGGATGCAAATGCGGGGGTAGAAGGGGGGCCTGTGACTGTGCACATAGACGTGCAGGCGCTCCAAAAGCAGCTTTAGCAGTATTGCTCTTTTTGTCTGGGTAGTACTATTGATGTTTTTTTTGTTAAGAGGGCGGCAGTTGTAGAGTTGTTCTGGTGTGCATCTTGGTTGACGTGCAAAGCCTTTTCAAAAGCAACGTTAGAACTAGTGAACCAAGCTGATGTTGAGATAGAATTCACCAATTGGCGGCTGGAATAGTGAGGATAACTAGCAAGCAGTGAACACTGCACCTATATAACTTGAAAACACGATAAAATTATTACAGGCAGAAATCATACTCAAATTGTTTGTTTGATTGTATGTAATATGGTGTACGACAGTATGTGGCATATAATAATAGTTGTACGACAGTATGTGGCATATAATAATAATTGTATATATTATGGCGTACGACAGTATGTGATTGTATATAATATGGTGTACGACATGTGGCATAGTCATGGCCAAAAAGCAACCAGGATGCAGTACCCATGCCTGAGCTGAACCCTGCCCAAGCTGTACCCAAACAACACACTCATCTTGCTCTTATTCCTCCGCACCTCTTAATATGTCCACCCTGCCTCCAGATCGACCTCATGTCCATACAACACACATTTTGTTCTTATTCCTTGGCACCTCCTTTTATGTCCACCCTGCCTCTTGTTCTTATACCTTCGCACCTCCTTTTATGTCCACCCTGCCTCTTGTTCTTAATCCTTCGCACCTCCTTTTCTGTCCACCCTGCCTCTTGTTTTTATTCCTTCGCACCTCCTTTTCTGTCCACCCTGTCTCTTGTTCTTATTCCTTCGCACCTCCTTTTATGTCCACCCTGCCTCCAGATCGACCTCATGTCCATCAGCGGCCACAAGCTGTACGGGCCTAAGGGCATTGGGGCCATCTACCTGCGCAGGTGACGATTAGAGTTGAGCAGAACCGTACAGATATGCACCGTGTATGACCGTGCTCGTTGCAGTGGCTCTCTCAATTTTTGTCGGGTCTGGCGACCTGTGTTGGTTATGCATGGTTATCAGGAGACCAGCCTCGCCGTCTCCTCTTCACGTGGCCCTCGCGAGGGGTGTCTGCGCCA
>Ga0307945_1004797_pt1 | contig 10841 bp, 9 predicted proteins | sample OrgLakmetagen228_FD_201818 | JGI IMG/M metagenome (GOLD analysis project Ga0307945, IMG submission 201818) | Saline water microbial communities from Organic Lake, Antarctica - #228 | ecosystem: Environmental > Aquatic > Non-marine Saline and Alkaline > Saline | place: Antarctica: Organic Lake...
TCCACATACACACACATACACACACTCACACTCACACTCACACTCACACTCACACTCACACTCACACTCACACTCACACTCACACTCACACTCACACCTATACACACAACGTTGCATCTGACCCACCATAACGTGACACACTTCATCTAAGGTGCGTGCAGGAGCAACCCCCAAACCATCCCTCTGCCCAGGAAGGCTCTGACTGCCTGCGTGTGTGTGTGTGTCGTGTGTGTGTGTGTGTGTGTGTGTGCGCGTGCACGTATGTGTGTGCGTGCATGTGTATGTGCCTGCATGTGTGTATGTGTGTGTGTGCTTGTGTGTACGTGTGCGCTTGTATGTATAGAGTTTCTGTTCTTGCGCGTTTGTGCGAGCGCGTGGACACTCACAACAAGTGTAATTTTGTGTCAATGTGTGTGTGTGTGCGTACGTGCGTGTGTGTGTGTGTGTGTGTGTGTGTGTGTGTGCGTACGTGCGTGTGTGTGTGTGTGCCGTCACTGCACAGAGGCGCATCATACAAACATACAGACGCACCAGACAAAATGACAACTAAGTGCACCACACAGGCAAACTTGCAAGCGCACCCGACAACATGACAGCTGCGTCTCTCATGCAACCCACTGCCCCTTCCACCACAGGAGGGTGGAGCTGATAGGGCTGGATGCCGTGGCGGTGTATGATGCGCGACATCCACGTTATCACTTCAGCCCCCAGGCGCAGGAGCTGTGTGTGTGTGTGTGAGTGCGTGTGTGTTTGTGTGTGTGTGTGTGTTTGTGTGTGTGTATGTGTTTGTGTGTGTGTGTGTAGATGTGTGCGCGTGCATGCGAACAAGCTCAACATACCCACTGAACACAGCTCCTGAAAACATGCTGTTACCCATCCCTACCCTAACCCACCTCAGCAGCCGGACCGGAAGAGTGTAAAATAGCAGCAGCAGCCTTGCTGTTATTACCCACTCCTAACCTAACCCACCTCAGCAGCCTGACCAGAAGAGTGAGAACCAGCAGCAGCAGCCTTGCTGTTGTTACCCACCCCTACCCTAACCCACCTCAGCAGCCTGACCAGAAGAGTGAGAGCCAGCAGCCTTGCTGCCACTGGGGGGCCTATGGCTGCTTGCACTCGGCTCCTCACTCGCAGAGCTCGCGTGGTCTGTCAAAGGCGATCCCTCTGTCGCAGCTGTTGCTGGCGACGATGGCGAAGACGAAGGCTTGCGCTGTTGTTGCAGCTGATGGCGTGCTAGGGCCATGACCTTCACTAAGCAGGCCTGGCAGGTGCCTGTGGTGTGTGTGTGTGTGTTTGTGTGCATATTTGTCTGTTTGTTTGCGCAAGAGTGTGCTAGGGCCATGACCTTTATTAAGTAGGCCTGGCAGGTGCCTGTGGTGTGTGTGTGTTTTGGTGCGTGTTTGTTGATTTGCGCAAGTGTGTGCTAGGGCCATGACCTCCACTATGCAGGCCTGGCAGGTGCCTGTGGTGTGTGTGTGTGTGTGTGTGCATGTGTGTGTATTTGCGCGAGTGTATGCTAGGGCCACACCCTTCACTAAGCAGGCACAGGCCTGGCAGGTGCCTGTGGTATGTGTGTATATGTGTGTTTGTGCGAGTGCGTGTGCGTGTAAGTGTGTATATTTGTGTATGTCTGTGTGTGTATTTTTGTGTGCTTGCGCAGATTGGTGTCCATGTCCGTGTGTGTATATGTGTGTATGCCTGTATGGGCACTTCTGTGTGCTTGCGCGTGTGTATGTATGTGCGTGTATGTGCGCATGTGTGTATGCCGGTGTGCGTTTTTCTGTGTGCGTGCGCAGATTGGTGCCCATGTGTATCCATACTGAGCGTCATGTTTTACACCTGTGCATGTAAATCGTAAATCAGTGTATGTGTAATGTGTATGTGTGTGGTATGTGTGTGTACCTTTGTATGTGCGTGCGTATGAACCTGTGTTATTGCCTTAATGTGCACATATTCATGTGTGGACTGATGAGCAGCGCAATCTGTATGTGCACACAACGCACATGTGTGTATGTGTGTGTGTGTGTGTGCATGCGTGCGTGCCTGTGTGGGGGGAAAGGGGGTTTACATTTGTGCTCAACTATTCTCAACGATAGTGGAGCACAAATGTAAAGCCTACTTCGTACTGTCGAATACTGTGTGTGCATGCGCATCGTGGAGAAATGAACACACACAGTATATATACGCAAAGTCAGCAGTGCACACATGGTTAGGGCATATGCCATGTCGCTTTTCTAGGGTTGGCCAGGACCATATATATGTACAGTGTTTAAAAGGTGATTCTTTGGCAGAAATTTATCAAATATACGTAGGGCTGGCCAGAACCGTATGTGTACACCGTACACGACCGTGTGTATGATATTTCCCCTGCGAAAAATACCGTATACACACTGTAATCAGTGTTGTGCACCTGACGCTTGACGGCGTCAATGGTAAATGACGCTGACGGCGTAATTAATGTCAAATTGACGGTGAAAATAGTAAATTACGCCGTCAATCGTCAGGGTTTAGTGACGGTAACGTTGTTATTTACGATCGTACACGGAGTCAATATATGATTCCAATTAACCCTACTCTCTTCTAAAAGAGAAAAGGCCCTACCTGCAATTTTGCTGTCGACCATGTTCACACTGATTGTACACCTGTCAAGGTAGCAAGCATGTACACACATCGGGCTGTCAGTAGCTGTCCGACAGAGCTCGCCCTGAATTCAAACAAACACACGCATGCACGCACGCACACACACGTATGCACGCACGCTCGCATCTATGCACGTACACACGCACATGTATACACACTTGGGCTGTCAGTAGCTGTCAGACAGGGTTTAGCCCTGGGTTCAAACATACACACGCACCCACCCACACACACGTACGCACGCACACACACACACAAGCCTGCACGCACGCACATTTGCACGCACGCACGTATGCACGTACACACGCACATGTACGCACACACAAGGTACGGACACATGCGCACACATATACCACACACCTAGGTTTGGCCAGAGCCGCACATATACTCCGTATTTGACCGTGTAATTGGTGATTTCTCTGCCAAAAATACCGTATATACACCATACATATTTGGTTCTGGCCAACCCTACACATATCACAAATAACACCCACGGAAGAAGTGACAGACATCTTTCTGACATGGGAATATGAACACGTACATGTGCGCACAGAACACACTCACCCATCCACACGTGCACCTGCAGCCTGCCTAATCATCCGACGCTCCTGCGTTAAACCTCACCTATCTTCAATGCTTGCAATTGCAGCTTGCGCCAGGGCATGCAGCTCCTGTGCATACATGTGTGTGCTTGCGTGTGTGTATTTTTGTGTGTGTGTTTGTGTGTGTGTGTGCTTGCATGTGTATAATTGTGTGTGTGCTTGCATGTGTGTATGTGTGTGTGCTTGTATGTGTGTATTTGTGTGTATGTGTGTGTGTGTGTGTGTGTGAGAGAGAGAAAGAGAGAGAGAGAGAGAGAGAGAGAGAAGAGAGAGAGAGAGAGAGAGAGAGAGAGAGAGAGAGAGAAAGAGAGGGAGGAGAATCACTGACTGACACACCCACCCACCTGATGCTCTAAACAAGTGCCATACCGACGCAGCAGAGGCACTTGCAGCTGCCAATGTAGAGTGGTGGAAGTGCCACGCCCTCCCCCTGCACCCCCTCCATTCTTTAGCACGCTGTGCGCATACACCTGGCCTCGTTCCCTGTGTGTGTGTGTGTGTGTGTGTGTGTGTGTGTGTGCGTGTGTATGCATGTGTGTGTTTCTTCAGCATGCTATAAGTGTACACCTGGTGCTGTTCCCTGGATGCACAGTGTGTGTGTGTGTGTGCGCGTGTGTGAGTGTGTGCCCACATATACATGGTTGAGCACACCTTTGTGAGTGGCTGCTGCCTTGGCTGCTGTGCTGACCTAACACTGCCGCATGGAACTCCTCAACTTCTTTCAGCGCCTGCAGGCAAAGCAGCAGCAGAGGCTTAGTGGCGTGCAACTCAGTGCCTTAGGCTGGTGTGCTGACTGAGCACACACACACACACATATACACACACACACGGCTCCACGGAATGCCTCGATTTTCTTTCAGCGCCCACAGGCAAAGCAGCAGCAGAGGCTTAGTAGTGGCGTGCAAGTCAGCGCCCTAGGCTGGTGTGCTGACTGAGCACACACACACACACACACACACGCACACACAAACACACGGCTCCACGAAAGGCCTCGATTTTTTTTCAGCGCCCACAGGCAAAGCAGCAGCAAAGGCTTAGTAGTGGCGTGCAACTCAGCGCCCTAGGCTGGTGTGCTGACTGAACACACACACAGCCCGAAGGAATGCTTCTGTTTATTGGAGTGCCTATGCTACGGACAGCGTATATGTGTGTATGCGAGCACGTGCCAGGGTGCTAACATTGTGTGTGTGTGTGTCCTGCCTGGCGGTGTGTAAGGTGCCTTTGACACGTATAAGTAGGGTAGGCCAGAACCATATATATATGGTGTATTTACGGTATTTTTGGCAGGGAAATTACCAAATATACGGTCATATACGGTGTATATATACGGTTCTGGCCAACCCTGCGTATATGTGTGTCTGTGGAAGTAGGAATGTGTGGTGGAATGTGTATCTTTGGCTGTGTGTGCGAGTTGTGAGTGTGTGCGAGTGCTGTGATGTGTGTGCATGCTTGTTCTTGCGTTTAGATGTGTGCGCGCGTGTATATTTGTGCGCGCTCTCCACTCTCCACACTTGTGCTCTCATGTCAAGCGAGGCCACCACAATTGCTATTGCATGCCCCAGCAGCCCAGGGGAACACAAACACACGCTTACACACCACACACACGTATAGGCAAACTTACACCCACACAAACACACGCTCACACACACACCACGCACGTCTAGGCACACTTACACCAACACCCACAAGCACACGCTCACACACACACCACGCACGTATAGGCACACTCACACCCACACCCACAAACATACGCTCACACATACCACTCACGTATAGGCACACTAACACCCGTATCCACACAAACACACACTTACACACACCACGTACGTCTAGGCACACTCACACCCACACCCACACACGCTCACACACACCACTCACGTATAGGCACACTTACACTCACACCTACAAACTCACGCTCACACACACACACCACGCACGTATAAGCACACTTACACCCACACCCACAAACATACGCTCTCACACACCACTCACGTATAAGCACACTTACACCCACACCTACAAACACACGCTCACACACACACCATGCACGTATAAGCACAATTCCACCCACACCCACACACGCTTACACACACCACTCACGTAAAGGCACACTTACACCCACACCCACACAAACACACGCTTACACACCACACACACATAAGGGCACACTTACACCCACACCCACCCACACCCAGCTATACCCACACCCACATTCACACCCACACCCACACTCACACCCACACTTGCACACACCCACAAACATACACTGAAACAAACGCCCTTGCCTGTGCATACTCAGGGGGGCTGCCACACTCCTTAATGCACGCTTCAACAGCCAAAGGGAACATGAAGACCCGGCCGTCAAGGCCCTCTGCCGGGCTGTTGATCTGCAGAGAGGCACGCAAAAAGTATGGAAGGCAGAGGGTTGAATCATGAAGAAATATGGCTAGGGTTGGCCTGAACCACATATATATATATACGGTATATATACGGTATTTTTTGCAGGGAAATCACCAAACATACGGCCATATACGGTGTGTATATACGGTTCTGGCCAACCCTAAATATGGCCTTCAACTCCTGCTGCGTGTGCTGCTAGAGAGAAACGCAAGATATGGGATGTTTGCAAGTAAAGGGCGCTTGAGTGCAAAAAAGCCAAGACACGGCTGCTGCAGAGCTGTTGTTGTGTTTGTCGATGGATTGTGCCCAAGAGGATTGATAAGCTGTGCACTTTGCACGGGCTGTGCACTTTGCACGGGAAGTGTAGCTGGAGAAGTGTAGCTGCACGGGAAGTGTAGCTGGAGAAGTGTAGCTGGAGAAGTGTAGCTGCACGGGAAGTGTAGCTGTGCACTTTGCACGGGAAGTGTAGCTGGAGAAGTGTAGCTGGAGAAGTGTAGCTGCACGGGAAGTGTAGCTGTGCACTTTGCACGAGAAGTGTGGATCAGCAGCTCGTGGTCATATTGCAGCACAATACAACATCTTCATGGACGTATTATGTTATTATATTTCAACTTATCGAACTTCCAGAAAATGCAATCGTCACTTATCAATATCAACACATAACATCAAATTGGTATAAAAAGGGTCGTTGATCTGCAAACACATGACAAGGGAGAGGGGAGGAAGAAGGGAGATATGCTGCCCTGATCTGCAGATCTCGATGATGCTCACATCAAGGCATACACACACACGTACGGACACACACACACATACAAACACACACAGATTGCACGCATGTAGCATTCTATTTGTGTTATATGAAGGTTGCCCTAGCCTTTAAAAAGGCTTTGTCGCCCAGCCATCCTGACACAGTGACTTACGCACATGCATACGATACCCACACGCACACACATACTACACACAAAACACACACACAGATTGCACGCATGTAGCATTCTATTTGTGTTATATGAAGGTTGCCCTAGCATTTAAAAAGGCTTTGTCTCCCAGCCATCCTGACACAGTGACTTACGCACATGCATATGATACCCACACGCACACACACACATACTACACACACACACACACAGACACACACACAGACACAGATTGCACGCATGTAGCATTCTATTTGTGTTATATGAAGCTTGCCCTAGCATTTGAAAAGGCTTCGTTGCCCAGCCATCCTGACACAGTGACTTACGCACATGCATATGATACCCACACGCACACACATACTACACACACACACGCACACGCACACGCACAAACACACACGTGCAGGCTCTCTCAGCATTGTCATCTGGCTTGAGCGAGCTATTGGGGCACAAGCATTAGAACACACACACATACACGCACGTGCAGGCTCTCTCAGCATTTCTACCTGCGCTTTAACGAGCTGCCTGAGCACAAGCATCAGCTCTTTGTGGTTCACTGGGAGCGTCAGGTCTCTAATTCGCTGCAGCCCGTTCTCGTAGTCTGAGCTGCAGTCGCCTATGTGTGAGTGTGTGTGTGTGTGTGTGTGCGTGTGTGTGTGTTTGTGTAATTGCGTGTGTGAATGCAAACGTGTGTTCTCGTAGTCTGAGCTGCAGTCGCCTATGCGTGAGTGTGTGTTTGTGTAACTGTGTGTGTGGATGCAAACGTGTGTGTTTGAGTGAAACAGTGAATGACGTGCGCTTGTGCTTGATGTGTGCTCACCCCACGTGTCTGTCTCATGCAATGAGGGAGGCTTGCTCCAAGCTTTGAAAAGCAATTGAGTGTGTGTGCCTATGTGTGTGTACATGTCTGTCTGTGTCTGTGGTGTGTGTGTGTGTGTTTGTGTGTGTATGTGTGTGTGTGTGTGTGTGTGTGTGTGTGGTGCGTGTGTGTGCTTACCCCAGCTCGTGGCGTTGCTGCGTGCAATCAGAGCTTCGTCCAACGCATGGAGCCAAGAGAGAGGGGGAGACAGGGGCTCAGGGTCTGTGCTACTCTGGACAGCTTCCAGTATTTCTGCACAGTGTGCGTGTGTGTGTGTGCGTGTATGATTGCGCGTGTTTGTGCATGTGGGTGTGTGCATGTGGATTGTAGGTTTGTGCATGTGGAATCAAACAAACCCCACTCTCAGTGTAAAGTGTAAAGTAAAATAAAGGGAAAAGAGAGAAGCAGCTGCGCTTGCCCCAAAAGACTGCGAGGAGCTTGCCATGTGGGATGGATTGATCTCTACGTCAGTGCCAAGTTTGAAAAAGGGAAGAAGCAGCCATGCTCACCTAAAAAGACGCCGATGAACTTGCCGTCTGGGGGGGGCTCTACGTCAGTGAACAGCGCTTGCAGTTGGTTTGGGGATAAGGGCAGGCCCTGGAAGAATGCAGGCATAGGTGGTACTCGACCTCACATCATATGTACGATGAAGGTGCGTGCTACGTGGATGTGTAGTGTGCAGTGCGCAGTGTGTGATGTGTGAATGGGGCAGCAGCTAAATCAGGGGGTAAGGGTAGGCCCTAAGGAAGTGGCACGATTGCTTGCTTCTTGCATTTTTTGCACTGATATTTATAAGATGTCGGTGCGTGCTATGTGGGTGTGCAGTGCGCAGTGTGCGATGTGAGATTCAGGTAGCAGTTGGGTCCGGGGTAAGCCCTAAGGAAATGCATTACAAGTACTTACCTTTTGCATTTTTTGCACTGATATAATAAAATGTCTGTGCTATGTGGGTGTGCAGTGCGCAGTGTGCGATGTGAGATTCGGGTAGCAGTTGTGTTGGAGGTAAGGGTGGGCCCTCAGGAATTGTGTACTTACTTGTTACATTGCAAGCACATAATTCCACATCATAGTCACATCATATCACATGCATTCATGCTAGTTTGATAGCAGTGGATACAACACAGACATGAATTTTGCTTCACACACGAACAAGCATACTAAAAAGTAGTACAATGTATACACTGACGACAAAGTAGAACCTAACATACCGGTACTAGTTATAAAAGTTTTCATATGGGGAGTGGGCCCTGTAAAGGGAATGCGCATGCTCGTTGCTGTGGAAACAGTGTGACAGTGTGACAGTGTAACAGTGTGACAGTGTGACAGTGCGCATGCTCGTTGCTGCGGAAACAGTGTGACAGTGTGACAGTGTGGCAGTGTGACAGTGCGCATGCTCGTTGCTGTGGAAACAGTGTGACAGTGTGACTGTGCGCATGCTCGTTGCTGCGGAAACAGTGTGACAGTGTGACAGTGTGACAGTGTGACAGTGTGACAGTGTAACAGTGTGGCAGTGTGACAGTGCGCATGCTCGTTGCTGTGGAAACAGTGTGACAGTGTGACTGTGCGCATGCTCGTTGCTGCGGAAACAGTGTGACAGTGTGACAGTGTGACAGTGTAACAGTGTGACAGTGTGACAGTGCGCAGGCTCGTTGCTGTGGAAACAGTGTGACAGTGTAAAACAAAGTAGGCAGGCACTTAACAACAGCAGAGTCTGTGAATGGCAGCCAGCACGGCAGGCGAGATTAGACCACTCATGCTATCACGTAGCACACGGATGATGAACATCTTTTTTTCCACTGACAACTCCATATTATTGGTGTACCTCTGACTGGCAAGCCTTCAGAACTTGTGGCAGCACAATGAACTCTGACAGCCATCCTGTCCGTGCACCGTCATGCTGAGGCATACGAGCATGGCTGGGCGCCCTGTGCGTGTGTATGTGTGTGTTTTTGTCTGTGCACATGCGCATGCATTCTTGCATGCGTGCGTGCATGAATGCACACACATGTGTGTGTATGTGTGTGTACTGTGTATGTAAGTGTATGCGTGCATGCATGCTTGCTTTTGTGTGTGCGTGCATGCGTGTGCGTGTGCATGTGCGTGCGCGCATGTGTGTGCGTGTCGTGTGCATGAGCGTGTGCATGTGCGTGCGCGCATGTGCTTGCGTGTTGTGCGTATGTGCGTGTGTGTATATGTGTGTGCGCATGTTTGTGTGAACATGTGTGTGTGTGTGTGTGTGAACATGTGTGTGTGAACATGTGTGTGTGTATGTGTGTATGTTTGTGTGTGTGTGTGTGTGTGTGCGCGTGCGTGCGTGCGTGCGTGCGTGCGTGCGTGCGTGCGTGCGTGTGTGTGCGTTGGGGAGTGTGCTTACCGCAAGCCTTCGTTCGTCTTTTGCAGCATCGTCCTGTCATATTTACTCAGTTGCGTCTGCAGGTCATTTGCGTGCAGTGCCACGCGTCTGCAGTGCAGTGCCACGCGTCTGCTGGAACATGAGGAATTAGACGCAGGCTTTTGCAAATGGAGATGTCTCCGGGTCAGTCCTTGCATGGCGTGCACTCTTTATAAATTTTTAAACATTCATAAAATTTAACTGAAAGGACTAAAGGAGACGAAAAGCTGCGATCTTACCCGATGATCATTAGCCACCACCCTTCCCCATGCATGAGGAGAGAAGCACATTGCACTGCTACAGCAAAATGGAGGCTTAGCAGCAAACTCCGGCCAGCATCCCAGCAAGCCATCAATGCCCAAGACCTGACGTTTGCCAGCCCCCTTGCCGCGTCTGTATCCAATCCTAGCTTCAGCAGCAGAGTAGCTGCCAGGGCTTCAGCAATCGCAGGGGCTTCTGTGCAAGAGCAACTCCCGCAATGGCAATGCGATTTAAGGATTGAACTTGCGCACTCCTCAAACAAGCTTGACCTCACGGACTGCCGCCTGACCCAAGTCCCTTTAGGAGTGTTCGAGCTTGTTGACCTGGAGGTGAGATCTGATCCTCCAAGCTTTAATGGTTATTCGTCATATCAGGCACAAGCACGAGCACGCACACACGCACACACACACACACACACACACACACACACACACACACACACTCACACACACACACACTCACAACAACACACACACACACACACACACAACACACACACTCAGGCAAACACACATGTACACACACACTCAGGCAAACACACATGGACACACACACGTACACACATACACACATGCACACATCAGGACCTATCGTTGGCTGGCAACTGCTTGGAAAGCTTGCCCCCTCAGCTTGGTCAGCTCACCAACTTGAAGCGTTTGGGCCTGGCCGGCAACCGCCTCACCCAACTGCCTGATGCTTTAGGGCAGCTGAAGCAGCTGGAGGGCCTGTGGCTGCATGGCAACCTCCTCCAGGTGACTGTGTGTGTGTGTGTG
>Ga0307945_1004800_pt1 | contig 10838 bp, 10 predicted proteins | sample OrgLakmetagen228_FD_201818 | JGI IMG/M metagenome (GOLD analysis project Ga0307945, IMG submission 201818) | Saline water microbial communities from Organic Lake, Antarctica - #228 | ecosystem: Environmental > Aquatic > Non-marine Saline and Alkaline > Saline | place: Antarctica: Organic Lake...
GTGGTGAAGCTCAAATGGCCATCAAGTGAGAGCTGGTATGGCACTACTGGTAAGGGAGAAGCCCTGTAAAATCTTGCTAACCAACCAAGGGCCAACTGAGATGTTGGCATATTATATATATATATATATATTATAAATATACATCAAACAACGTGTATGTGACAACCTCATCAATTTAATGCCTCGACGCAGGTATTTTTGGATATACCTATATAAAAAACAGAATGTTACCTCATATAGGTAAGCAAAACTTAGGTATTCGGTCCCGGAAGGCGGACAGACGCTAGACACGCACTTGTGCGCCTTTTCAAGGTATTCTGAAAATAATACCTTCAACTTGCACTTGCATGCTTTGTTCCTTTACGCAAATAGGCTGAAATGATTCGCCACCAAGACTTCAAGACGCCCTGACAGCAATTCCCGGCATTGCAATAATGATGGGAGAAATAATGTGAGAGGGAGGTAGGGGGCTGGGTTCACGCATGTGCCAGCCGCCGGTACACCGAGGCGAAAGCGGGAATTACTTCTGCTCTTACAAACGAGCACTCCCATTTTGCAACAGACAGCGCTTGTGTACTATGGCAAATAAGAAACAGCATCCTCTACCCACAACATGTGAAACAGCACAAACATGCCAAATTGCTAGAAAACATTGTACACCACACCCAGCAATCTAAAGACACGATAATGTACCTTTGCAAGGTCAAAATTCGTGCTGGCATTTTTAGGAACGAGTGTGCTGATGTTCTGATGCCATAATAAATTGCTCTGCGGAAAGTAAAAGTGGCCATGACACCCCCATTAACACTGACACTCATCCCCACTCATCCATCTTCTGGCCAGCAAGAAGGGTAAAAGACCATCCCCAAGTCCGACTACCAGGAACTATTAACACTTGCAAATTGTCACCTTCAAAAGGAAGGCTCTCAGAATGTTTAGATCTCGATGCTGCAAAAAGCACACATGCACGACAACACAAACTAGGTCCTAAATCAAAAATATATAAGTAAACCACCAGTCTATAAATTGCTATGCAAAATGCCAATTACTGGTCAGGGAAGGCACTGTCGAGAAAAACATAACTGAACTTGGACAAATGCAGATGATGAATCATCTTTGCAGAAAAAGAAAATTGTCATGCTCTGCCATCTGGATCTGATAACCAACCAAAATCTGGCAGCCCCTCAATACAACCATATGGAAGGCCCACCAGCGGGTAGGATTATTTCAACTGGTTCTTATCTTGCAATCTCAACGCGCAACAACAGCAGAGATTTAGCCAGATGCAATCATAGATACTCCGACCCAGCAATTACCGCGCTAAAATTAAAATTTAACTAACACGTACCAAACTAGATCTGCCACTAATGCAAGAAGAGTTGCCTTTATCCTAACAGATGACCCTGCCAATCCATGCCCCCTGGCTGTGAAGCCCAAAAACATACAACCAAACAATCACAACATACACCTGATTGAGAGTAAGTATTGTGCAGATACCGTAACAAGCAGAAAAGGCACAAGAACAACATTAATGTCTCGCTTACTAGGACACCACAAAGCTCTCAACACCATCCTACTAAGAGCGACAGGCACCATTCACGGGAGTTATACAATGTCCCACTGCACAGCCTGGGAGTAATAGGTTTGCATGTCACAGCCAGATCTAGCAAATCCACCAGATCTGCAACGAAAAGCATACAGGCTAGATACGACACCCAACGCAACCCCCAATAATATCTGAGTGGTACTTCTGGTGAACTTGTGCAAGCCTTTGCCTCCCAACCACCTGGTCCGCATTGGAAAGCCATCATATCTTTCTACTCTCCCGGTGGGATGTTGTTTGTCTCTGCACCCACTGACCGGTGCAGGACTCAATCACAACATCCTTTCCTAATTCATGTTGATAGCGATTACAATATCGTCAGATCAAACAAAATGAAGAGCGATTAAAGCAGTTAAATTCAACGTGGATTTTGACCGCTCCCCTCAGTTGAAACGATTTCAACCGCTCTTCAACCGCGGTTGATTTCAACCGCTTCAACCCCATTTCAACTGTGTTCTTGATGATCTGTGCTTTAGAGAAAGAATAAAAACAGAGCATAAACACTACCGGTACGGATCAGGAAAGGATGTTGTTTTGTGATCTGCACCACCCAATGAATGCAGAGACACACAACATCCCACCTGGAGAACAAAAGAGGTGTCACGCCTTGGTGGCGCTATCTGTCTTGTAGTTTGACTGATACAGCTGCTGGTCATGACAGAGGAGATGCTTTTTAGTGGGATCAGGTGGGAGGCATGGGCCTGCACACCACCAGGAGTATTGCTCAGGTATTATTGGGGGTTGCGTTCATTGTCTCGTCTAATCTGTATGATTCATGCTGCGGATCTGGTTGCATGTAGGCTCGTTTTTTCATAAGTGCTGTGGCGTGTAGACCAGTAACTTCAAGGCTGTGGAGTGGGCTCCTTGTGTGGCTGCTGTAAAAGGTGCCTGTTGCTCCTAGCAGGATGGCACACGGGTTTGCAGTGTCCGAGTAAGCGAGGCATTAGCAGCTTACGTCGTTCTCGTGCCTTTTCTGCTTGTTGGGTAGGGAAAGTGTCTAAACAGTACTTAATTTCGATTAAATGTATATCGCGATTGTATGGTTGCATGTCTCTTGGTTTCATAGCCAGGGGGTATGGGTTAGCAGCGCCATCTGCTAGGTTATCACGGGCAACTCTTCTTGCATTATTGGCAGACCAAATTTGATATGTGTTTGTTGGGTTTCGTTTGGGGCGTGATTGCTGGGTCAGAGTAACTATGATTGCATATGGCTTGCTAAATTTCCGCCACTGTTATGCATTGAGATTGGATGGTAAAAGCCAGGTTGGTATCATTCCTTCCTGTGTCTCCTCTGAAGGGCGTATAATGTCTTGTTGTGATGATGATGGCGTATTACATAGGTCCAGGGGAGATAGCAAACTCCCTACTACGAGGTAGAAACGAAACTTAAAGTTGATAAATAAAAGGGAAGCAAGAGAGGCAGGCTGGAAGCGATAACAGAAAATAGGGGGGACAATTAAGGTGATGAGAAGAAGGGCAAAACGTGTACGAGAAGGTCAAGCGTGGGAAAAGAAGAAGGAAGGAAAGCCTGCGTACTTTGGTGCCCACGTAAAAAGAACAAGTTTTAGGAAGACAGGGCTAGTAAAGAGAACAATGGCAACGGGCCGATCTAGCTACATCACCGTGAGGCACTCAACATATAAACTAGGGAAGCTAAGAGTTAGCCAGGATAAAAGCAGCTAAGCCATTGCGATGACTGGTGCGCCAAAACCAAACTCCAACACAACCCAAGGAGAAGAGAGAGTTCCCCTACAGAAAACGCAGCTACACCAACACGTCACTCTCAACATTACGAGCCAATACTTGGGAGACACGATAGGAGTACAATGAACTAAAGGTTTAGATAACAAGAGGCGGGTTGTTCTACTAAGAGCCGAGAGCAAGGGGAAGCTGGCTAACCTATACCTAGATCAAGGCGGTAGACACGCTAGGGAGGGAGCTGCAGTGAAACAGCCAAGGAGCCGTTTGGCCTAGCATAAAAAGGGGTGAGACTGGCCTAGGTCAGAGAAACTGGAGACACTACCTTGGCAGGCTGCAAAGTCTTTGTGTTGTACCATGCATGCATGTACCAATGCGTTGTACCATTTTTTCACGACTGCCTACGTCTGCTTGTGCTAGCAGGCAAGCACCCTGTGTACCTTGTTGGATCGCTTTTATGATCATTTGTCCAGCAGCGTTGTGCCTGTTAACAATCATTTATCATAATGGGATGACTGCAGCCTGACAGCATGTGGTAGGTGCCGGCTAGCTTCTGGCAGATGGAGCAGATTGGTGGGCCTTCTATATGGCTGCACTGCGCGGCAAACTTTTGGTTGTATATCAAATCTGTGCGACAGAGCATGGCATTCTTCTTTTCTCCAGAGTTGACACTTGCATTTTTCGAAAATAAATTAAGTATGTCTTTCTCGACAATGCCTTCTTGCTTGATCAGTTCTTGGTATTTTGTAGCGATTTGTGGACTGATGGTTTAAACCCTTTTTGATTTAGGACCTAATTTGTGTTGGTCGTGCATATGTGCTTGTGCAGCATTGAGATCTGAGAAAATGGAGAGCCTTTCTGCTGGAGGATCTGGTTGGCAGGTGTTATGAGTATCTGATAGGCAAGCTGTGAAATGGTTTTCCACCCTTGCTGGTCAGAATATGGATGAATGGGGATGGGCGTCGGTGTTAATCATGTGGATATCGTGGCCGTTTTGATTTTCCGCAGAGCAATTTGCTGTCAAGACATCAGCGCACTCAATCCCTAGGATGCCAGCATGAGCTTTAACCTTGTAGAAATGGATGGTGTCTTTAGATAGCTGGATGTGGTGTACGGTGGATTTTAGGAGTTTGGCATGTTTATGCCGTTTCATGCGTTGGGGGTAGAGGATGCCAATTTTATTTGCCATAGTGCTCCAGCGCTGTCTGTTGCAATATGGGTGCGTTCATTTATCAAAGCAGCAACAATTCCTGCTAGCTTGGCTCTGGTTTTGTCGATGCTTGTACCTCCAGGGTTTACTTTGGTGATTTTGTTGAATTGAGGGTGGTACACTCCCGCTCCAATGGACTGAGATTCATTTTCTTTGTTTGTAACAAATCCCATCTGTGAAGGCCCACTCTTTCCAGTTGAGGGCTTTGAGCTCCAACAAGCCTTGAGCTCCAACAAGCAGTTTCAGGCCCAGCTGGCAGCACAGCAGCAAATCATCCAGCAGCAGCAGGCTGCACTGGCAGCACAACAAACGCATCAGAGCGCGCCAGCCGGCACTCAGCCAATCGGCACAATTTCACTCTGTATTCTGCCCATATGGGACGGGAGCAAGGACAAGGACGCTGAAACGATGCTCTGCCTTCTGGAATCTGCTCTTGAAGCCAATGGCGCACTCAGCATCCAGCGTGAGCCAGGCCGCTACACAACTGTTCTCCTGCAATGCTGCTCAAAGGATCAGAAAGCAAGGAATTCCTGACCCAGGCAGTACAAGGCAAACACCCCAAATCCCAGCTCAGTCGTGGAGGCCAAACACACATTTCTGAAGCGCCTCTAGTCTGAGGTGCGCAATAGAGCTGCAAATGCCAGAGATGCTTTGTTTAACAGGCAGATTCGAATGGTTGGCAATATGTCCGTGCAAGATTATGCTAGCCTGTTCAGACAACAAATCGTGCACATTCCAGAGATGCATGAAAATGATCGCATCCGTTGGTTTCATTCTGGTTTGGCACCTCAGCTCCGCATACTATGTATTGTTGACCAATCTGGCAATGATTTCACCTCAGTTGAAACCCTGACTAAATCCGCTGTGGGTCATGAAAGGCAAAACATTGTCACATTGCAACACAACAACACAACACTCGGCGCACTTTCTCTTGCTTGTCCTTTGCACAGGGCATGACCCAGAAAGATCAGCCTCCTGCCAAGCTGCAAAGGGAAGATGAGTCTCAGCAGCAGCCCAGCTTTGCCCGCATCGCTGCACGTGGCAGGCACTCCATCTGTGGGGGCCCCAGTCCCGCTTCTGTTTTGCGCACTGCTCCTGCAGCGCACACTGCTCCTGCCATCCGAGGAGGGAATGCACGTGGGCGTGGCTGGACAGGAGGGCGCGGCTCAGGTCCCAAGCCTCCGCGCACCACACCCCAAGATGCTCTCCATGACGCGTTTCAAGAATCTCCAAGGCCGCTCGCTCAGTTTGGCTGCATGTGGCTATCAGAGGTGTTTCAGAGAGTTCTGGGTGTAAAGAGCAGTTCCTGAGAAGTGCACAGTGCTAGTGCAAGGGCGCTTCCTTGCGAGTTCCATGTGGTGTCCAAGACGTGGCCACCGTGGTGCCTGTAAGCGCATTGCGAGCTTCTTCTTGTAAACCTCTTTGTTGAACTGAGCGAAGTGCGCTGTTTGCTGCATGCCCCTAAGACGTGAAGGCCCAGGGGAAGATTGTCATCTGGGCTGTCTGCCGCAGAACCCGCGTGTTGCTTGGTGTGCTTTCCTTTTTGTTTTGTTCTGTTCTCTCACTTGTGCAACTCATCTGTGCGATCTTTCTGGAGTGCCCGGTATCCTTTCTGTGTGCTTTCTGAAGCTCCTTTCAGGCTTTCCGTTCCCAAATTTCTGTTTCAAAATGCTGGTGCAAGGACATATGCTTGACACATTTTTTCATGATTGAGGCTGTCGATCTTTTTGATTGATTTATTTGTTGGGACCTATAGGTTGAGCAGCCATGCCAGGCTGGAGGCCTTTGTGATCCAAACTAAACTAAGCTAAACTTGGCTGAACATCATGTTCTGAAGTCTGGAGATGTGTGCCTCAATTGCTTTGAAGTGTGGTCCAGGACTATGGGAACCATTGAACGAAAATCCAAATCAGAGCGATTTAGAAGATTTGTCCTATTGACTTTTGATTTTGCTTTTTTTCGTGGGCGATTTAAAAAAATGCAAGGACATTCTTAGCCTTATTCTCCGTCTTAGGCACAATTCGCAGGCCACACAACTCTAATCTGTCTCTCTGAGCATCAAAATCAGACTGCCAGCATCATTCAGGAGTATGCAAAGGCAAAGAAATCAGCTCCACACGGCACAGCTGCAGCGTGGCTCCTTTGTTCAACCGTTTCCACTCTACTCTGCTGGAAAACAAAGGGATGCACAGGAGGCGCCAGAAAATTTTTACCGCACAAAGCATGCACTCATCTCTGCACTTGTTCTCTCGCTTCCAGACCCGGACCTACCGTATGAAGTCACTGCAGAAGCAATAAAAGTGGCAGTGGCGTTGTTCTGGTTCAAGAAGGACATCCTGTTGCCTACCAGTGAGAAAAACTACAACACTGGTGAGCAAGAACTGCTTGCACAGCATGATGCACTTCTGCAATGGGCGTCGGAATGTTAGAAAGCCTTAGTAGGATCTATTGTTTGGCTTATTGCTCGCTTATTTGATGAACAAGCGGCCAGTAAGCCAGCTCGATTACTACCTAGGAAGCGGACAGGATATGCTTTTTGAATAAAATTTCGAGTGCCTTGACAATCCAGCTAGGAAGCGGTGGGTTCATACTGGTGCAGGAATCCAAGGAAGCAGGCTAGTAACCCTGGGAATGCTTGCATTACTGAACTGAAGTCAAGTAAGCCACAAGTACTTTAGCAATCCAGCAATGAAGCAGGGGGTCTTACTGGAGCAAGTATCCAAGGAAGCAGGCTTGGTAAGCCCAGGAAACCCACAGAGATCAGCAAGCAGTAATAAGACACAAATAAGCGGTCCAGGAAGCCACAGTAAGGCTGACAAACAAGTGACATTAAGCCAAATGTAAATGTAAATGTCTATGCTGGAAGTCACCAGCGTGCTTTAAGGAAAGGCTCTCAACTAGTGCTCACACTAGCCAGAGCCCCACCAGAAACGAGAAAAAAAGAGAAACAACAGAGACTAATGAGGATCCGGCGGGTTGTCAGCCATGCATTCCGGCCTGCGCCTAGCCCTCCTTAAGCCAGCCGCTCTACCAGTAACCCCCCCATCAGATCCCCCATTGGCACTGTTGTTGTCAAGGTGTATTTTGTGTCTTGTTTTTGTAATCTTGTTCAAGCTTTTTATTGCATGGCAGTTTAGTAACTAGTTGGTGCACTTTGTGTGTGGTGGGAACGCCTAAGTTTAGTAAAGGAGTTATGGTGTACTGATTGTAGATTGTGCCCCCAACTCCAAGAAGTATAACATGAAGTGTGACTTGGTTGTTTCAAGAGGTGCCTTGGAGGCTCCTTGTTTGTAGACACCGGATAAGGGGTTGATGCTGGTTGTGCGCTTTTTCTATTGTCTGTTGCGGGTTTATGTCTGAGCATAATTTGAATTCTACAAGATGTATGTCTCTGTCCTTTGGGGGGATCTGTTTGGGATCCAAATGCCTGCTTCTTCCTTCAACGGGCATAACTAACACGCCATCTGGACGACTTTGATGTCTAGTTTGAAGGTTTTGTTGTGTTGGGAAAACCCAGTCAGGAATGTTTCTTTCAATGTCATCAGGGGGTTCAATGTTAAGGTCAGATAGCTTTTCACTGTTGCAAGCATCCATTGTAACAATTGCTGAGCCCAGCTTGCCTTTGCTGATCTCTTCACCACAAAGGCTTACAGCGTGGTGGTGTCGGTTTATGTGCACTCTATTCAAAGTATGGTTCTATTCCGGCTCGTATCCACCAAACTGCTGGAGGGGGATTTTTACACTTGTGCCAATACCAAAAACTGAGCTTGCCACACAAAAAGAGGCAGGAGAAACAGACACACTGGAACCACACAAAACAGGAAGGAACAGGCCAAGGGCAAGTTGCTGAAGTCAAAGAGAGCAAGGGCTTGAAACTAAGCTGCCAACTATCTAAGGCACAAGCATAAAAAGGATGGTTAGCACAGCGCAAGCTGTGCCAAGAGAGTACTAACTGATGTTCGGTTGCACTCGCCTCCAAGAACTAGAGTACTTCTGCATGCTGCAGAGTACTCAGCAGTTGTTGCACCTAAGAAGTAAGTGTGGAGCGAGCACTGTCTGATCCTCCGCACAAAGGGCAGGTGGCAGGACCTGTCGTATGGCTAAACCTTTTGGTGTGTTTGTCTGTGTATAGTGTCTATCGTATCCGTCCTGTACTTAAGGACTTGTTCCTGTTCCTTAAAAGTCACATTTGGCATGGACCAAAACTTGTTACTGAATTGGGCATGCACAAGGGGCTTTGCAGTAGCTTGTTGTGTGCGAGAGTCGGGCTGTGCTGCACGCTGAGACGTACCATGCAATTCTTGTTGCCGGAGCTTGTAAAAGTGGTAATGAAATACAACATTCCGACGAATACAACATTCCGACAAGTTGCCAGAGCTTGTAAAGCAGTGTATCTGTGTTAGCTTTATTAAGGTAATGGTGGGCGTGCATGTGATGTTTTAGTTTGTCTTGCAGGTTGGTCAAAACCCGTAGCTCTTCTGCATGGGAGCCAACTTTGTTTGGAACGCTTAGCCAGAACAGGTCGTAGAAGGGGTCAGTAGCTGGCGGGAGGGAAACGTCAGAAATTTGATTGACTGCTGCTTTGTGTGCTAGGTGGTCTGCACCCTCATTGCCAATAATACCAGCGTGAGATTTCACCTTGTAGAAAGTGACAGTAGAAGGTGAGGATTGGATTAGAATTACAATGTCCTTGAGTAGTTCCCTGTGCAAGTGGTGGAGTACAGCCATTAGGTTCAATAGCAGTTTCCTAATCTGAAAGAGGGATGAGGCACTGTCTGTAGCGATTTCAGTGTGGCCTTTTTGTACCGCTACTAGCACAGCTGCAAGTTCAGCTCTATTTATGGTGAGTGTGGGGCCGCTGCCTCCAGGATTGATAGTGATGGTATCATTATAACCAGTGTCTGTATGTAGTGGGGGTGAAAATGCCAGCGCCTATAATTTGCTGTTTGCTGATCGCATCTTGCATGGCACTACCATCAGTGTATGTGATTGATTTCCAGTTTTGTACTTTGGGAATGTGTGGGCTCTTGTACTGGTTGACGTTTGTGTTATGAAGCATTTGCCACTGGCTGATGTTAGCAGCAATGGGAGTATCTGGGTGTAGGAGTTGAAATCTCTTCCTCTGCTTGTTCTTGCATCTCACACGAGCAGTGCCAAGCACGTGGGCACTATTGTTACAAGTCCACGTTGCTTCAGGAATTGTCTGTTTGAGATTGTTGAGCCAAGCTGGGTTGGATTCAATCAGGGCTTGCTTCCCTTGATTGTTCCAGACGACTATTAGCTGCATTTTATTCTTGTTTTGCTAAGGCTGGGGTGGAGCGTCTAACCAAACTTTTGTAGGTTTAAGAGCATGCTGTCTGCAGAAAACTTGGCTAGAACGCATGCATGCTCAGGGTAGTCGTTTATCCAAGTCATGTACCCTTTCATACTCCAACCAAGTCAGTCAGGGAGGAGTAGGAATGTTGCTGTAGCTTTTTGAGTGGAGTCTGTTGATTGAAGTGCATGCCCCACAAGTAAATGCAGGAGATAGTCGCAATAACTCTACTGGCAAAAGGAGAAGCCAGTGAATTTTGTGTCGAAAGCATTAGTGCTTGCTCCAAATACTGTGTCTCTGGTATTTTCGCTCCAGTAGGCTTGGTAACTTGGGCCAAAATCTAGGGGGCTAGCAAATTATTGCTTGGTAACTAGTGCCCATTTTTGGAGGGAGGTCATAATGTGCCTCAGGGTGCAATACATACTGGAATCTCTCGCCTTTTTCCCAATGTTGTTAAGTGAGCTCATTTGAAGTTTATACCTTTGTAGCAGACCTACGTACAATTTCAATTGCCGCGTCTTGCACAGGTGGTTGTGTAGTACTGTGTAGGCCAATCCATTTACCTAGATTGAATGTAAGCATGTAGCAAGATGTTGAGCCGCTATAGGGATAGCATGCCTGTGCACTTGCCGTAGATGTCATACGCACAGGCTGCTTGATAGGTTATGTGTTTAGGGATTTTGGGTTCACTCTCTGAGTCTTTATTAATTCCTGGCTTGAGGAGGTCCACATCCCGCACCCAGATCTCACATTTCCAGGTGGGTGAAATGATTGCTTGGGGATTGACAGTGTCTGTGATAAAATTGCCTTGTCTCTGATGTTTTGGCCTTTTAACGAGTCCAACATATTTTCAAAGTGCTGGGTACAACCATCACAGCCTTGCGTCGTCAGATTGTCAATTTCTTGGTCTTCTGATTGGGCATATAGCTGAGTGCTAGTATCAGCATTTTCAAAACTATCTACGTAGGTCTTGAAGTCAGGGTTGGCTAAGAACAGTTCTGCCGCTTCCCGTG
>Ga0307945_1004806_pt1 | contig 10828 bp, 11 predicted proteins | sample OrgLakmetagen228_FD_201818 | JGI IMG/M metagenome (GOLD analysis project Ga0307945, IMG submission 201818) | Saline water microbial communities from Organic Lake, Antarctica - #228 | ecosystem: Environmental > Aquatic > Non-marine Saline and Alkaline > Saline | place: Antarctica: Organic Lake...
AAAAACAAGTCTGCGGAGTTGTGAAGTCCGCTAGTAGGATATTGGTACCCCTGATTCGTCGGGGTATCAAACATCCTAGTATCATTCAAGAAAAAGTGCGATGTTGTCTATCAGGGTGTGCAAAATTGGTGAGCATGGTTTGTTTGAACATTTCCCATGTGACGGGTATGCCAGCAGGCACAGCAACAGATGTCCATGCAGTGAGTGCTTTGTCTTGCGGCAAAGACATTTTGTAATTTGATTGGCCAAGATGCTTCAGGGATATTGCTTCCACAAAGTAATTTCCAAAGACAAAGAGTTTGTCTTCTACTCTTCTACTCAGCTTCCTTGTAGAGCGTGCGCCAGAGTTGTGCCCTGTTCTTCTGGGTACTGGCCCATGGGGTGGCACGCACGTGCTGTGCGTGTGCATGGCGCATGGGAGGTGCAAGGTCTGTGCACGTGGGCAGGGAGTGGTGGCGAGGTATGAGCTGCTGTTGCTGCCTCTGGTGCTAGGGCAGGGGCAACTTATGGCTCCACAACGATGATGGGCTGTGGTTCTTCAGCATCCTGAGAGGGGAATTGGTAGGAGGTTACGGCGGAAGGGAGTGGCTCCCTGTTGTCCCCGTCGTCCTCTGAAGCGGAGCTGCTGCTCTCTCTTTCCTCTGCTGTGTGAGGAGCGCTCATCCTTGCCGTTGTCATTCTGTTGACGGGGGAGCGGGCCGGGGCGTAGTCTGCGCCGGGCACATGAGAAGGAGTTGTTGCAAGCTCGCGTGCGGCCTTTCGGTTCTTTCCCATTCTGGATGTGTGCACGGCGAGAGGGTAGCGACGTGTGAGAGAGTTCTCACGCGCGATGTATGTGTGTGTGTGTGTGTACGTGGACACGAGGAGCGAGCAAGCGCGTCCTCAGTCAGGGGAAAGCTTGTTCCCGCTGACTAGCGACGTGGTCGCGGATTGAAAGTGTGCGTGGACACGAGGAGCGAGCAAGCGCGTCCTCAGTCAGGGGAAAGCTTGTTCCCGCTGACTAGCGACGTCGACGTGGTCGCGGATCGAAAGTGTGCGTGGCGATGAGCCCGAGGTCTCACTTGTTCGTTGGCTTCGATACCAATGTAGCTGTCACGGTTGTAAAGCAGGGAGTGTGTCGTGGCACGCTCACCTGGATGTGTTGTGTGAGGAAGTAGGCTCTCCGCACTCGAGCCACACCGTCAAAGTCACCGAGCTTTATTGCAATATTTCTTATTATATTAATACTGCCTGCTCCTTCACTTTGCCCGGGGAAAGTTCCCTTTCCTCACATTTGTGAAAACCACTAGTGTGGCTGGTAATTTACACAATATTAGATATTATGATTTATGCAACGCCTGGAACGTTACATACACACACACACAGCTGGCAATTCTTAAATTGCCTAAGGAATGGTACAGCTCGGGCATGCACCAGCCGGCATGAGCAGCACCAGGCAGCGAGAATAGTGGGATAGGGAACTTGGCTGTCATGCGGGTTCTTGCACTTGGACTGATCTCTGACCCATAGACCAACCCCCATGATTTTATGCACATTTTTAATGGCAGCGGACATCATTTGGCCATGCCTACCTTGCTTTAAAATCTGGCCTTAACATTTCTAACCCTTGGGGGTGGTCTGAATAAACTTGTGTTAATCAACAACTCTAATATAGCGCTATACAACGGCTCCTGGACCAAACTAGCTGGAGCATTATATTTTTAACTTCAGCTTTTGGGGATTTGCATTAGATGCCAATCCCCACAAACTACCTAAATCTGGTGTCGAAATACTTGGTCCTTAGGGGTGATTTGGAAAACATAGCGCTAAAAGTATAGCCATTTATAGCGCTATACGCCGACCCCTATATATTTGCCAGATGACCCCAAAGGACTTGAACTTCAACTCCAGATATCAATGGCAGGCAGGTATTGCAGATTGATGCACATTCCCCAAAAGAATTATACATATTTGGGTCGTATCCTGGTTTAGAGACCAGTTTGTTGCGTTATATTAGGGTCACGCAACCTTGCAGCGCTGCCGGATCTGTCGTGCAGTCCCAAGGACTCAAGAGTTCAGACAGCATGTTTGATATTATATAAGCTGGGCCCATTGTGTCCATTTACCAGAGAAAACATGGTACAAAGTTATAAGGTTTGGCAAAGACCTTAGTCACGAGTTCACCATCTGCCCCAACCCATACAATTCCAACGCCCCTCCTAGCCCTGCAGGGTGCCCTAGCTGCACAACTCCTTGGGCATGTCAGCCGTAACTCACACCAGCTTCTCACGCTGTCCAGGCAGAGGGTGGAACACAGGGATGTGTATGTGCAGCCCCAAGCAGACCAATCGCATTTCGCCGCTGCTGATGTGGTGTGTGCTGACAGCAGCTTGTTGGAGCAAAGGCCAGGTTAGGGAACTGCTTGTCTGCCTTGGCTAGCTAAAAGGTTCGCACATAGTCAGGCCTGGCAGCTGACAAAATCTGCAGCTGGGTGGATCTGCACTTCGCCCTCTGCCTCCTCTGCTGCACCTCCTACTGTGCAAACATCCTCTGCTAACGTTGCTGCTGCTGCTGGACAGCACTTGCGGCGCTGAGCAGAGATGATAGGGGTCAGTGGAGTGAGCAGCAAGTTACAGTGCTTGCACTCCAACACCAGCAGTCCCCCACACTTAAGCCTGATGCTTGCTATGAAGACAGCCATTTCTTTGCCTTACCGCCATTCAACAGTTTGAATTCTTCCACCATTCGACCTGTCATCAAATTCTGCAGGGGTGCACCTGCCTTATGTGACTGCAAGCCATCCTCTCTCAGCTTCATCCACCTGTCCTCCCCATTCAATTCAACTAATGTACATTTATGTTGTATGTGTGGGAGAGGGTGTTAAGGGGCAAACACCGACACCCTCAACGTTGCAGGCGCAATTTTGAAAATCTTCGGTATCGCTACATATAGCACTAGTGGCACTAGTGCCGGCATTCGGTATTGCTACATAACACTAGTGGCACTAGTGCCGATATTCGGTATTGCTACATATAACACTAGTGGCACTAGTGCCGGCATTCGGTATTGCTACATATAGCACTAGTGGCACTAGTGCCGGCATTCAGTATCGCTACCTATAGCACTAGTGGCACTAGTGCCGGCATTAAGTATCGCTACCTATAACACTAGTGGCACTAGTGCCGGCATTCGGTATCGCTACATATAACACTAGTGGCACTAGTGCCAGCATTCAGTATCGCTACATATAGCACTAGTGGCACTAGTGCCAACACCGCGCCCTACATATATATCACCTCAGATGCACCACTTTTTACAGGTATATGGAACATAAACTGGTATGTACCGCTAAGAAATGCTGGATATACCGCCACTCGCTCGTCCCTAGACGATTACAACACCTATATGAGTAATCTCAAGCATTGCCGCCCTCCACACGCCAGCTGCACCTAACCATTCGTGGGTATGTACCATTTACCAAGGCCTGTATAAACACATGACCTGCTGGAACACACACACACACACACACACACACACACAAACAGTGATACCTATTCCGCATGGTATCTTACCCGCATGCGCCCTTCTGCGCTATCAACGCGTAGCACTGCACGCAACCTTCGCAACAGGTCCTGCAGAGTACGGTCCTGGCAATGAGTTGATGGCTGCACTCAGGTTCTTCACGTTTAATTTGCCCGCCAGATCAAGCCAGGGGTCATGGGAATAGCCGCCCTGTTTGTGTGCGCATGTACAACACTTATGAGCGTGTGTATGTGCGTGTGCGTGTGTGTGTGTGTGTGGGTGCATGACTGCGTGCGTGTGTGCGTGTGTGTGTGTGTGCATGTGTGCGTGCGTGTGAGTGCGTGAGTGCGTGCGTGCGCGCGTGTGTGTGTTTGTGTGATCAGCAATAAAAACAATGACTTGTATAACACCTCAAGCAGAGAATTGTGTAAGGCCAAAGTCATTACAGACTCGTGCCATGGACTCTGCATGTTCTACAAAGGTTTGTATGAGCAGCTCACTCAAAAAAGCTGCCCTGCAAATTCTTAAAGAAGCAAGGAAACAAGGAAACTACCTATCTAGGTGCGGGAATGGAAAGGTGGCAGAAAATACTTTTCATTAATTTGTAACGGTGAGAGGTACTTTTTAGAGAGCAGGCTTGGCGAGGCTTGCATGTCTCGGGAATTTTTGTGCATAACTTATGCAGCATAAGCAAGGCAAAAAGGAAGGACCTGTCCTAAAAATCGAACATTTTGCTCACACCCACTCCCCTTGTCGGTGGCATACACACCAACATGATTGTTTTTTCTTAAACATGAATGCTTGCAGCTTCTCACACAAGCTTCCTGAGAAGCTGCTCCTCTCTCTGCAAGGACGGCTGAAGGTAATGTGGGCTTTAGTGAGGTATCCACTGGATACTATCCAGTCACCCGATTCTCTGCATGCCTCCTCTGCTCGCAGCGGTCCTGTGTGGCACAAGGCAGTTGATCATGTCAACTGACAAAGCAACGTTACTCAGCATGGCAAAGTGGCACTCACTTGATTTGTATGGACAAGCACACATCCCAGGACTTGTGCAGGTTGCGCAGCAAGCATTGCAACTGAGCGAAGCATAATTAGTTTCAGAATGTCCAGAGTAGCTGTGGCCATCGCTTCGCAGCCTAGTGCTCAGCTTCCCCACCAGAATCCCTTTGCCCCACCCTTCCTTCCCTATGTCTTCCAGTAGCCAGCTCTCCACTCCATAGATGACGAGCTGTCTATGGACGAGGACCTAAATTCTAAACCCAAGGCCTCAGCTGGCTAGCTGTCTCCACTGCTGTGGGGCCCAACCCAGGCTCACCTGACTACCCAATGCACAGACTCGTGTGTGCATCCTGACCGTTTCCTATGAGCATTACTCCCATCAGCCAGGGAACCAGGCTGATTTTTCTTTGTTATGCTTTTCTGTGGGCACAGGAAAACAGCCTCCTATCCCAACAACATTATTGAGAAACTGAAAACTTAAGTGCGAAACATGGTACATGCTTACCCAAGGCTTCCCCACCCTTAGGCGTGCCAAACTTTGCAGGTGCTTCCCACGCCTAGCCTCCCATGTAGCGGGGCACTAGGCAATTTTGCTTGAGATAGACCAGCTCCAGTCTTTTGACAAATACTACACTCCCCCTGCTAGCTCTGCAAGCCATGGGAGGGGACAATATCTTTTAGCAACTCCGAGACAAGATTGGAGAGGACCTCACCTGGAGTTCCTCTGGTCCACTAGGAATGCTCTCCAACGGCAGCTGGTCCACCAAATTCTGGATTGAACGCACAACGCACGGCATGGCGTTGTCATCCCCTTTTGTTCTTGCCACGTCAGGCCGGACCTGGGCTTCGATGACCAGCCCTAAATCGCCCTTGGAGGCCGTGTTCTTGGCCAGCTTCTTCAGGTCCTTCATGACCAGCCCCTAGTCCTCCTTGGAAGCCATTTTGTTCAGGTCCTCCTTGGTGGCCATGTTCCGGCGGATGTCAAGAATTTCTCACGGAAATCGCGCAGGATCTGCACATGGAAGCGTTAGTATGCATGCATGTGTGTGTATGTGTGTGTCCAGCTTCTTCAGGACCACAAGATGCTGGCCAGAAGCGTGCAAGAAAGTGCATGCATATCTCTGTGTGTGTGTGAGTGTGTGTGTGTGTGTGTGTGTGTGTGTGTGTGTGTGTCCAGCTTCTTCAGGACCACAAGATGCTGGCCAGAAGCGTGCAAGAGAGTGCATGCGTGTGTGTGTGTGTGTCTGTGTGTGTGTGTGTGTATGCGTGTGCGTGTGTGTGTGTGTGTGTGTGTGTGTGCGTGTGTGTGTGTGTGTGTGTGTGTGTGTGTGTGTGCGTGTGTGTGTGCGCGCGGGTGTCTGTGTGCGCGTGCGTGCATGTGTGTGGTACATGACTCTCAAGTTGCTAGGACGTGCTTGTTCCTCTTTTTATCCTAGGAAACCAGCAACCAACACCTTACCTGGTATGCAACCTTCCCGATTCCCATTTCCCGATCTACAACCTTCGCCGACATGCATGTGTCCTGCTCACTCCCTGCCTTGTGTGGTTGAATGCATCTGCATGTAAGCGTCTTGTAGTTCAATTGCTAGCTTGGAAATGCGTCATGACGGCAACGTGCTTGTTCCTCTTTTACTCCTATCACACTCTTGCAAAGAAATGACTGAAAAGTTTTTTATTTATCATGGACCCTTGTGTGATACAATGGTTACAATGGTTACAATGGCGGGTGACCTTCAGCCAGGTTGTTTGGCTGATCGGCTGCTGACTGGTCTCGGCCAGCCACAAATATATCCATAAGCTCGGAAAGAAAATGTAAAAGTCTATTGTTCTGCTGAGAAAATCATGAACAAGTTGGTTGTTGACCTGTTGCAGCAAAAAGGCGGGGTAGGGTTGGGCTGCTGAAAAGTCCTAAAAGGTGAAAACAGAAAGGAAAAGTGTTTCCTCAGCTCACAAACTCGATGGTCTTGGCAAATTAAAAGAGCATGCACCTCGTTCTGAACATGTTCATCTTCACCAGGACATTGGTCACATACGCAAGAACCATCTTCACGCCACGCTGCTGCCTCAACTTTCAAAGTATGCGCACGCAAGTGGAATCTACTTATATTGCGCATAACATGTTTGGACAGATCAAGATGGAGATACCGTGGTACATTAATCGGCATACGCTCATTAATACATCTTTGTATATACACAATCGATACGATCGCTGGTTCATAAAAAAGGCTGCCTTGCTTGTTCCGTACTTGGCATGGCCCTCTCCACGAGGGGCTGTGAAGCAAAGACAAGATCTCCAGTAAGTCAGCAATTACCGTACTAAGCACAGGCCCTAGGGTGCCTGCAATAGAAAAGGGCAAGCTCATCATCCTGAGTGCCATCGCATCCACAGTCACATTTAGGGTCCTGTCCACGCATCCAGCACACATTCTCAACCTTGAAGTTCAGCGAACTCTACCTGAAACGATACACCAAGAGACAGGCTAAGACCAATCCAAATTAGATGGTGGGGAAAATGTAACTAATAGCTAATAGCATCCCACATCAGCTAATGTGGCGTCATCCGGGTACCCATTTTGCTACACTGGTAGCTACTGTCCTGAAGCTTGGCGCTCGGAGTGCGCTCCAAGCCTGGGAGCGCTAGAGACGAAACTCAAAATCACTCAAACACGGCCAATACCACTTTCAGATATTAGATTACCTCATGTTATGACCATATATAAATAAATTTTGAGGTCTGGGCAAAGAAGAGGCGTGTTCCGAGGAGCAGAAAATTTGGGTGTGCAAGCGCGCGCTCTCAAATCTAGGAGCGCACTCTGAATAGTTCAGAGCGCGCTTCAATACTTAGGAGCATGCTCTCAAAAGTTAGGAGCGCACTCCGAGCGGATACAGAGCGGATACAGAGCGGATACAGAGCGATGGTGAGCGGGGGAGGACTCCAGGCGCTCCCACAGGCTTGGAGCGCGATCTCAACAGTTCAGAGCGCGCTCCGAGCGGATACAGAGCGGATACAGAGCAGATACAGCACGTGGAGGAGGATTCCAGGCGGTCCCACTGGCTTGGAGCGCGATCTCAAAAGTTCAGAGCTCACTCCGAGCGGATACAGAGCGGGTACAGAGCGGGTACAGAGTGCCTAAAGAGCGCTGGTCGGAGGAGACAATGGCTCGGAGCGAGTAAAAGTTCAGAGATTATTTATAAAATGGAATTCTCCACGTATGAAGAGCGTTGAAAATTGGGTTTTCAGTGCAAGGAAAAGACTTTGCTGCGCTTTGCTAAGCAGTCTGTGCACAACAACACGAAGCAAGGGGGTGACCTCTGGAGCCTTGCCAAGAAGGTTGGGGATCCAAAAACATCTAAGCATTATTCAGGCATGGTTAGGAGCATTGAGGACCTCGCAGCCCCTGAGGGACCCAACAAGCGTTGGAGGTTTGGGCAGGTGGGTGTACTATTGCACGAGCTCCTGTGTGCCACACTGGACGTTGAACAACAACGCACGCACGTCTGCAAGCATGCAAGCTCAACAATCACACACAAGCACACACACACAAGCACACACACACACAAACACACACACACACACACACACACTCACACACACACACACACACACAAACAAACAAACAAACAAACACATACACACACACTCTCTCTACATACGCACGCAGAGCTCGCCCTCAGTCCAGCACGAGCGTGCCACATCCATCACAGGCAGTGCTGTACCATCTCGTGAGGTGGGCTTTCTCCCAGACATGTGCGGAGGTTCTGGCATATGCTTGCATGCTTGATCGCTCTTGTGCTACATGCGACTCTCACATGTTGAAGCACAACTTATCCGTAAACTCTTTCAGGTGAGCGAAATCGGAGGTGGTGCACAACACAACGGCGATTTGTCGTCTTCCTGCATTGCTTCTCTTGCTGAATCTAAGGTGTGTAGGGAGTGGCAGGGTATGGTACTCAGTGTGTGCCTTGTTTGTGTGAGGCGGATATCTGGCCCTCCTCCTTTGCACGCGTGCACACCCACACACACCCACACACACACACACACACACACACACACACACACACACACACACACACACACACACACACACACACACACACACACACACACACACACACACAACAGGGGAGATGGGTCGCCCAGGGCTGAGGACATCCTTCTTGTTGCTTCAACTGTATTGGTTCTCATTGTCATACCCGATGTCAGAGGACGAGGTCGTGCCTGATATGAAGGAGTTCCATGAGCAGGCCATGCACGTTCTACGGGCCTCCCTCATTAGGTAGGTGCAAGTCCCCTCCCCCTGTGCGCACTTAAACACACACACACACAAACACACACACACACACATACACACACACTTAGTGTTGCACGCAGCACGGCACGGAACACGGAACAGAAACTCCGTGCGGAGGCCCACAGGCACATCACCTTCTTTTCCACAGACTCTTCCAAAGAGCTCTCCAAATCTTTTCGGGAGAAGCAAGAGGTAATGGAGGTTCCATGGATTTTGCCGTCGTTTGCTTTTGATGTTGCTTTTGAATGTTGCTTTTCAAAGAGTGAGTGCGTGCCCATGTGAGGGAGTGCAGTGGGTCAAGACTTATTGCAACGCATCATCCCCGCTTCATTTTCCCATGCGCTCAGGTCTTCAGGCGCAGAGAGAAGGTTTGGGGTTGGTGGTCGGAAAAAAATCTTGAAAGGGAACACCCTGTGAATAATCTCATTGCGAAGCTGTTCAAGGATGATGACCGCTCCATTAAAGAACTATATGAGAGTAAGTTAATGCTTTTGTTGTCCACGCATGCCTTTTGCTTTCACTGTGTGGTCTGCAAGCTAAATTGACTAAAGTCATGCATGATGGTTCTTCGTATCTTCACTTTCACGGTTTCCAGGTGGCCCTCCTGAGCTAAGCCGCATGACGGACATGTTCCCCAACATCGTACGAATATACAGGAGCATCCCTGCTCCCACTGCTGCACCTTTGGATGGGTCGTCACAGGTGTGGGTTACATTGTGCCGCTTGCACAAGCTCATGCTTAATCATAACGCCATGTGTTGTTCAATGCATTATGTACGCCATTGCCAAACCTTTGCCCCCACCCCCATGCTCGCACACAGAGCCTAGGGCAACAGAGGCGTGAGGTCGGAGGCAACATTAGTGCAGCAGGAGCTTTGCCTGGGTCCTCACAGGTGTGGTTGCATTGCTATGCAGTGCATGAGTGCACGTAATGGTGTCATGGGAATAATGTCTGCTAGATATAAAGGAATTTGAATATGCTCCTTCGCCCCAACCTACGTTGCCATAGGGCTTACAGCGCGAGAACGGAGGCGCTGCAAATCAACAGGTTGCCCCATCACAAGTGTGGTTGCATTACATATATAATATACAACGATGCTTTATTGCCTGCTATCTTGAGAGCCACATCGCGGCACACAACCAATTGTGTGCCCTCGCACATTATATCGCTGACGCAAAAATAGACACAATATTGTGGTGGGTCTACTTTACCAATGCTACCGGTTTATCTGTTGTTTGTGTTGTTACATTGGTACAGTGCATAAGTCCCTTCTTTTCCTTTGCCTTATCACAGGTGCTGAGCAAAGGTGCAGGCAATGAGGAAGAAATTCAACACGGCCACAACAGGGTGTTGATGGTAGGCGTGAAGAGTTTTGTTTTTACATATCATTGTGCAACAGACGCGTTCTTTATTTTCTGTAAGCACATACGTATACCGTGGTTTACAGTTTAGCATAGCAGTTGCACGCCTGAACTGATGAACCTGTACCCTCTGTTACCTCTTTTGACAATTACACACGTGTTGCCGCTCATAGGAGGGTGGTGAGGTGGTGGGTGTATCAGGCACCGAGGACCAAATCTTTCCACCACCGCCACATTCACAAGTGGCTCCTGGGGGCTGGAAACTCGCTGCTGAACAACAGGTAGGGCACATTTATCTCAATAGGTGTGGGAAGTGAGGAAATGTGTTGAACGTGTATCTATTTTTGATAGCCAATTCAGTTAGTGGCCTAGCACAAAAGCACGTGCAAGTGCATGCAAGCATGAGTAAAAGTGTGTTTACAAACACACACACACACACAATTTTTGGGGTGTGGGATGATTACAAACTAGTATACTTATAGTAGTGTGTAGTGTGTATGAAGTTGCTGTGTGCGTGCGGAGTGCTTGCACATTTGTTTAGTTGTATTGCTTCACTAATTTTGACGCTTCTGCTTGCTTATGCAGAGGCAAGAAGAAGCTGTCAACCAGAAGGCTGCCAAAGCCAAAAAGAAGGTTGAGGCAAACATGAAAAGGGGGGGAGGGAGCCAAGG
>Ga0307945_1004809_pt1 | contig 10821 bp, 6 predicted proteins | sample OrgLakmetagen228_FD_201818 | JGI IMG/M metagenome (GOLD analysis project Ga0307945, IMG submission 201818) | Saline water microbial communities from Organic Lake, Antarctica - #228 | ecosystem: Environmental > Aquatic > Non-marine Saline and Alkaline > Saline | place: Antarctica: Organic Lake...
GGGATAAATTTGTACTTCTTCTTTGAACATCATCATGGAAGTACCTGCGCTGTGGGTGGCTCTTTGCAGCATGGGCACCGTGACTGGCAATTTTAAAGCTGCTATGGATAGCTATGCGTCAATACGCTGGGATTGTAAGTGCCAGTCACAATGCACGTACATAGGAACGTCTCAAAACCGTAACCATTTTGGGCCTCAGTGTCCCCCTTCTGTAGTTTCTGGCGAGGGGCCTCAACTATAAATTATTTGAGCTCGGTTTATTAAGGGCTATCAAGGAATCAAGGCACCCTAAAACGATACGTGCGCCACCAAAAAGAATCTCCTCACGATTTACTGTACACACAAGCGAACTAAAGCATCCAAGTTACAACCGTGCTTGCACCTTCCGTTATGCAGAGCAATCTAAAGTTCTATGTCAACGACAGCATGATATTCAACCGAATAGATGCTGTCACGGAATTGTGGTGAGTTGGTAAGATCATGCGAAGTTGCAATCTGTTGAGTTGTTGCACAAAAAATTGATTTGCAGCAAGTAATGGCTTGTTCTGATTCAGGTCGCTCTAAATTGGGGCAATGGTTCTTTCATTATTAGGACGTGTCATGGATCACGGCCCCAAGTACAAATTGTACCTATTCTTGAGGTTTTGCCCTTGGTTTGACCTTGAAATTTACCAGTCAACAAGGAGTCGAAACAAAGATGGAAATTTATAAGTCAGCAAGGGGTTGAAACAAGGATGGGAAATCGTGCATCTTTCTGCGTGTAGATACCTAAATAATTGACAACTGCAGTTCAAACAACCGCACCAACGAAGGCGCACTGAAGCAGTACCGTGATGACAGAGGCGCAGCGCACACCAAACAAAAGCTCTTCCGGGCTGTTGACGATCATACCGCAGGATCTGATTGGGAGGCCGCAGCCACTGTAAGAAATTTGTGTGCCAAGTGTGACAAGTTTGAGATACCGCAGGATCTGATCGGGGAGCCGCAGTCTTTGTAAGCAGATCAAGTGCAACAAGTTTGAAATGTGGGCCTAACCAAACTTTTCCCTGCCATTATAAACAGATTGATTGCATAAATTTGATTTTTAAACTACTTTGCTGTCTGTTGCGTGCGTGGCTGCTATGCTGTGTTTTTGTGCTGCGTGGTTATCTGTTGATCATTTCACATGGAAGCAGGTGTTCAGCACACACAAACACACACACACACACATGCACGCCCCACATCCCCATAAGCACGCCAGATGCTGATGATTACCCAGCACGCACATGCACGTCAAATACCCATGCTGAACCGGACGGCCAAGGTTCGCCACGTTTGTCCTTGCAGGTCTATAGAATTTGGCAGAACGAGACGCCGGCTCTGGTTGAGCTTCTGAGGAAGCATACGGTAGGGTGCTTGGACACAGTGCTCATGATGCATGAGCACGCGCTTAAATTTATTTAGGGAATACGTTCCCAAAACACTGTGTATACCCTACATGAAACACTGTGTACACCCTACATGATCATACGTACATCTCTTGATTTCCATGACGGGTATAGGATTTAGGGTTTAGCGTTCATACTACTAGGGGTTTAGGGTTTAGGGCTCAGCCTTCATGCTATTGACACATGAGATCGTGTACACACGACCATTATGTATATAGTATTTATATAATATCATGGAGCCCTTACACATATTAGGCACATGATATGATGTGATGAATGCTGGAGCAATCAAGACGTGCTTGGCTTCTTTTGATAGGGTCTTGTGCCCACGCTTATCACTAAATTGCGTTTTCCCTGCACTCGACGTTTATGTTGTCGTGTCTGCTCTGCTAGTCCTCTAATCATTATTATTTTTGCCACGCACGGCCCCAGATCAGTTTCAAAAGCCTGACCGCACCTTGTCCTGCTTTGTGTTGCTGTCGACCCTGCATGTATTTCATGGGTCTCTGGATGAAGGTATTCATTATGCCATCACGGCCATCTGAAAAACTGCGTTTGAACAGACCTGCACTTTTTAACTGGTCGTCAGGTGGGACACACAAGCAAGGCTTTCTATTGGCTAAGCACTGTTCATAAGGTGGGTCTTCTGTCCATCGTGCCTTGATGTCTCGATGGCAGCTGTGTTGGGTCTGCCAGGACAGTAAAACATGACAGATGGAACACACAAGCAAGGCTTTCTATTGGCTAAGCACTTTTCATAAGGTGGGTCTTCTGTTCATCGTGCCTTGATGTCTCGATGGCAGCTGTGTTGGGTCTGCCAGGACCGTAAAACATGACAGATGGAACACACAAGCAAGGCTTTCTATTGGCTAAGCACTGTTCATAAGGTGGGTCTTCTGTCCATCGTGCCTTGATGTCTCGATGGCAGCTGTGTTGCGTTTGCCAGGACCGTAAAACATGATAGGTGGGGCACGCACGCGATGCTTTCTTTTGGGCCTAACACGGTCCATGAGGGTCCAGCCACTGTGTCTATGTAATTGGGAAATGGAGTAATCGCGTTAATGGAGTATCCCCTGCCAAATTACCTGGTACACCTGCACCACATACCACGTATATATGTATGTATGGTACACCTAAAACACAAATCATGCATATGTAGGTCCGACCAGCAGTTAAATTCTGCCTTTTCCTACAATTCCTGTGGGGAGCGGCTTGCATTTTCCTTGGCATTTCCAAATTTCTTCAACTGCAACTCCAGGTGAAAGGACTAGAAACACTTTATGTCCAATTAGCCAACGATTTTGTCAAGCTCAGCAGCAGGGAGATGCGGGTGCGTGAGATGTAAGGCGGTGTTTTTTCGTCTCTCTATTCGGAAAGCTTCATCATCTGCTATAGGTTGTGAATCATTTGTGTAATTATGTGGTGCACGTTTACATTACAGAATGGGGAAAGGTTCAGCATGCAGATGCTGAGGCCCTGTGGTGTTGCTGTGCTGCTGATGGTCTTGCCCGTGATGTGACATGACGACAAGCTGCGCGTGTAGGGTGTACGTGTGTGTGTATGTGTATGTGAGTTTGTGTAAGTTGTGTGTATGTGTATATGAGTTTGTGTAAGTGTGTGTGTGTGTGTGTGCGTGTGTATGTATGTATGCATGCATGTGTGTCCCTGATTTTGTTTGTGCATGCATGCGTGTGTGTGTGTTTGCTTCTGTGTGTGTTTGTTTCTGCGTGTGTGTGTTTCTATGGGTTCAGGAACAGACCTATCCCTCACAAGTCTGAGGAGAAGGTATGATGATCGTCCTCCTGGAAACGCCCCCTCCAACTCCTTTACACGCACAGGCCAAAGACCCTGACGAAAACGTCTTCTTGACGTACGTAGCCGCCACTCGTGCAGAGAAGGCCTTGCTGCTGAACCCTGACATGCTGTGGGTCAAAGACCCCAACATCACTCAGGTTCCCTGCCCCTACCTTACAGTAAGCCGCTCTTACCTCATCAATCTATATACCTCATCAATAAATATATGTATACCTCGTCAATATATATATGCATACCTCATCAATATATGCATATATATGCATATATGTGCTTAAGGGACGCGCGCGCGTGTTGTGCCTTTGCCTTGTGTTAAGGGGCGCCTACCCTGCATGATTACATTCACATATGTTATAGGGGCTTGCTCATCGAGTGCCTCTATGATTTCTCTCCTCCAGTTCTAGTGGTAGCGGTTTTTGGTGAAGTGTACCATTGTTGCAATTGATGAGTGGCATTGCACCAGTGCGTGCAGCAATACAAGGTTTTATTGGTACTGGTTCTTTTTATGAAGTGTACCAATGTTGCAATTGATGAGTGGCATTGCACCAGTGCGTGCAGCAAATACAAGGTTTTATTGGTACTGGTTCCTTTTATGAAGTGTACCAATGTTGCGGTTCAGTGTATTGCGTCAATGTGAGCATCAAACACAAATGAACATCCTTTACGCTCTTGTCCTTTGGTACGCCCTACCATCTCTGACTTTTTGCGACGTCCCTCTTGTAGGTGCTTGAGCACAGTGGTCAGCTCAGCAGGGCTCAGACACAGACCCCAGAGACCGCCTTGGTAGGCACCGGAAGTATTTGAGGCTGGCCAGAACCATACATGTAGATACACGTCGTATACATGACCAAGAACACACGTATAGAGTTAAGATATATACGGTACACTGTTGTTTTTCACCGCATACAGAATTCCATTGTGTGCGGTCCTGGCCAACCCTGCATACCATTTTTTTAGGCAGTTTCATGCGTGCTCCTGCTCAGCATTCACTGGAAGGATGGCATTCACCACTTGCCTGGGTAGTTTTGACCACGTCCTTCCCTGCTGCCCATAAAAGCACGTATTGGACCAATGTTGAAACTGTGTCAATGGGAACAATTGGTCTAACCGGTCCAGTTTGAACCATTTGGGGCAGTGGCATCCAACATTGAAACATTCAAGCAGACTTGATACACGTGGCCTGCCTTCCTGTTTCCATCACACAGCTTCTGAGCAGCTTATATTCACACTTTTTCATGTACGCTCTTCAACCCAGCTGTCGTTGCCTGATCTCCGACAATTGGACCCTGCAGCTTGGGAGGACCTCGTTGTAGATTCTAGCATTAGCATCAGCACCCACCATCCCCTCTCAGCCTTGGATTGTGCAACAGACGGCGCATGGCACAGGTGTGTGTGCGTGCGTGTGTGTGTGTGCGTGTGTGTGCGCGTGTGCGTGTGCGTGTGCATGTGTGTGTGTGTGTGTGTGCCTGTGACTTGTTTTGGTGCCTGATCCACTAGGCGCTTTTTAGCATGATGATGCATGATTAAAGGGGGTGCCTGCGCAAAATTTCAGAATTGTTGCCATTGTCACACTGAAAGGGCAACCACGCGCAAGTCTATGCATCATTTGGAACTAACCTAGCTTCAGACTAAAACTGACATCATAAGTAGGGTGGCTTGTGGCTTGTGGCTTGCTGGTAGGTAAGGTAAGGTAAGGTAAGGTTACATCGCTACATATGCCTCTGGTGGGCATCTGAGCGGAAGCTTGGAAAAAAGTCTGTAGCCAAACCAAGAAAACGCTACAAAAATCAAGGGAACAGGGCTAGGCACTTAGCTACAAAAGAGGCAACACCAAAAATATCAGGTTGGTTCATAAAGGTCCTCAAACGAGCTGGGTCATCCTCAAACTGAGGTGGGAAGATAAGCTGTTGCTGTGTGCGAAGTCCGACCAGATGTTCATGCGGACAGTCCAACAAAATGTGTTCCTCGTCCTGAATAGTGTGCCAGTCACATCTGTCACAGATCCTGAGCTCATAAGGCCTTCTATTCCTGTCATGACGCATTCTTTGGACTAGAAAGTTGTGGCCAGAAAGGCGAAGGCAAGAAAGTGCTCGGCTGAGGTTGCTGGGAATGTCCAAGCGAAGGTAGAGAGGCAACACAGGATTTTGATTTCTTCTTCTGTCATCCCACCATCCAGGAGTATTTCCCAAAGGTACACCAGAATGTGTGTGATATGTCCTAATAATTCTGCTGGAATGGTGAGCTTCATGTGGTGTCAAAGTGTCAAGATCTCTCCAGCCCCCAATGATATGTTCACGAAGAGTGAGTTCAAACTGTCGTTGATTGATAGTCTGACGAGATCGTATGGCATCCAAAAACTGTTGAGATGTAGTTAAATCTTGGAGCGCATGCAGAACCTGGTAAGTCCATGTATCCCTTCTGTTTGCAAGAAGTAAATCAGCCCGCACAATTTTCTCAAGAAGAGGGTTGTTTGAAGAGAGTAAACTGTTCCAAAATCGTATGATGCATCTGAACCAATAGAAAAATGGGCATCTGGCCTGTTTCGCGGAGCACTACACAGTTAGTATCAGTACCTTTCTTGACACCCAGGAGTTTTTTCAGGAAGCCAAGATGAAAGACGTGTGCACGGGTGGTTACTGAGGAATCATATGCTGAATCATACTTGCTGGTAGGCTTGTGGCTTGTGGCTTGCTGGTAGCTTGGCTGGTAGGCTTCCTGGCTTGCTGGCTTGTGGCTCGTGGCTTGTGGCTTGTGGCTTGTGGTTTGTGGCTTGTGGCTTGTGGCTTGCTGGTAGTGCATAAATATCCTAGCTCCTGAATTGTATCTTGCCTTGCTCAACTTTTCTCCCCTGCTTCGTTAAACCTAACAAATTAACACTTTAATCATTACACAGTCCCAGCAGTCATGCATCTTGTAATCCTTAAATTTTGCTGCAACTGCTTTGCAGGTGTGGAGCAACCGGATGCCCTCGCCCGATGTTCAGGTGTGCAATGGTCCAATGCCGGCTGCTGTTTAGCTTTTAGATCCTTTTCTGGCTGGCAACAAGCTGGCAACAACCTGGCTCCCTCCATTAAAATCCATCTTGTTTTGACTCTTGCAGGCAGAGAGCAGGTGGACGTATTGGAGTGAGCCTCAGGTCACAAGGATTAGAGCAGCCCTTATGCAGCGCCTGCGCTCGAAACACAATCTATGGGGATTTGTGGGGTGCCAAAAGTAGTTGATATTAGATGGGTTGCATGGTGCATATATACATTTAGCCATATAGCATAAAGTGTGTGGGAGTTTAAAATACCTGTGACTGCCAGTACTTGAAATTATAACTTGAACAAGTTTGCACTGACTGTGACAAGTTTGGCTTAACTCTTATCTATTTGGTGGACTAGTTACATCTTATATTCGACTTTGCACTGGCTTAGACCAGCGTGACACGACCTAACGTTTTTTTGTTGCTGGCGGAGTTCAGCAAAATAAGCCCTTCAGCCTACACATACACTAAGGGTTTGGTGGGGGAGACTCACGGCACTTCGGGCCAATGTGTCTCCTTTTCCTTAATTGATGCAGGGAGTGTTATGCTGCCTGCATTTCTCTTTCCTTTTCTTTACAGTTGTGATTCGCAACGATTATGTTTTCCCTGATCCGCCTGCTAGCTAGTGTGAGATTTAATAATGTCAAATTTCTTATTTCCTGCAGTTCCCCTCTTTGTCGTTGTGTTATGTTTGTTATGAAAGTTCCCTTTCTTGTGGCTTAAGGTAAGGTAAGGAAGTTTACATAGCTATATATGCCTCAAAGGCATCTGAGCGGATGCTTGGAAAAGGCCTGAAACAACGCCTAGCTAAAAAAGGAGACATATCTATGAGAGAAAAAGGAGACATATCTATGAGAGATTTGACGAACTATTTGGCTGTTAGAGCAGCCATGCCAAACAGTGAGGAAGGAAGTGTGGTATGTTGTGTGCCTAGCTGCCCTGACTGCCATGTTAAGAGCTAGGGGTATGATGTTTAGCACGTTAGCCAGGACAGGCTTAGAGCCCGCAGTAGTAGAAACTAGGGCAGTTGATCTTCCCCTTGCAGCCATAAAAGACTTTGCAGCCTGCCAAGGTAGTGTCTCCAGTTTCTCAGACCTAGGCCAGGCTCACCCCTTTGTGTATGCTAGGCCAAACGGCTCCTTAGCTGTCTCACTGCAGCTCCCTCCCTTGCGTGTCTACCACCTTGCTCTAGGTATAGGTTGGCCTGTTTCCCCTTGCTCTCAGCTCTTAGTAGAACAACCCGACTTTTGTTTTATTATACCTTTAGCTCACTGTACTCCTTTTGTGTCTCCCTAGTATGGGCTCGTAATGCTGAGAGTGACGTGTTGGTGCAGCTGCGTTTTCTGTAGGGGAACTCTCTCTTCTCCTTGGGTTTTGTTGGAGTTGGCTTTTGCGCACCTTTCGTCGCAACTCCTAAGCTGCTTTTATCCTGGCCAACTCTTAGCTTCCCTAGTATTTATGTTGAGTGCCTCGCGGTTGTGTAGCTCGATCGGCCCATTGCCTTTTTACTCTTTGCAAGCCCTGTCTTCCTAAACCTTGTTCTTTTCACGTGGGCACCAAAGTACGCAGGCTTTCCTTCCTTCTTTCTTTCCCGTGCTTGACCTTCTCGCACACGTTTTACCGTTTTACCCTTCTTCTCATCACCCTGGTTGTTCCCCCTACTTTCTGTTATCGCTTCCAGCCTGGCCAACTGGCCACCTATCATTCTTGGTTTGCCATCCCTTTTTCTAGAAATGAGCGTATGCCGATTAATGTACCACGGTATCTCCATCTTGATCTGTCCAAACATGTTATGCGCAATATAAGTAGATTCCGCTTGCGTGCGCATACTTTAAAAGTTGAGGCAGCAGCGTGGCATGAAGATGGTTCTTGCGTATGTGACCAATGTCCTGGTGAAGATGAACATGTTCAGAACGAGGTGCATGCTCTTTTTATTTGCCAAGGCCATCGAGTTTGTGAGCTGAGGAAACACTTTTCCTTTCTGTTTTTACCTTTTTTTGAGGACTTTTCAGCAGCCCAACCCTTTTTGCTGCAACAGATCAACAACCAACTTGTTCATGATTTCCTTTCTCAGCAGAACAATAGACTTTTTCTTTTTCTTTCTGAGCTTATGGATTTATTTGTGGCTGGCCGAGACCAGTCAGCAGCCGATCAGCCAAACTACCTGGCTGAAGGTCACCCCCCATTGTAACCATTCTGTTATCGCTTCCAGCCTGCCTCTCTTGCCTCCTTTTTATATATCAACTTTCAGATCGTTTTAACCTCGTAGTAGGGAGTTTGCTACCTCCCCTTGATCTATGTAATACACCATCATAACTGTGATGTTACATGTGGCAGGCTGCAAAAAAGAACAGCAAAGAATGAAAGCTCCTCAACGAGTGAAGGGAAATAATAAATCAAAGGACTCAGTCCGACGTAGTGGCTGCCGGTCCTTTGTAATATAATCAAATCAACAAAGAAAGGAAATAATATTGAAATGGGCATCAGGAGTAAGGTTGCAGGCTCAGCCTGAGAATTCCAATTACCCAAGTTGGCAAGGTCTAAAATAAGACATGAGCAGCCCCTCGGGCTTTGCAAGATCAATCACTAGATTAGCCACAGAGAACAAGGATACTCCCATAAGTAAATAGAGAGGCATGCAGTAATGACAGAAAAGTAGCGTCAAGCCCGTGCTTCTTCTATTCTTTATTCAACGTCTTTCTGCAGCAAGCCATTCATGACGCATGGTGCATTATAGCTGGCAGTGCACCAAGTCTCTTTCATCCTTTCACACAAGCAGCAACTTGACAAGGCACCAAGGAAGGCACCAAACGCTGCATTTATGCCGGAAACACATTCTTCAAAAACTAGTTTATCACATGAGAATCACAGAGGTTGCATACAAACTACACGTAAGCTAGCATAAAACAACCGACGGCATTTGGCACCATTACACATAAGGGACGTTCAACCTCGTGTGAATCAATACTACACAAGCCGCTCCATTAAGAAATGGTCTGCAACACAAGGTTACTCCGCGACAAAATAGCATATCAACAAAATCCTATCGGGTGTCTGTTCAGATCACTCCTCTCCACGTCTGTTCAGATCATCTATTTAAAAAAGCAGGCTCCTATTTCTCTGCACTCCACCTTTATTGCAACATGGCACAGCTGAGGGGCTTGCTCCACCTCCACTCACGAGATTGTTCATACTCATACATATGGCACTGTATAGACTGTACACCTCTCTGCATCCATTAAAAAAACTGTAGTCAGAAACAATATGCTGCCATCCATTGACCAGATGACTCCAATCAATTACGACTCCAATCAATGCCAAGCTGCTGCTAGCAACCAGAGCTACAGCGACACTTTTGCAGAAACACCAGGAGCATCACACACGGAAAAGGAAGGCGTCTTTTGCAGAAACACCAGGAGCATCACACACGGAAAAGGAAGGCGCCATCAGTCCTACCGTGCTACTTCGGTCTATCACGTGACTTGAGTGGTGGTTTGATCAAACTCCTCTATAGCCTCCTCGATCATTTATCAACGCCGAAAGCAAAAAATGCTGGTAGGAACTGGACCAAGAATGCATTTTGCTGAAGCAAGATCAAGCAGGGATCCAAGCCCCATTCTAAAAGAAACCTCGTGCCAAAGCAAATGTGCAAGAGGCTCATCTTAACACACGCACACACACGCACACACACACATACACACACACAAAACAAACACAGACACCAGGAAGCCACGATACTGCCAGCCAGGCCAGCTATCACGCAGTCTACAGTTGTCAATCCTTGCACCTGTTATAGGACGATCCTTTCACCTAACGTCGTCAGCTCTTTCATGAAACTCTACCAATTGCCGCCTCATAGTCGCTTCATGCCACCTCTCTTCATAGTCCACCCTTTCAGGCGTGTGGCGTACGCAGGAAGACCCCCGCAGAGCAAGGGCTGTTGGCGGACGAACAGCCTCCTCCCCCCAGCAGGTCCAGCAAATTCCTGTCTAACAGCTGCATCAACGTGGGTGAGCCAAGATCACTGATGCTTGCTTGCTGCACCCTTGGCACTGATGATGATGATGTCGGGGGTGGACCTGCTGCTGCCACAGGAGCGGAGAATCTGCCCCCTGCCGCATTGGGTGCAGCAACAGCGTCGTGGCTTGCTGCTGCCGCGCCCACCCTTGCGCCTGCGTCAGCAAAGGTGACAGCAGGCGAGGTAGCAGAAGGGGGACGCGTGTGGGTGTGCGCGTGGGAGGGCATGCGGGAGGAGAGGAATGGCGTGGGGCTGTTGCTCAGGGCACTGATGTTCAGGCCTTGAGGGAGGGCGGCTGCGCTGCTGGGTTGACGGCGGGGAGAGGCGAGCGCGTTGCTGCGAGGGGAGAACAGGAGGTTGGCTGGGGAGCAGGCAAACAGACTGCCCAAGAGGTCCCCTGCGTGTATGTGTGCGTTTGTGAGTGCTTGTGTGAGTGCTTGTGTGTGTGTGCGTGTGTATGTGTATGTGTGCGTGTGTGTGCGTGTGTATGTGTGCATGTGCGTGTGTGTAAGTGTGTGTATGTGTGTGTGTGTGGGGGG
>Ga0307945_1004811_pt1 | contig 10818 bp, 9 predicted proteins | sample OrgLakmetagen228_FD_201818 | JGI IMG/M metagenome (GOLD analysis project Ga0307945, IMG submission 201818) | Saline water microbial communities from Organic Lake, Antarctica - #228 | ecosystem: Environmental > Aquatic > Non-marine Saline and Alkaline > Saline | place: Antarctica: Organic Lake...
GACGATCCCTGACGCCCCTCCCCAAAGGGGGAAGGTCGCAACTTCCGCAATGAAAGGGTTCCGGTGTAGGGTCAAGCGCACAGTGTCTGTTTGTATGCACATATCTGACGATCCCTGATGCCCCTCTCCAGAGTGGGAGGGTCGCAACTTCTGCAATGAAAGAGTTTCGGTGTAGGGTCAAGCGCATAGTGTCTGTTTGTATGCACATTTCGGACGATCCCTGATGCCCCTCCCCAAAGTGGGAAGGTCGCAACTTCCGCAATGAAAGGGTTTAGGTGTAGGGTCAAGCGCACAGTGTTATGACACTTTTATATACCTATATAGTTATGGCCGACCCTTCAAATGTCAATGCGATGTTTGCAGCTTTCAATGCCATGTTTGCAGCTCTCAGTGCCATGTTTGCAACTTTCGATGTCCTGCTACACTCACATTCCAGTGACCAAGGCATCGAAGCTCTAGCGCTGGCGTTTGCCCCCGACGGGTCATCCGTGAACCAAGCCTTGGAGTTGCTTCTGACCAACGAAGCCGCGCTGAATGAGGTGTGTGGCCGGGTGCTGCTGGGATGCCTTCTGTTGCGAAAAATCCCATGTGGACTTCTGCATCATAAACAAGTCTCACACTTGAATCTATGTAGACCTCCAGTCCTAAACCGTGCTCCATAGCTCAAGAATTTTCTTACTTAGAGTTGACAACATTTTCTCACGCCATTCCTCATGACTTCCTTACCTAAAGCTGACTACAATACCATTCCTCGTGACTCTCTATCCTAGAGCTGGCTACATTTCGTGACTTTCTTTCCTAGAGCAGACTTCAAATGCTCTGGCAGGCCTACTAGTAGAACTGTTGCCTCAGTGTGGAAAAAAGGACATCCGCGCAGGCAGTGAATAATCACTCCCCACATTAGTTAAGGAAAAGGAGCCACAAGGTGCCTCTGTGTGTTTTACAGTCTGTTCTCTTCACCTTGCCTTCTTGTTTGGGCGTGTCTGTGTGCTCTGTCTTCCCTGCTAAAAGGGTCAGGCTGACCTGCACCCACTAACTCTGGCGTCGTTGTGTGTTCAGTTTCCGAGCTAGCAAAAACGGGCTGTTCGTGTTGTTTCTAGGGTTGGTCAGGGCCGTACGCAAATGCGTTGTCATACATCATCACGCACAGCACCACAGTCGAGAGTGTGTGTGTGTGTTTGTGTGTGTGTGTGTGTGTGTGTGTGTGTGTGTGCGTGCATATGTGTAGGGCTTGCCAGAATCAGATATTTGCACCGTATAGGGCCGTATATTTGGTGATCTCCCTGCCAATTAGACTGTATACATATATACCGTATATATATACCGTATATATTTTTAGTTCTGGTCAAACCTACATGTGCTCGCCTGCCATTGCTATCAGTGCATGCTCAAACAGTAGTTAACACTACAAACTAATTTCGCCTGCACTTGCTTTCATGAACCGTCACGTTCATACACACACACACACACACACACACACACACACACACAGATCCTGACTGCACTCATCTTGAGCGTCGGCGAGTTTGTAGATGAGGCAGTCATTGGGATTCGGTCCTTCAGTACAGAGTGAGTTGGATGTGACTTCTTCTCTCTATCATTAATGTACGGAGTGAGTTGGCTGTGACTTTTTCTCTCTATCATTAATGTATGGAGTGAGTTGGATGTGACTTCTTCTCTCTATACATTAATGTACGGAGTGAGTTGGCTGTGACTTCTTCTCTATCATTAATGTACAGAGTGAATTTACTGTGACTTCTTGTCTCTATCATTAATGTACGGAGTGAGTTGGCTGTGACTTCTTGTCTCTATCATTAATGTACTGAGTGAATTTACTGTGACTTCTTCTCTATCATTAAGGTACGGAGTGAGTTGGCTGTGACTTCTTCTCTCTATCATTTATGTAAAGTGATGCTCACCATCTGCATGCATTTTTTGGATGCCTCACGTGGTGCTGGCTGCCAGACAGCGTTGTATAGTTGAATAGCCACAGGCTGGAGCCAGTGAGTAGTAAGAAAGGCACCTACAACCTCCGTTTGCATCTGTGTGTTGCATCTAGAACCTCCATTTGCATCTGTGTGTTGAATTTAGAATCTCCGTTTGCATCTGTGTGTTGCATCTAGAACCTCCGTTTGCATCTGTGTGTTGCATTTAGAACCTCTGTTTGCATCGGTGTGTTGCATCTAGAACCTCCGTTTGCATCTGTGTTGCATCTAGAACCTCCGTCACCTAGAACCTCCGTTTGCATCTGTGTGTTGCATTTATAATTTTTATCTGTGTGTTGCATTTAGAACCTCTGTTTGCATCTGTGTGTTGCATTTAGAACCTCCGTTTGCATCTGTGTGTTGCATTCAGAACCTCCGTTTGCATCTGTGTGTTGCATCTAGAACCTCTGTTTGCATCTGTATGTTGCATCTGCCCTTATGACTGTGCTTGCTGCATGCGAGTAGGGTGGCCAGAACCGTACATTTGCACCGTAAATGACCGTATGTTTGGTGATGTCCCTGCCAGAAATACCGTATGTACACGTATAATTATGGTTCTGGCCAACCTTACATGCGAGCTATATACCTGAAGTCGAGGCCAATTGCCTAGTCACTATTTTAATGAGAGCTGCTCAGCAAGGGTTCAAGAGCACACCATCCTGCCCAGGCACATGCAAACACACACACACACGCACATACACGCACACACACACACACAGCTCTCAACACACACACACACACACACACACACACACACACACACACACACACACACACACACACACACACACACACACACACACAACAACTTGTACCTCAGAAACGCGCATATCTCAACCCCTTCTCAAGATGAGTAACTCATCAGTGTACTGCACTGTGTGGAGCACCGTGTCTCCCACACCAGACTTGCATATGTTTTAAGAGCACTGTGTGCAGCACCGTGTCTCCCACACCAGACTTGCATGTGTTTTAAGAGCACTGTGTGCAGCACCGTGTCTCCCACACCAGACTTGCATATGTTTTAAGAGCACTGTGTGCAGCACCGTGTCTCCCACACCAGACTTGCATATGTTTTAAGAGCACTGTGTGCAGCACCGTGTCTCCCACATCAGACTTGCATGTGTTTGAAGAGCACTGTGTGCAGCACCGTGTCTCCCACACTAAACTTGCATATGTTTAAAGAGCACTGTGTGCAGCACCGTGTCTCCCACACCAGACTTGCATGTGTTTTAAGAGCACTGTGTGCAGCACCGTGTCTCCCACACTAAACTTGCATATGTTTAAAGAGCACTATGTGCAGCACCGTGTCTCCCACACCAGACTTGCATGTGTTTTAAGAGCAGTGTGTGCAGCACCGTGTCTCCCACACTAAACTTGCATGCACCTAAGTTGACCAGATCCTGAGAAGGCGTCTCCAGAAACATTGAAAGCTGCATCAGAGGCTTATGTTTTGACCAGGCAGGAATTTTAAGGTACAGAGAGTGTGGCTTCCCTGCTGCTAACGCTGCTTCCTTTTGAGGTTGATGCTAATTGCTAACCGCATGTGCTCACATGTTGGGCTGTGTAGGAATGAAGAAGTGCAGATGGATGTGGAGACAACAGGGGCACCCAGCCAAAACACTGATTGCCATCCTAAACCAACCACTTGCGCTCACATGGTGGCCTCTGCAGGAATGAAAATGTGCAGATGGATGTGGAGACGACAGGGACACCCAGCCAAAATACTGGGGACGGGGTCAATGGGATTGAGCTCAAAGATATCAGTGAGTGTGTGACTTGGAGATTGAGCTCAAAGGCATCAGCGAGTGTGTGACTTGGAGATTGAGCTCAAAGGCATCAGCGAGTGTGTGACTAAGAGATCGAGCTCAAAGGCATCAGCGAGTGTGTGACTTAGAGATCGAGCTCAAAGGCATCAACGAGTGTGTGACTTAGAGATTGAGCTCAAAGGCATCAGCGAGTGTGTGACTTGGAGATCGAGCTCAAAGGCATCAGCGAGTGTGTGACTAAGAGATTGAGCTCAAAGACATCAGCGAGTGTGTGACTTAGAGATCGAGCTCAAAGGCATCAGCGAGTGTGTGACTTAGAGATTGAGCTCAAAGGCATCAGCGAGTGTGTGACTTGGAGATTGAGCTCAAAGGCATCAGCGAGTGTGTGACTTAGAGATCGAGCTCAAAGGCATCAGCGAGTGTGTGACTTAGAGATTGAGCTCAAAGACATCAGCGAGTGTGTGACTTAGAGATTGAGCTCAAAGATATCAGCAAGCGTTCAGCGACGTTATTTTGGCGCCATGGGGCTCTTAGGTGCTGGCACCTCAATGTGCCTGTTGTTATTGACGATGAATGTGCTAACACACTAGCAGCTTGTGCTAACACACTAGCAGCTTAGCTTTTTTAGTTTTTCTTGTAGGTTGGATCAGTTTCCTGTTTTGTAAAAGCTTGCCCTGCAGCCTGGGCTGCCTGCTCACACACACAGTCACACACAATCACACAATCAAACGCACACGCGCACACACAATAACACACACACACGCACAAACGCACGCACAAACACACACACACACACTGAAACCTCATATAGAGGATGCTATTGCTCAGATGTCTGACTCCCTACTTGTTTTGCAGACAAGAGAAGGACCCTGCTGCAGAACCCAAGCGCGGATGTCATCGCCAAGTTTGTCAGCCCACAGGTGCGAATCTTAGTCTGGGTGTGAGTGGGCGGGGTTATGATGCAGGGGAGACTAAAAGTCTGACAACTACGTATGCGTGAATAAATTGATGCTAGCTTGGTGCTTATCTCAGGGCACTGGTGTCTTCATCCTTGCTAGTGACACACACACACACAGACACACACACACACGCAGGGCAACACCTTCTACTTCATTAGGGGCACTCCGTACACGGCAGGCATGGTGAAACGCTTGGAGGACGCGTACAGGCCCAGACCTTCAGGTCCCAACCTTGCAGTGCTGCTGCCCGCCATCTTGGTACCGGTACTGGTGTTCCTCTTCCTGGCCTGCTGCTGCTGCTTCTGGTTCTTCTGCTTTGCTGCCAGAAGGAAGTGCCGCTCCTGCAAACGGCTCCTCATCGCCAAGAAGCGCAGGTGGGTGCTCCCCTTGGCGTGTGAGAGTGTGTGTGTGTGTGTGTGTGTGTGTGTGTGTGTGTGTGTGTGTGTGTGTGTGTGCGCGCGAGCGTGTATGCGTGTGTGTGCGTCTCCCTTCCCCTACCCAGTGTATAAATCGCCTACTGCAAAACATTGCAATGGTTACAACAAGGGGTGACCTTTCGGTCTATTGGCTGGTCGGCTTCTGGCTGCTTTTGGCCAGCCACGTATACATCCATTCATCCATCCAAGCCCAGATTCAAGAGGAAAACGCACTCTAATACCATGCTAGCAACGCGTTCTACAATCGTGCTAGCAACATGACTTCATTTCTGACAATGCCGCAATCATTGAGGATGGGGCATGCCAGTAATCGCAGGAATTTGGCTTTCTAAACCATGCAGTAATAAATGGTTTGGGATGTGGCCGTCGCATTGGCGCCTCTATAAAGGCAGAAAGTCTATATCCTGCCAGGTGCACCTGTATCTCCACAAGTGCACAAATCCACAAAGGACTCATCCTAGCCCCTTCTCCACACACACCCCATCCAAGGGGAAAGGAAAACCCCTGTAATTTTGCCCACAAGAGAAAGAGACAATTATACAGGCAGTGATAACCACTCCCAACGTCAAGTAAGGAAAGTAAGCCAATATGGTGCCAGACGCCGCAAATCTCCTCCACCACAGAAAAGCAAGTTAGAAGCGCTCTGGTTATCATGCATGACTTCACCTTGCACACTTGTTCAACTTCTCACCAGGATTCTGGGCTTCCAGGGTGAGTAATGTTCTATATTGCTTGCACATTATATTGCTTGCACATTACTACTGATGTGTAGGGTTGGCCAGAACTGTGTATCTGCACCGTATTTGACCGTGTGTATGGTGGCGCTCTTGCTAAAATACCGTATGCACACCGTATATACCTATACATGCACGGTTCTGGCCATCCCTAATTATGACCGCACCTGTGGTGTGACGTACCTGCTCAAAGCACTGTATACACAGTTATGGCCATCCCTACTACTGATATCAGTGTTGTGCACTTTACTGTTGACGCCGTCAACCGTTATTTGACGGTCAGGCGTAATTTACGGTTTTGACCGTCAGAAACTAATCCTCAGGCGTAATTTACGGTAATTTTCATTTTTGACGTCTGACGGTCGGCTTTACAGTTATTTACGGTGGGAAACCGTCACGAATTAGTTATTTGCGGTGGGAAATCGTCAGCAGCTGGCCAGGCCGGGCCAGGCTCGACTGACTCAGGGCCACACGAGCCCTCTTGGCCTGATTACCGGAGGACATATTATATTTATATCGCAAATCGCAAATGTTGTTTGTGGGGAAATCAGAGCTTGAGTTGGCACTCTGAGCCACTGAGTACCTGACGCCGAACCGTTACTTACGATTTCCCACCATCAGTGAATTTCACCGTTAATTACGATTACGTGACGTAGACGTCATTTAAGCACCGTAATTAACGGTGCCATTTGTGATTGACGCCGTATGTGCACAACACTGAATAATATACACTGTAAATGACAGTATATTTGATGATTTCCCAGCTGAAACTATCTTGTGCACAATGAAAGTAAATATGGTTATGGCCATCCCTACCATAATGTGCAATGAGCAATGCAGCATCACTTCACTCACGCACCTGCTGAGGGAAATATGTGTACTGCCTAACGAGAACTATTTGTATTGACTAACGAGGGGTATAGTAGGTACAAAGACTCAGCCGGGCATGGTCGCTCATGTATGATGGACCCCAAAAAAAGCATTAGCCCGAATGGTTGGAGCACTAAGAGTGAGTGACAGCTGTGCTTTTGAAACCATCTGGATGCAAATCTGAGCCCTTCCTAATGACTCCAGTCTGGCATGGTTGCTCATTGTATGACGGACCCCACACAATGCATTAGCCCGAAATATTGATGCACTAAGAGTGAGTGACAGCTGTCGCTTATGGACATGAAACCATCTTTATGCTGATCTGAGCCCTTCTCCTTCCCCCTGCTGTTCTCACGGTACAGGTGCCAGCACTGTGGAGACGACAACGGAGAGATGGACGAGGAGCTGCGCAAGAAGAACAGGGACAGGGTCGACGGCGAGCTCCTTATCGCGCTCGAAAAGATGGAGACGCGGCTCAAGTTCCTGGAAGCGAAGAACCAGTTGCCGGTTCAGGAGTCCCTCCCCATACCAACTGTCAGAGTCCAAACGTAAACGTATGCATTCAAAGAAGAGAGGAAATATTTGTAGATGATGCAAATAATGCGTTCGAACATGTGGGTGTCGTGGTGGGTGCTCAGTAAGGTGCTTTCTTTTTATGACTTTTTTTCCAGCAGAGAGAGCAGAGAAGCTTTTCAAATTCAACTCATTTGAACTTCATTATCGGTGGAATATGGTACTGTGTGCATTGCATTTCTGGATTTCTATGTAGTAGGTGGTTGAAGCGTGTGATGATAGCTAGTTTGGATTACAGAGGCATTTAATAGATGATATTATGTGAAGAAGCTGAAGCAACAAAGTGTGCGAGGATGGTCGTTGGCAGTTGCTGGTTGACAAGCAGTAAAAAATTCTTTTTCCTGCTTGAATAAACTGTTTTTATTTAAGATATAACCAGGTGTGTCTAGTGTGTAGTTTTATTAATGACACAATGGTTACAATGGTTACAATGGGGGGTGACTTTAATGACACAAAGTTTTTCTACTGCATCAGGTCTCCGTCCCATCCCAGATCCCAGAGATGTGTTGAAGGAGTTTTATGGCACCTGATTCCAAACTCCCTTAAGAAGGTTACATTGCTACTATATATGCCTCTGGGGAGCATCTGAGCGGAAGCTTGGGAAAGCCTGTTGCATTTAAAAAAAAGGCGCTAGAAAAAATCAAGGGAAAAGGGCTATGCACTCAGCCACGGAAGAGGCAATATTTCTGATTGGTTTTGAGGGCATTACATAGCTTAGTTTAGCTCCTTGCCAGATCAAATTACCGTCACTGCAAAGTATAAGTCCTTAAAACTTTTTTTTCTCTCCCAGAATGTGTGTGTGTAGGGAGCAAAACAACATTTAAACCGATTGAATTTCCTTAACCTGACATTTGACCGCACGTTTTAAACACACATTCGGTGCAAGTATTTTCAAAAACCCGCCGTTGTAAACGCGCAGTTAAAACTGAAAACACACCATTACAAAACGGTTAATCAATATAAAAAAGAGACTGACATAACAAAAAAAAACAGAAGACCGGTGTACCAAAGGGCAGGCCTGGCTTTTGGTCTGGAAAATAATAATACCAATAGCCAGAATGGAGCGAATAATTGCAGCCGAGACGGACAAAGCCAGCTTTTGGAACAGCTATGTTTGTCAGCGCCAGCCTGTGAGTTGTGTGTTAACTTGAAGGGACCGTGCAACATTGTTGTCTTGCATTGCAAGTGCTCAGAAATTTGACAGCTGATCATCCGCAAGCCCGCAGGTCGTTTTGGATGGACATCCAGATGACGCAGACTGGAAAGCAACAGGCAAGGTGAGTTGCTCACGCATCATGCTTGCAAAGGCTAACACGCATGTGAACTAACCCGTTACTCCTGGTGCCCTCACTCCAGTGGGACGATGATTATCTCGTGCGCAACGCGGTGAGTGACTGTTATCAGAAGCCATTACACAAGTACAAGTGTCACAAGCTTTCTATTGACATGTTCAGATGTACAGAATCGCAAGCTTGAGACTTGACAGTGTTGAGATTTGACAGTGTGAAGTCAGTGTGTGCTTACAAAATGAAGTCAATGTGTGCTTACTGGCCAGCCACTATACAACCATGTTACCATTTATTGTTTAAACCTCTTAAAGCGGCAACAAGAGGCGCTCTCACCCGTCCGTGTCTGCATAAAGATTGAATTCAGGGACAATGCACACAGCAAGGATGTGTGTATAGCACGTGACCTGTAACACAATTAGAGCATACAGCATACACGAACGTGCGCAATCAATCAGGGCAAGGCGCTCTTGAGATTTGAGTGATATGTGATTAACTTTGATCATCAGGCGATATGCAACACGCGTCACAAACACAAGCACACAAACAAACACAAACACAAACACAAACACAAGCACGCGATCATGCAACACGCGATCATTCAACACACGTCACAAACACAAGCACAAGCATAAGCACAAGCACAAACACAAACACAAACACAAACACAAACACAAACACAAACACAAACAGGCGATCATGCAACACGCGTCACAAACACAAGCACACAAACAAATGGCTCAAACACGCATACGAGCAGGGCGAGGCAGGCGTGAGATTTTTCAACAACGAGGACGCAAAACACATGCGCACGCACGCAAACACACACACACTCTCACTCACGCACTCACTCACGCACGCACGCACGCGCGCACGCACGCACACTCACACCCCTCCTGTGTGGTGAGGTGCAGCTTGTCGTCCTCCTGATGAGCACACACACACAGACACACACATACGCACACGCACACACACACACATACACACACATACACACACATATGCACACACACACATGCACACTCACGCACACAGGGCGAGGCACGCGTGAAGGTTGAGTGTCGTGATGGGCCTAAGGGGGCTTTTGGTCAGGGCAGCAAGCAAGAAATGGCGTTCAAGGATTTTGTACATTGTATGCGTCAGGGGGACGACAAGCTGTACCTCACCACACAGGAGGTGTGTGTGTATATGTGTGTGTATGTGTGTGTGTGTGCGTGTGTATGTGTGTGTGCGTGTGCGTGTGTGTGTGTATGTGTGTGTGTGTACGTGTGCGTGTGCGTGTGCGTGTGCGTGTGTGTGTGTCTGTATGTGTGCTCATCAGAGGGACGACAAGCTGTACCTCACCACACAGTGTGTGTGTGTGTGTGTGTGTGTGTGTGTGTGTGTGTGCATGTGCGTGTGCGTGTGTGTGTGTGCTCATCAGGGGGACGACAAGCTGCACCTCACCACACAGGAGAGGTGTGTGTGTGTGTATGTGTGTGTGTATGTGTGTGTTTGTGTGTGTGTATGTGTTTGTGTGTGTTTGCGTGCGCACACCTGTGTTTTGTTTGCTCGTTGTCACTCCTACGTCAAGAGCTCGAGGCTTGCTGCTCAGGCCTTTTTGCTCAGCTGATAGATTGTGTTAAGAAAAAAGAGGGAAAAAAAGAAAAGAAATATGCGGGCAGTAAAACCCCACATGAACCCCACATGAATTAGAAAAAAAGCCTTTTTGGTACTGGGCACTGTAAATCTTCTCCACCATATTTTCTCCGCCGTATTTGAGATACATTGTAGCTAGGAGGCTTCCTCGGCCTTTAATATATCAGGCAGGGCAGGAGGGTGAAAAAAAAAAGTATTGTACGTCACGTGTATTTTTTGGATTGGACCCCCTTTTGCCCCCCCCCCCCCCTACCCCCCCCCTCCAGTGCCCCCACCCAAACAAAAGGGGTACCAATCTGCTCCTCTTTAATTTCTGCATTCATCTGCATACTTAGGTTGGTGAAATTCAAAGTCCGTGAAATGCTACGAGCAAAAAAGTGAAACCAAGATGCTTGACGGTGCAGCTTGGATTTAGTCCAAGTCTATTAAGCCCTTTCAGAGGGCTACTTCGGAGCATGCACACTCATGGCCACTTTCTGCATGTGCTTTACTTCCTTGGGACCCATCTCAAATGGCTGCCCATCCTCCACACTCTGATGCGGGTGCTTAGCTGCATAGTGTGCTGCCATG
>Ga0307945_1004813_pt1 | contig 10814 bp, 9 predicted proteins | sample OrgLakmetagen228_FD_201818 | JGI IMG/M metagenome (GOLD analysis project Ga0307945, IMG submission 201818) | Saline water microbial communities from Organic Lake, Antarctica - #228 | ecosystem: Environmental > Aquatic > Non-marine Saline and Alkaline > Saline | place: Antarctica: Organic Lake...
AACAGCTTTTTTTCTCGTTCTCCATGATGCTTTCTCTTCGCGCTTCTTCAAAACAAACGTTCTCTTTCTCTATTCATTTTTCTCTTCTTCATACATCAGTTTCATGTTCCCTCTAGCTTCTTTTTCTAGTGTCTTGTTCAGTCTGGCCTCTTTCTCTTCTTGAAGCTGGCTTTTTATGCTATAGCTCAACTGCCCTCGCTGGCGGATATAGCTGTGTAACCCCTTACCCTTTTATGCTATAGCTCAACTGCCCTCGCTGGCGGATATAGCTGTGTAACCCTTACCCCTTACCCTTGTCTAGGGTAAAGTCACCCGCTCCTGCCCCTTGTATAGATCAGTGCAAAGCTTGGCCAAAGTCGTTCTAATATTGGGGCCATCTTGAACTTGAGCTCTGCAGGTTATAATTTTCTAGTTCTTTAAAAAAACTTGTAAGCACCATGCACTAGTAAACAAATTTTGTCCCTGCAATGAGGTACTGCTCGTCCGCCGGTGCTGCGTGGTTGGCAGATGAGCAGGAGACCTGGTTTCCAGACAGATATTCTTTAAATTATGTGAAAAGACAATTGTTGGCCCTGAACCTGCACCTGCACAGGCACGCAGCCCTGAGGTTTGGGAGAGGTTTTGTTTGCGGATTACATTAACATTGTTTATAAAAGCAGGGCTCCAGTCCACCTGTGACCCTGGAACCTGTTCCGAAAGAGCAAAAAGAGCAAATCAAATACGGGCCCTGTGTTTGACACCTGCAACCTGTGACCTGTGTTTACACCTGTGATCTGTGTTCACACCTGTAACCTGTGTCCACACCTGTGACCAGTCTCAAAACAGCACCTGCAACTTTGAAGTAAGACCTGCAACCTGTTCATATAGGGAGACACCCTGTGCAAACAAGCGCACACACTACTTAAGTACGCATCTGAGCACTTGCAAAGCAGATTATGAGCTCCTAGCTGCAGACCTGCACCATCTAACACTCCTCCGGCAAAACAGGAGACAGAGGCTGTCGGCAAAGTCCTGTGCGAGACTAGGAAAAATGGCGGCCTGCACGTGGGCAGACATGCCCTGCCGGACCTGCAGGCTCCCTGAGAGGATAACCTGCCAGGATTGCTGTGCACACAACAATGGACACTAAACAAAATGAGCACAGGCTTGCACACAAGCACACCGAGCCAACAACCCCTGTCCGTCCCCTGAACTCCATTCCTGCTCATCCCTGCTGCTGTACTCTGCTGCTCCTGCTGCTGCTGCGTCAAGATAGCGTTGCAAAAAAGTAACATGCAGCACGTGCCTGTGGGCGGAGCGCAACACAAACACGCACAAATCGCAGGGCAAGCTGTTATCCACGATGCCGGTATCCAACAAAGTAGACAAGGAGGGAGAGAAGTTGGGTTTGAGTAAAAGGAGGAGTAAAGCGGGATCCTCAACGGGCCGCTATAGCTGTTGGAAATGGCAGACCATTAATGCTCTTGCTGTTGCCGCTGCTACCGCTGCTGCTGCTGCTATCTGTAAATACTGCTGCCACTGTCCCTTAATACTGCCACCACCCCCTTTGCCCTGAAGTCAGCTTTCCCTTCTCCAACCCCGCCACTCGCTCGCCTGCCCCACAGCACCACCCGACCAAGAGACTGCCAATGACCAAGAAAGACGCACAGCCCATCCAGTTAACAAGCTAGGGCATCGCAGCCCCTACATGAGCCTGAAGTAACGGCTTAGTAGCCTTGGCCTCCTTGAGGGTACTGTGGAGGGGCGCCAGGATATTGGGGGGGGGCTCCAGGGTAAGCAGCAGGTGCACCGGGAGGAGGGGCGCCGTAAGGCACTTGGGGAGGCGCTCCATATGCTCCTGCACACAGGGACATGCAAACACCATTAGCACGGAGCATCGGCAAATGTCACTGTATATGCGCATGGGACCGAAAGCAGCAGGTGTGCTTGAAGGGGGTCACCTGAAAGTCAAAAACAAAAAGCCTATGCTGATAAGGATGAGCGTGCTGACAAGGATGCTCCTGCACATGATGACATGCACACACTCACAACCTACACGTCAACCAACCACCGTTCAGTTTTCTGGACGCAAAAAGAACAGGAAGCAATAAAAATGACCTTTTGAAACGATGCAAGGCTTATCAACAGAGAGGAAGGGGCAAAAAGGGGCATTAAAGACCTGGGGAGATTTAAGCGTGATGAGCAGTGTGGAAGAAATAACACAGCTGAGCGCTGACACCACCCAAACCCGATGCACGACTATGTTCAATTCTAAGAGGGTAAGCCCACACAGGCAGTTGCAGGAAGAACACTCTCCTTGACATGCTCGCTCCTCACAGCGCAATTTCCACTTCCTAGTATGCCCTTGTGTTCCGTAGCAAGCAAAACAGTGAGAACTACAAAAAAAGGGCTCCTTTGCGGGTTCTGAGTCTTTTACACGAAAGCCGTCATTCCTTGAACCGACTTCGGAAATTGACTGACCCCAAGAACGACTTTTTCCCATTTGCAACCCCACCCCACAACTAAAAGCACACCTGCGTATGGGTCCGTGGGGGGTGCTCCGTAGCCGCCAGAGCCGTAGCCTCCTGGCGGGGCTCCATAAGCAGGGGGTGCAGCTCCTGTGAGTTCCAAGGAACACAAATGAATGAAGCATGGCCTTATGTTGATGGGAGTGCAGCGTTGCATTGTTGAGGCCTGACAAGGCCTGAGAGCTGCATGCTGTCACTGTTTTTTCCATCGTTTGCCAGCAAGCTCGTATTGATCTTGTAGCATTGCTGGCCCTCTCCCACGTTCACAGGGTCTCAAACACAGCGTGCCTCAACTGACAGACATCCCAGACACCAATCAACAGACATGGCAAGTGACACGTTGTTTCATACATTACTAATCAATAGGGATGGCCAGAACCGTTTATATAAAACATGTATGTATGTGCCGTGAACGGTCGTACGTTTGATGAAATCCCTGCAAAGAATACCGTATATACAACGTATAATTATGGTACGGGCCAACCTCATTAGACTGTCCTCATAGATGACCGCACCAAATATCTCCCCAGTCAATACACCCTCCCCAACCGCCAAGCACTTGCTGAAGGAGCAAAAAAACAGCTATCCAACGCATGTCTCAGGTCTCAAAACGGTGCAGGGATCACAGAGATATGGTGACGCAAACAAAAGTGGGACTAATTGGCTTGCAAAGGGGTGGGCCGTTCATGGGGACAGCCAATACTAATTGTATCATACACCTTAAGAAGCCAAAGCTCTGCCTGTTTCTTCGAAATGCCTGACAGCAATGGCACGTGCCATTATATGGATGTGACGGTCAACATACACCGTTCAACCTTGAGCCACGCATTTCCTGGGTGCGTCCTGACTTGCATCCTGACTTGCAATTTAGGTAATTGATGATCTACGTCCGCCCGTAATATTTGCATGCATTCAATGCAGGTGCTCTCAAACAAAAGTCGTGGTCAGCAAGGTACGAGAGCACAGGGGCGTACCACTATCATTCCATCCCTGACCATTAATGCTCGTTAAAAGTCCCAATGCAGGGTGCTGGCCGAAATCAAATGACCAATCTAATTTTGGTAAGCACTTGGCACTGGGGCCTTTAACCTCTAATTTCACCTTAGCCGACTTCACCTTACCCGTTTGGCGTAACTTCTGATTTCACCCCTGAAGCAGACTTTTTAACAAAAAGTTTTATCTAGTGCCGATCGTTGTATGCTAATTGCCAGCGGCTTTTATTTGATGATGGCGACCGAATCTTAGAAAAAAGCAAGCTGTATTATTGTAGCCCAAGCAATAAACACTAGCACTATCCTATTTCCTCGCTCTCTCTCCTCCTTGCAACGCACCAGAATCACATCTGTGGCTACCAAGAGTTCGACCATCATTCTTGCAGAGACCACCCACGTCGTTGTTGCCACATGACACACACACACACACACACACGCAAACACACGTGCACACACGCACCTGGAGGAGCACCACCATAGCCACCACCCATACCCCCTCCGCCACCGCCAGCCTCCACGCGCTGCTTGCTCCTGCAATGCAGAAAACAGACAGCACACACACAGCAAGATAAGATGTGCTCGCACCGTGCAAGGAGCAAAGGGCCTGCGTCTCCATTTCCCTGCAAGCAATGCAAACGGGTGGATGACAAGGCAAGCTCCGCTCCTCTCTTTTAAAATGGCCTGGCCCCTGCCTAATGAAAGCTGTACCGGAAATTAGCTAAACCAGGGTTGCACAATACGCTACGGCTACGCTACGCTACGAAGGTCTGTCCTATGTAGGAAATATGCAGTTTTGCCTCTGGCTACCCATTTGTCACAGAAGCCACACGTGCAAATGAGCCAAGACCGCTCCTTTGCGTCATCATTCATTATGAATTATGCTTTATTATAAACTAAAGTTTAGGTTGAATCGACACAGTTTTGAAGTACGGAGTTGGATTGACGGTGTATGGATTTTCCGTAGCTCGTAGCTGTAGCGTAGCGGTGTAGCGAAGCGTAGCGTTGCACGCACAACGCATTCGCTACGCTACGAGCGCTTGTTGCACGTATTGTGCAACCCTGAGCTAAACTCTTACTGGCGGTGGTGGTATTTACAAACCCACAATGTGTCTAGTCCATGCGCCTTGTCAGATTGCCCTCTAAACTCAGGGCCTGTTACAAAATGAGGTCATCATCTACAACTCCTTCCAAGCAAATCAGACACAAGACTCATCATACTTATCAGTGTCCACAACCTAGCTGTAATTCAGTTATCAGATCTGCACACTCGCACCATGACTGGATCTTTGCGCGGCGCTCCTCAGATGTGTCACGCTTTTCCCTGCCTCCATCACGCCCACGGTCACTGTCACGCCCCCTGTTTGTGTGCACATGTGTGTGTGCGTGCGCTTTGCAGGTGTCACCTAATTTGCGTTTGTGTTGCATGCGGATGAGGGTATGTGGGGCTTGAAAAAGGTGCAAATTGGCAAGCATTTGACATCGTGAAATTGGGGGGGCATCTGGGCGCCCTTTTATTTTGTTCTTGCTACCACTCTCGCACACAATTGTGCACGTGTGTGTGTGTATGTGTGTGTGTGCTTGTGTATGTGATTCGATCACAAGCACACACACACATACACACGTGCACACAACACGAACACACACAAAAGACAACCCCCACACACACATACACAAACACAGAACACAAATACACGCACCTGCCCCTATCGCGGTCATCCCTGCCCCCCCTGCGGTCCCGGTCATCTCTGCCCCCCCCTCGCCTGTCACGGCTTCGGCTACGGCTGCGACGGGATCCGCCCCTGGCCCTGAGGTGAAGCACGTACACAGGCATACACACAAGCATGATGTGTTTAGAGATTTGTCTGGGAGAAACCCCAGAGGGGTTAAATATTCAGGTTTACACACAAGAAGATGCAGATGATAGTTGCAGCGATTACGAGGGCAGGAAGATGGGGGGCGGTGGAGGTAGGCGAGGCACTGTGGCGTACGAAATAAACAAGGCCATTTTTAGGCGCTCGACCACGTGAGAGCACCTTGTCAATGTATAACCCAGTCTAATACCATGAAGATGTATGTGGAGAAGCACACATCATTTGTGCAGATTGCGTCAAACCTAAGCAACATGGTTTAGCAGCGCCTCATGTTTTTTACATTTAGGCATACAGCCTGAGTTAGGGCTTGGTGCTGAGTCACTATTTATAGTGACCTAGGCCTCAGACGACATAGGCAAGACCTGGCTGCCGATGTTGCCTGAAATACGTGATTACGCACAATAAAAGCACTGATTCTTGACACTGATCTCAACCCCTTACTGACCTGTCATTTCAAACCGAGATGTTCAATAAAACAATTGGACCCAATTTCTTGTGCAAGTGCAAGCAAAGACAGCATGACAAGTTGGCAAGCATTGAGTCCACCGCAGTAGTTAAGCAATTTTAGAGATAAATAAGTAGAGATAGATAAGTATAGATAAGTATTTTGACGATCTTAGTTGTTACCCGCAGGTGCAGGTAGTTTCAAATGCACAAACTACAGAAACTAACACACAGAAGCAGGCCTGACCTTTCTGGTCAGCGTCATTATCTCGTTTTACCTGCCGGCTACGGATAAGGAGGGAGCCAGCTACGGGAAAGGAACTAGCAGCTATTCCTATTTTGTCCTTATCCATTACAGAAATCCGCATACACACCTATCTCGATCCCTGTCAGGACTGGGCTCCCTGCGCTTGTAGCGCCCGAACAGCCGCTTGCGCAAATCCTTGCCAATGGGCTTGAGGTGCATAAAGTTGCAGTAGCCTCCTCGGTTGCAGGTGCTCTCCTCGTACTGGCGGCAAGTGGACTCCCTGAAGTCTGTGACGGGCGAGAACTCGGCAATGATGGGGCGGCCGTTGTAGAAGCGGCCCTGGAAGGCCTGCAGCGCCTTGGCTGCCGACTCCTCCTCGCGGAATTTGACGTACACGTTGCCCACCATATGGTCCGCCAGATTGTCGCACACGTTCACATTCTCCAGCTCGCCGAACTGCGCCAGTTCCTCAAACACGTCCTCGTAGAAATCCTGGGAATTTCCGGAAAATCATTTAGCGGTAGTTCGCGTCGATTCGGCAAGCAATAGTCGAATTCGCAAGGGAATGCTCACGTTTTGACGTGGCAAGAAGGCAGAAGGTCCAAATAGAAATACATCAAGAATGCATTTTGTATGTGCGTGGCAAACAACAAGGTTTGATGGATCATGTGTTTTGGTTAAATCCAGACACTTCATCCTAATACACACATCTTGCTGTTGCTCACCAGCCCGAAAGCACCCAACTGACTGGAGACCATGCATCCAATGCGGGCGTAGAGAGAGAAAAACACAACAGCGCGCACACGCACGCACGCAAACCCTCACCTCGTACTCCTGCTGGGCCGCTTTCTCGTCCACACGGGTGGGCAGGCCATCAGGGCCGAGGGGGGCATTGATGACGGGATTCTGGTACATGTTCTGGAGAAGCATGGTCTGACTGATGGTGGGGCGGTTGTGCATGCGCGAGCAGCGGTCCCCATGCCGGCAAGAACTGGGAGGAGGCACACCGATATTGGAGGGCATGTAGGTGAGGTGTGTGCGTGCATGCCATGCAAGAGGTTGGGAATGCAATAGCTCAAGACCTTGGAACTCACCCAATCTTAAAGTAGAAGGGGCAGTTCACACGATCCTTCTCAGTCCCGAAGATGCTAGCCAAGTGCTCCGCCCTGTTGGGATGGGGGTGTGTGGCAAGGGGAGAAGTTTACAGCAGGTGGAAGGAGAGCTGTGCACAAGCAATAACTCGGGCGACTTACATGTTGGAAGTCCTTTTTCTATCTAATTTTTTTTATTTAGTTTTAGATACCTTTGGTCCAGGTGTTGGAAATACATTATAATTTCACGAGCGAAGCCTCCTCTTCTGCCCTCCGCCGTTGGTAGCGTTGTGTGCCTTCCTCTACCTCACAGCGTGATACACACATTCTTGTGCTTCCCAACGGGTCAATACACCCTCTAATAATTGTCAGCGTCCCTTCTTGCGCCCTCCCTGCTTGAGCCCCAATGCAGCAGTAGCCGTTCCCAAGCATGCAATCCAAACCTGCCATCTTCGTGCACAGACATTGCAACATAAGCAACATATGCACGCAATCACGCACGCACGCATGCATGCATGCATGCACGCACGCAATCACGCAATCACGCCCGCCCGCACGTACGCATTGCACGCATGTATACACGCACGCACGCACGCGCATGCATACGCCGCATGCAAGCATGTATGCGTACACGCACACGCGCACACACACACACACACACACACACACACACACACACACACACACACACACACACACACACACACACACACACACATCAGCAATGCATTTCCCGAAGTGCCGTGAGTCTTTCCCACCAAAGGAAAAAGAAAACTAGTGGGGATCTGGACGGTGGCTGGCAGCCCCCTGCTCCAGACACAGACCTTGAGAGCAGTTAGTTTTTCATGTGTGCGTCTTAGTCAGTTTATGCGCATAATGCACAGAGTGAGCATGCAATTTAAGGGCAGTCTTGTGGGCCCTCTGTGAGTTGAGGCCGAGCTCTTATAGATGACGCAAAGTGTTAGAGGTAAAGATTGATCCTCCCACACCAAGATGGATGGTGTGAAGTGTAACTTTTATAGCTTTTAAGCGTTTGCATAAACTCCTGTGCTGTTTGTTAGAGGCCTCCAGCTGGTGTCCAGGCCTAGTGTCCTCACAATACTTCACTTCTGTGAGGTGTATTTCCCTCTTATTAGCATTAAGTCCGTGAGCTCCGCACACATGTCCATGAGATCTAGCATACTGCACCTGTTGCAAGTGGGGAGTGGAAGGTGGTTTAGATTTTGTAGGTAAGGGAGTAACCAAAATACCATCAGGGCGACTGGAAGTAAGCCTGCCTCTGACAGATAAACAAGCATCAAAAAGCCAGATGGGTAAAGTCCTATTACTCGCGTGCTCGGGAATTTGAAGGTTTTGTTGGGCAAAACGGTCAGTGCTGCCAGCATCCATATGGACTATACAACCTGCACCCTACATAACTACATATACATAACGTCTTAGACTAAAATGCTACAACCCCCAAACCCTTAATAGAAACACTGAGTTTTACAACGCCAGAATACGCTACCTTTTTTTGTGAAATCTGCTTGTAACACTCCAAAATACTCCCATAGGGAAGATCGCAATGGTGCTATGATGCAAATCATCTATGCATCCCCTATACGCAAACCTTTATCCTGCTAAACTAATTTGTGCACAATGGTCACAATGGCAGCCAGGTTGTTCGTCTGATCGGCTGCTGACTGGTCTATATCAGCCACAAATAGATCCATCAGCTCAGAAAAGAAAAAAAAGTGTTCTGCTAGAAAGGATATTAGAAATAAGCTGGTTGTTGACTTGATGCAGCGAATAAGTCTTGCAAGGAGTCCTTAAAACAGATGCAAACAAAAAGGAGCAATGTATCCTCAGCTCACTTAGTTCTACTTACTGATTTTGATTAAATAATACCTTGTTTTGGACATACCTATTCCTTTTCGCCAGGATACTGATCATATACGCAATAATTGCCTTCAAGCCGCGTCACTGCCTCCACTCTTGCACACGCAAGTGGAACCTACTGACATTGCGCAAAACGCAGAACATACTTAACCAGATCAAGATGAAAATATATTGGCACAGTATTTTGCACACATCCATTACTGAAAAAGGAAAAAGAGAAGGTAGACAGAGAACGATAAGTGGCCATTCTGTTGTTGTGCACGGTAGGGTGCACCAATTCAGCCTCTCTCCAACCAACGCTCATCCTATGCTTCATACCCGCAGCAAAAACTCGCATGGGAATAGTAGAACCAGTTTGAACAACTCATACGTACAAATCACACCCAGACAGTCCCTCAAAGGTGCCTAGTAAATGGGCAGTTCAGGTTTTTTAAAATGCCCTATTTATAAGAGGTAAATTTATATTGCCTATATCTCCCACAGAATGGCGCTAGTTCTGGTAACAAGCATGCTTTTACACCTAGAGCCTGATTGCAGACCTGAATCAGTAGATCTGCAATGCTGCGATGGCTCGTGCTGAAAGTGCACTCAGCGGTAATCCGCTTCACACCCAAAGTACTCTTCTAAAAATGCCATTGAGTATCTGTATGAGGCAAACTTGTCCTTACCAAACGTGCCCTTTCCAATTATGTTCCCATATCTCAGGCGCCAGTTGCAAGCCAAGTCTGCAACCCTCCTGATCCCCATTGATTTCTATCCCTCTTAGTGGTGGAGTAGCTTTGCAATGCTCAATGGCTTTTTCTTATTCATTGATGTGGGGTATGGTTTTTGCAGCCTGCTCTGCTTTTTTCTGTTCTCGACAATACTTGCATGGGTTGGGATAGGATGTTCATTTGTGTTCTGCTTTGGTGGGGCTTGGCTGTGTGAGTGCTAGCTGCAAGTCTTTTAACGCATACTGACTTTTAACGCATACTGACAGTCTCAGCGTAGACTTTCCCGTCACTGTTGCTCTTTGCGATGTGTTCTATACACCCAAGGCATCCAGAGCCACATGACAGTGGGACCCACATGAGAAACGAAAAGAGGAAGGGTTTTTCAACGGGGATCAGGTGGGAGGGAGGCACAGGATTACACACTAGGAAGATTGCTGCATTTTTTGGTGGTCGCACCGCTTGTCTTGTCTTCGGACGATTTTTTATACGCAAACGACACAAACACACATATATAGGGTTGGCCCAAACCGTACATGGGATTTCTATTACTGTATATACGCTGCAGCTAAATTGTGGTACCTAAGAACTCCCAGCGCCCACGTCCATGCTCACGCCAGCGGAGTCCAGGACAGAATCCTGTCATCTGATCATACTTGGTGCTGGATAGCCCCTTTGTAAACCCTTTTCATTCTTGCCGCGGTAGAACTGGGGTTGAACTTTACTGAATTATCGCACAGTGCTGAACTTGAACCTACAACTTTTAATGTAAATTCCCTAATCATACAAGTGTCACAAAAGTTTTAAGCAGTTTCATAGTTATTCAAAAGTCACCTTTTAAGGTGGATGCCTGCGGTGAAGTGTGATTGAAGCGGTCATTTAAATTGCACGATCAACTTCAGCCGCGATTTTGCTTGATTCAGCCATATTTCAACCGCTTTAACCGCACTTCAACCAAGCCAGGAAAGTCTGACGGTGAGTTGCTCTTCCTTTCTTTCAGGATATGATTTTGAGGGTATTACATAGATCAGGGGGGATAGCAAACTCCCTACTACGTGAGAAAATAAAGGAAAA
>Ga0307945_1004818_pt1 | contig 10808 bp, 8 predicted proteins | sample OrgLakmetagen228_FD_201818 | JGI IMG/M metagenome (GOLD analysis project Ga0307945, IMG submission 201818) | Saline water microbial communities from Organic Lake, Antarctica - #228 | ecosystem: Environmental > Aquatic > Non-marine Saline and Alkaline > Saline | place: Antarctica: Organic Lake...
ACTCCACCCCACCATCAGGAGAGTCCGGCGCTCAACGTCGGACTCTCCTTCCTGCCTTACTCGGTTAACCTACAAACAGACGCTGCTGGCCATCGGGAAGATGATGATCTCATCTCAGGATCCAAAAACTCCCACACCAACACGGCATAGTCGCCAGGGCGGACTATGCGTCAATCCGAAATCGTGTATTTTCGAGGACTGGAAATCTAGATTTGAAGGAGAATCGACAATACGTTTATTTCACATCAGTATTTTGTAATGTCAATAGTGTGGAGATAACGTCAGCCGTTCCTTCCGAATAGAGTGTGAGGTGAAATAATGCGCTATCGTCTAAATCCAAAAGGTAACTTTGGCAAGCATCTCAAGCGGCTAATGCAGTCCACTAACGAAGGCATTTCTCTAGCGCTTTTGCACGCATGCAGGCTTTCAGAAACTGATGTCCATGGGCTCGAAAAGCTGTAAAGAAATGCTTGCTCTACCACGGCTGAACTTCCGTGGTGCCTTCATATCTCCTCTATGGAGTGTATTGCGGCAGCTTGAACCGGGTGGCCAGCGTCACGGTTACCGTAACGCTGGCAGGGCTGCATCAGAAATCCAGACGAACACCCGCCTCATAGGTCGGACCATATTCTTCGTACTGGGAGTTATAGTCCGGGTCGCCAAAGTACGCATAGAGCGGCTCATCATTGAGGTTGATGGCATTGGCGAACACTTGGACGTGGTCGTTGATCCGGTATTTACTGGTCACGTCCAGTTGCACATGATCGTCCTGATAACGGTCAAAGGCGGGGTCTGACGGGTCTTCGGTCTCTTCGAAGAACTCACTGCGGTAAGTTCCGGCGACACGGATGCTGAAGCCGTATTTCTCGTAGCCCACAGACAGGTTGGCGATGTGGTCTGACTGACTTGGTAAGCTGATCTTGGAATCCCGCTCCGGTATGCTCGCCTCGCTGTCGGTGAAGGTGTAGTTGGCATCCACCAGCAAGCCATCGAAGGGTGAAGGCAGAAAGGCAAGCTGCCGGGTGTAGCCAAGCTCCATGCCGAAGAGTGTTGCATCGCCGCCATTAATGGTCTGGCTCACTTCGTCGAAATTCTCAAATGGCGCCTGGCCGGCGGTATTGGTTGAGAGGAAGTAGTCACTGATGTCCTTATAGAAGGCCCCTGCGGAAATCACGCTGATACCATTGGGGAAGTATTCCCAGCGGACATCCAGGTTGTTCGATTTCAAAGGGTCCAGATCAGGATTACCAATTTCTGCGACGCGCTCGAATTCGCCGCCACCTTCGTCGCTGATTTCAATCACCTGACGGGGTGAAGCTGCTTCGAAGCCCGGCCGGGCGATGGTGCGGGTGGCAGCAGCGCGCAGGTTCATATTGTCGCTCAACTTAAAGCGTGCATGCAGGCCAGGGAAGAAATTGGTATAGCTCTTTCCTCCGGAAAAGTCCTCAAATACGGGATCGCCACTGCTGGTTTGCTCGTCCAGTGAAACCTGAGTGCCGACCGCGGAGTACTTGGTGTGTTCGACCCGCAACCCGCCCATCAGGAAAAGCCGGTCGTTGACATCGCCACCGGCCATAAAATAAGCCGCGTGAATATCTTCTTCCAGTTCGTAGTCCTCGCCGCGGCTATCGATTGCGCTATCCTCCTCATTGAGGTCCCAGTTAGCGCGGTTCGCCTCGTGGAACTCCGTGAATCGGGCGGGATCGATAGCGGGGCCGTAATTACCCCTGGGCGGGAAATCTACGGCCGGGCCCTGGACGTCTTCAATGGTGTAATCGTCGTCAAAACCATCGTAGATATTAATGTCTATATCGTTCTCTTTTTCCCGCAACCGGCTCTTGGCGCCAAACTTAACGTAGCCGAATTCCACGTCGCGACGGGCGTTGAATGCAACAGAGAATTCCCGCTCTTCAGTGAAGACATCTTCATCTTCAGTTTCCTGCAAGGCGAAGGCTGTCGGGTCAAGACCATTGGGACCGGCACTCAGGATCGGTTGCTGGGCATCGCCGGATTTGTCATAACTCATGTCGACACCTTCGGCGAGGAATTCACCTGCCACTTCCTGATCACCTTTTTCGCCAGCCTGTGAATAGCCTGCGTTATAATCGATGGTCCAGGGGGCAAGATCGTTTTCCCCGCCAATAACTATGCTGGCGACCTCAGCAATCTTGTTGCTGTCTGAGGTTTTCTTTTCGAACTCGGCATCCTCAAACGCGGCAGAGTCTTCATCCAGCTGCGTCAGGTTACCGTCAGCAAACTTGTATACGTTTTCCAGCTTCGTCTCAGCATCGTCAAACTCACTGTACAGCGTGCGCAGGTAATATTCGTCATCTTCCGTTGGACGAAAATCAAAGTTGACCGCGGCGCTGGTACGCTTGCGGGTAAGAACGTAATCGCGTTGTTCACCTTCTTCCAGAGCGCGGAACTCGCCACCCTGGGGCGACTCGGTGAGGGGCCAGCAGCAACCTTCAATGCCATCGGATACCAGGTCCCGGTCGAACTGACTGACGGCGACTGCGACGCCCAGGTTGTCCTGGCCTTCGGCAATGCTGAACAGGTCGGTATAGGTCGCGGAAAGGTCGGGGCTGGTTTCGCCTCTGGCGTCGTTATAACTACCACCGGCTGTCAGGCTGAAGCTGCGGCCGCCCAGGTCGAAGGCAGTCAGGGTTTTGATTTCTATATTACCGCCCACTGCATCGCCATCCATGTCCGGGGTGATGGCCTTGTTGATTTCTACCGACTCGACCAGGTCCGAGGCAATTATATCAAGGTTAACTGCACGGGAATCCGATTCCGGGCCGGGAATGCGCTGGCCGTTGACCGTAGTGGAGTTGAGGCTGGGATCAATGCCACGGATAACAACGAAGCGACCTTCGCCCTGGTCACGCTGTACCGAAATGCCGGGGACGCGCTGGAGTGCTTCGGCCACATTCTGGTCGGGGAAGTTGCCCACGGAGTCTGAGGACAGCACGTCGATAATCGTTTCGTCACGCTGCCGGCGATTGATGGCCGCAGCCTGACCAGCCGCTGCACCTTCTACCAGCAGACCATCAAGCTGGGTGGTGCCGTCCTGGACGCTATCACTGCCGCCCATGCGGATCTTCACCCGCGTACTTTCCCCGGCACTGATTGTTAGATCCAGGCGTTCGGGCGGAGCGCCCGCGTAGTTGGTGATCAGCGTGTAGTCACCCGCTGGCACGTTGGCAAACCGGAACCGCCCGCTTCGGTCGGTAACGGCAGTGCGGCGCTGGCCCTCCAGAACCACCTCCGCATCCGCAAAGTTGAAGGCACCCGTGGCGTCGGACACTGTCCCCCGAATTTCGCCATCAGGCTGGCCGTTCGCCTGGGCGTGGACCTGGGTGGTCCATAGCCCGAAGGTAACCACCCATAACGTGAAGAACACCGCGAACCTGTCGCGGTGCCCATTACCTGTCAACCAACTAATCATTGAAAGTCTCCCGTATTTGTCTCTGTTGTGTTTGCAGCTGTACTTCGACGACGTTGTGCACGGATGAGCAGGCACGTCTTCCGGTGAAAGCAATGACGTTCATGTCAACAGCTGCCTGTGTTAACTGAAAGCGGGCTAGGGGCCAAGCTACCCCGAGCGAAAGGGGGCTCTTCCTGGCCCTGATGCAGCAATCCTGTGTCTCACTTCAACCCGCTGGTAGTCCGTTTTGGTGGGCTGTCCGAATGAATGACTGTTCGAACAGAATTGACGGTAGGGGGGGTAGATGACCCCGAGGTTACAAAAAGTTTATTAAGTGATGAAGCTTAAATGACAGCCCTCCGTGTCATGCAACTGACACCGAAGGGTCACCTGCCGTTAATCGCGATGAAACACTCAGAGATTATCCTATGTAAATTTAATCGCTCACGATCCAGTCCACCGGAGATACAGTTTTATGTCGGACTCACCCATTGAAAAAAGACCCTCGCAAGCGCCTGACGAGAACCGCAGGAAACTCCTTCGCCGGGGATTAATGGCGGCAAGTGTACTTGCGATCGGCCCCAGCCTATGGGGTCCGCCTGCCTGGGGAGGATCCCCTCGCTCTGCACGGCCGATGGGCATGGGCAATCGCATCAGCAACATCCCCAACCTGGCGGACACGTTGCACGAAATTACGGTGGAGAACGATCCCGCTACCCGGATGGTTGTCCCGCGGGGTTTCTCGGTGCGTGAAGTGGCCCGGACTGGCCAGCGCGCCCATCCAGGATCGTCCTATCGCTGGCACAGTGAACCCGATGGCGGCGCAACCTTCCCTATGCGCGATGGGGGCTGGGTGTATGTCTCCAACGCAGAGGTCAGCGAACTGCGCCAGGGCGGTGTGGGCGCCTTGCGATTCAACCACAGAGCCGAAATTGTCAGCAGTTACCCGATCTGCAGTGCCACCACCAACAACTGTGCGGGCGGCCTGACCCCCTGGGGTACCTGGTTGACCTGTGAAGAAATCGATAATGGGCTGGTCTACGAGTGCGATCCTACCGGCGAAAAGCTTGCGGTTCCGTTGCCGGCTCTCGGTGCGTTCAAGCACGAGGCGGCGGCGGTGGATCCCATCGGTCGTTGTATTTATCTGACGGAAGATGTGGAGGACGGCAACCTCTACCGCTTTGTGCCAGACGTTTATTCCAGTGGGGGGCGCGCTGATCTCCGCAACGGGCGGCTTGAAGTGGCCGTCGTTGACGGAGACAACTCCGCGAGCACGCGAAAATTGAGCTGGGAGAAAATCACCAATCCCAATCCACGACTGACTGGTGATGAAGCGAAGCGTGACCTCCCGACCCGGCATCAGGTTCCCCAGGCCGCCAAGTTCAATGGTGGTGAAGGTGCCTGGTATCACGATCACATCGTTTACTTCACCACCAAGGGCGACAACCGTGTCTGGGCGGTAGACACAGCCCGTGACTTGATTGACCTGATCTACGACAAGAAAGCGGATGGCGTTTTCGAGCCCGGCATCAACGATGTCGACAACATTACGGTTTCGCCTGGTGGTGATGTGCTGGTGGCCGAGGATGGTGCGGATATGCGGCTGGTCGTCGTCGGCGGGGACGTCAAACCGTTTGAACTGGTGAATGTTATTGGTCAGCGCGGCTCGGAAATTACCGGCCCCGCCTTCAGCCCCGATGGCAACCGGCTTTATTTCAGCTCCCAGAATGGCATAGCCGGTGACAGCACGGATGGCCGGACCTATGAAATGCGCGGGCCTTTCTTCATTGACGCCGAGAGCGTTAAACAAGGGTGAGGGCTCTGACTTCTCAGAGACTTGCTACTTGATGACTCACTCATCGTGAGGATGAACCCATGATAGAACAGGAAACATTATTTATGGACCTTGATGCATTGCGCGAGATGATTGCTTTGGGCGGGCCGGTAGTTATGGTTTTGGCGGCGATGTCGGTTTACGGACTGGCTATTTCTTTGCTGAAGGCCTGGCAGTTTCGGTCTGTGCGTATCAGCGATCGTTCGTTTATCGAACCGGCGCTGGCGGCTTGGCAGGCCGGTGATCAGGAGCGCACCCTGGAGCTGCTAAAAGGACGTCGTAATCCGATTGCACGGGCGCTCGCCAAGGGTGTGGAGGGTTTTCACGCCGGTGTGCCCGAACCGGTGGTACGCGAGGAAGCGGCACGCAAGGGCGCCCGCGACATCAGTATTCTGCGGGGTTATTTTCGGCCGTTGGAAGTAATTAGCACTGTTTCGCCATTGCTGGGCCTGCTGGGTACGGTTATTGGGATGATTGCAGCGTTCAGCGAGCTGGAGGCGGCGGGCAGTCAGGTGGACCCTACGGTGCTCTCCGGCGGCATCTGGGAAGCACTACTCACCACGGCTGTTGGGTTGGTTGTGGCCATTCCGGCCACTGCATTGCTCAATTATTTTGAGCGCGTCAACGAAAGGTTGCATGAAGATATGCAGGATTCGCTGACCCGTCTGTTTACCCAGCGTTCCCTGCCGGCGGTTCCCGCTGCTGAGACGCAAGACCTCGTTAGCCCGCAGGCCGTCGCCAATGCATATTGAGGTTGCTCCGCGTCGGCGTCACGCACTTGGGCTGACACCGTTGATCGACGTGGTCTTCAATTTGTTGCTGTTTTTCATGCTCGCCTCCAGCCTGGTGGACTGGCGCATGCTTGATCTGGCCACAGGCAGCAGCCCGGCCGACGCCAACGCGCCGCCAGCAGCAGAGGTGAGGGTGGCCAACGACGGCGTGCTGCGCTATGACGGCGAGACGTTTGACATCGCCGCGATCTCAGAACGCCTGGTGGCGGAACTGGAAGACGAGACTATCTCCGCTGTCATCCTGCGCGCGGAATCTGGCGTGCAGCTCGGGTCGGTCGTCGGTGTTTTCGATGCCCTGGCCAATGCCGGGGTCGAGGCCCTCGCTCTGGGAGAATCCGGCCGCGAACAGGCTCTTGGCCAGAACACGGACAGCCACGCTCAAGCAAACTCCGGGATCGCAAACTGACATGCTGTTACCTCTGCCAAAGCGCCATCGCAACCCTGAAGACAATGTGCTGCCACTGATCAACATAGTGTTTCTGTTGTTGATTTTTTTTATGCTGGCCGGCGCGCTGGTGCAGGAGCCACCGTTCAGCGTCACGCCGCCTGAGACCCGTCATACCGAATCCGGCGAGCCCGACCAGCAGTATCTGGCGATTGCGGCAGATGGTCGCCTGGCTTACGGAGGCGACATAATCGAGGAAAGTGAGCTGGGTGCCCGTCTGGCTGAGCGAGCTGAGAATGGTGCGCCGTTGCAGGTGCGTGCCGACAATGAACTGGAGGTAGACCGGCTGACCCGCTTGCTGGGAGCGCTGCGGGAAGCCGATATCGCTGAAATCCGCCTGCTGACGACCAGCCAGCTATGATTTTCCAACCGCGCGCCCGTCACTGGTTAATAGCAATTCTCCTGGCCAGCCTTGTTCACGCTCTGGGCTTTATCCAGTATCGACCGGACACGCCTTCGCCCAGCGCGGCGGCGCCCCCTGCCCAGGCCACCAAAATTGCCCTGGCGGCGCCCCCGGAACCGGAAGTGCAACCAGAACTCTTACCGGAGTCCCCCGAGCCAGTGCTCAAGCCAGAGATACTGCCGGAAGTGGCTGAATCAAAAATCGAGACGCCTGACCGTGAAAAGGAAAAGGCACGCGAACAGGAGCGGGAAGAGCAAAAGGAGCAGGCGCGGCAGCAGAAACTGAAACAGGAGCGCGAGCTTGCGCGTCAGGAACAGATGCGCCAAGAGCAGGAGAAAGCTGAGCAAAGAGCGATAGAGAAGGAAAGAGCGCGCGAGCAACAGCAAGCTTTTGAGGAACAAAAGCGCCAGGAAGCTGACCAGGCGCGCGAGCGCGAACTGGCAGAACAACGCCAAGCGGAAGCCGAGGCAGAAGCTGCCGCTGAGGCACAACAAGTCGCAGCAGCTTCAGCACAGGGCGGACAAAAAGACGGAGTCTCCGGCGGCCAGGCTGGTGGCGTGGCTCAGGGGCAGCCAAGCGGCGGAGGTGGCATGGGAGATGCGTCTCCCAATTACCAGGCCGAAGTGCGTGCATGGCTGGACCGACACAAGGAATATCCTGTCATGGCGCGACGTCGCGGCCAGGAGGGCATGGCCATGGTGACATTCACCTTCGACCGTAACGGCCGGATTCTCGCCTATGGCTTGGAGCGGGAGACTGGTCACGAGAATCTCGACCAGGCAGTGGGGGACATGATCGAACGCGCTGACCCATTACCTGCGATGCCCGTGGATCTCGCCCAGAACCGCATGACCTGGACGATGCCCGTGTACTTCCAGCTTAAGTAAACACCATCAATCAGTTATCTTCCAGCTTTACGTTTCCATACCGGCTCTTGCCTGAGCCGCCGTCCGCTCCAGCGTCATAAACATAGCCATACACACTGCCCTTCCCGCCGCGGGCCAGCTGTGCGCCACGCACCCACTGGGCATTCACGTCTTCCACTTGCGGGGTAGCAGGTGTCCAGTTCCCCGCGCTTTCGCTATAGGTGTGGAAAATAATGCGGGATTCTTCCTCAATGAACAGAACGTGGACGGTATTGCCGTCCGCAATGGCATCGGCACCGGTCTGATCGGAATCTACCGAATTCTGGACGACATTGCGGTCGCTCACTTGCACCGATTCGGACATCGGGCCGTGATCAACACTGCGGCGCTCCCAGAGCTTGCCCGTTTCAAGCCGGTAAATAATGCTGACAGTGTTGGTCTGCGCCATGAAAACCAGTGGCAAAACAGAACCGATATCCTCGCTGTCGGTTCCCAGGCCCGTTGCCAGCCGTTGCCGTGCAGTCAGGTCACCATTGGGTAGCATCCGACGATACCAGGCGGTGCCATTGCTTGCGGTGTATGCAAGATGGATGACATCGTCTTTTCCGAGCACCATCATCGGTCCTGACAGACCCCAGGAAACGTCTGCATCAATCACCGTCTCTTCGCCCCATCGCCCGTCGGGGGACCGAACCTTGAAGTGGATTTTCTCGGGGCCGCCGTATACTCCCACGATGCTGCCGTCGGAGCGCAAGACGATATCAGCCACCTGCGTGGGCGGCTCCTCCGGGGAAGCCAGTCGCTCGTCCTGAATCGCCCAGGTATCGGGTCGGGTCGGATGATCCGAAGTATGAAATGCATGGTGCCAGACATGGTCGGTGGTCTGGTGCAGCATGTGGATGGTGTCACCGGATTGAACGCTGGCGAACCCCTCCAAGTCGCCCGTTACCGGTCGGTTGGCGCCATCGACTTCCTGCCAGGTTTTGCCATGATCGGTCGACTTGATGGTCATCAGGACGTTATCGGTTTCCGACGGCTCCATCAGGAAATAAAGATCGCCGTTGGCGGCTTGCCAGGGACCGATGCGCGCGGGTGTTTCCGCAAAGGTGCCACCGATGTGGCCTGGTGGGACAGCGACGGTGAGCTCCGGATTGTTTCCATCCAGGGCCCTGCCAGTGGCATCGGCCATCCTGAATTCAAAGGTATCGCCGTCCTCGTTCGTAACCGCCCCATCGGCGAAACGTCGAATTACCAGCGGCCACTCCCATTCGCTCTGGCCAAGCTCACCAGACCATGAAGGGGTCTCATCCGCAAAGCTGATCCCGGTACCACCTGTAAAATCCTTGCTCGAACCGGCAAGCACATCCGTGGTCTGTTGGCGATGCAGGTAGGTGTCACTGGCCATGATGCTGACACGCGGTGTGCGAGGCTTGCCCTCGATCGTGAACTTCTGGAATTGTGCCGTGCCATCGGCCGGGACATAAAAGCCAACCGGGGAAGAGGCGATGGTGGCACCGAGTTCGGCGGTAAAGATTAACGCGTCATCGCCACGCTCATACTCAATGATTGCCTCGTCATCCTTCATGATGATTTTCAGTTCAAACCACTGCCCCGGGACGACCTTCGCTTCTGTCTCCATGAGGCGGGTTTTATCGCCGTCGACAATGCGGCTAACGATAATGGCGCCGTCGGGATCAACGTAAGCCTGGTTATAGTTTTCGCGGCTCATATACCCGAAGACAACGCCTGCCCCGGAACGCCCGCCCTCTGGCAGACGCATCTCCACGGCAAATTCAATCGGCTCCCAAAAGGTCTCGTAGAGCCCCATGCCCAGTACGGGGTTGCCATCTGCAACTACCTGAAGAAACGGGACTTCGCCTTGTCCCGCCATTGTCATGCTCGAAGTATTGCCGTGCTCAAAACGCCAGATGTCGGACAGATCAGCTGTTGGCGCTTTTTGGAAGTTCAGCTCCAGGGTCTTTTCTGGTTGTGGAAAGTTCTCGGCTCCTACGCGTTCCCATTCGCCGCCATTTCGGCGGGATTGCAGCTGAAATTGTTGCTCGACATTGTTTTCTTTTGTGCTTTCCACTTCAAAACGTAGGCGGAATGGCTCATCCACATCCACCGTGACATTTTTGTTCAATTCAGCAGCCCATCCGCTGTTGTCGTTCAGCTCCGCTGCGAAGTCAGAGCGCACGCGAAAGGCTGTCTGCTGGTTTGCGGTGGCTTCGTCTTTGGCGGCAATCTGCGGTTCAGGAGCATTGCACCCAGTGAGGACGAACAACGCACTGCAAACGGGTAGAGCGGCAGGCAGCAATGCTGTTCGCGGAATGGATATTCGGAGAGAGCTTGCTATTGCAGACCTCAAAAAAGAAGAGTGGCGGGGGCTAGTTTTCATCTCGTGTCTCAGGGTTATCGATGTAAGTTGTGCACCCTTAATATATGGTTAGTGTATTAATGGTTCATTACACGTAACTTCCGGACTATGTGGCATCTCTCTATCCTGGGGTACGTTTGAAAATCCCCCGTGTACCGGGGGACTCTGTTTCGGGCTTGCAAAAAGACGTGAAGTTACGTTCACTTTCTCATCTCTCATTTAAGAAAATGCGAAACTCGTATAGTTTTTGGGTGCTTAAACACGCACTGTGTCTGGAAATTTGTCCTGATGGAATAGCTTGGGTACTGTCTCCTTAGACGACGGGCGAGCGGGCCGGGTTCGCTGATTGCCTGTCGTCCAAACCTGATTTTGCGTGCGTCGAGTAGCATGGTTCCTCGCCAACCACCCGGGGAATCCGGGTTAGCCAGGGCGGACTATTCGTCGATCCAAGGTTGCGCATCTGCGAGGAGACACAGGTTTGGAGGAGAATCGACAATACGCTTGTTTAACATCAGTATTCTGTCATCTCAATAGTGTTCAGATAACGTTATCAGTACCTTCTGAATAAAGAGCGGAGTATCGTAATGCGCTATCGCCTCAATCCTAACGGTAACTTTGGAAAGCATCTAAAGCGGCTAATGCAGTCCATTAATGATGACATCGCT
>Ga0307945_1004819_pt1 | contig 10807 bp, 9 predicted proteins | sample OrgLakmetagen228_FD_201818 | JGI IMG/M metagenome (GOLD analysis project Ga0307945, IMG submission 201818) | Saline water microbial communities from Organic Lake, Antarctica - #228 | ecosystem: Environmental > Aquatic > Non-marine Saline and Alkaline > Saline | place: Antarctica: Organic Lake...
CCTATGTCTACTCCGTCTTTACAAACATCTGGCCAATGGCTGCACAGGACATATCAAGTCATCCAAAGCGTTGGATGTTTCCATCACCTCCTAGCTGACTAGCACCACAAGCTCGTATCTATCACTCGTGTATCACTCAATTTTCTCAGATCGTGTAGTTTGTATTAATCACCCGTGTATCGCTTGAAATTACTAGATCGTGTAGCTCGTATTTATTACTTGTGTATCACTTTATCTATCAGATCATGTAGCTCGTATTATCCCTCGTGTATCACTTTAATATATCAGATTCTATAGCTTGTATTTATCAATTGCGTATCACTTTATTTATCAGATCATGTAGCTTGTATATATCACTTGTGATCACTCAAATTTAGCAGATCATCTAGCTCGTATCTATCACTTGTGTATCACTCAAATTTATCAGATCATGTAGCTCGTATCTATCACTTGTGTATCATTCAAATGTATCAGATCATGTAGCTCGTATTATCACCTGTGTATCACTTTATTTATCAGACCGTGGAAGCCTGATTTATCACTCGCATATTACTCAAATTTTCAGATCGTGCTACATCTTATCTGTTTACTTGCAGCTCAATGCATGATGCAGTTGTTCAAGCTACTTTGCTCACACGCAGCTCGGTGACTCAATTGAAGCCTCGAATGAAACCATCTCCCAGCCACTCACTTGCACGAAAACAACTCACCCCTTATTTGCTTTGATCACGCTACTGAGCACTCACACGCAGCTCGGTGACTCACTTGAAGCCTCGAATGAAACCATCTCCCCAGCCACTCACTTGCATGAAAACAACTCACCCCTTTATTGCTTAGATCACGCTACTGAGCTTTCACACGCAGCTCGGTGACTCACTTGAAGCCTCGAATAAAACCATCTCCCCAGCCAGTCACCAGCATGAGCTCGCCCCCACTGCCAGATGAAGCCAAGCCCAAACACATGCAGCCGTTTGCGCTGGGGCTTGGGTGGGCGGCACTGGCCAGGCTGCCACTCTGGAGTTAGAAGAAAGGATGCACTTGTAAGTGTGCAAACGTCTGTACCGCAAGAGGAGGTTGTGCAGCAAAACAAAAATAAAGCCGTTTGCGCTAGGGCTTGGGTGGGCGGCACTGGCCAGGCTGCCACTCTGGAGTTAGAAGAAAGGGTGCACTTGAAGTGTGCAAACGTCTGTACCGCAAGAGGAGGTTGTGCAGCAGAACATAAATAAAGCCGTTTGCGCTAGGGCTTGGGTGGGCGGCACTGGCCAGGCTGCCACTCTGGAGTCAGAAGAAAGGATGCACTTGTAAGTGTGTGAACATTATTACTGCCAGACAAAGTCTTGCGCACACACTTAGCTGTTTGTACTAGGGCAGGGATGGGTGCACGAGCCAGGCTGCCACTCTAATACCACGTGAAGGGACATGCATAGGTTTGGCCAGAACCGTATATTTATGGTGTATGTACGGTAATTTTGGCAGGGTCATCACCAAAAAAACGGTCATATACGGTGTATATATACGGTTCTGGCCAACCCTACGTATATACAGTGTGTACATGGCAAAAAAATGTTTGAATATGCGGTCATGTACAATGTGTGTATACGGTTCTGGCCCATCCCTATGCAGATGCAGTGTATGTACGCAATTCCTGCCGGAGCAATCCGAGTTACAACACATTTACGATGCAGAGTTCACGGTTTTGGCCAGCCCTGCTCAATCGGGTCAGTAGGCTCACCAGGTCCAAAATTCAGTAACAAGAGCTTGACCTAAGATTAGCATTCAATGCATTGACCTAAGGTTAGCATTCAATGCATTGACCTAAGGTTAGCATTCAATGTATTGACCTAAGGTCAGCATTCAATGTATTCAGTCAGCAATCAATGTATTCAGTCAGCAACCAATGTATTCAGTCAGCAACCAATGTATTGACCTAAGGTCAGCATTCAATGTATTCAGTCAGCATTCAATGTATTGACCTAAGGTCAGCATTCAATGTATTGACCGAAGGTCAGCATTCAATGTATTGACCGAAGGTCAGCATTCAATGTATTGACCTAAGGTCAGCATTCAATGCATTCGGTCAGCATTCAATGTATTCGGTCAGCATTCAATGTATTGACCCAAGGTCAGCATTCAATGTATTGACCGAAGGTCAGCATTCAAAGTATTCAGTCAGCATTCAATGTATTGACCTAAGGTCAGCATCCAATGTATTCGGTCAGCACTCTTACTTATGTACTTATGTGCATACTTAATTAATCTCCTCAAATTGTGCCGATTTGGGTGTGGCCGTGTCAATGGGCCCTCTGGAAATTAATACCATTGTTATGTGCAACCGTTACAAGTTGGAGCTCTGTTGCAGGTGTGAGCTGTGTCACAGGTGTGGATCTGTTACAGGTGTGAGCTGTGTTACAAGTTGGAGCTCTGTTGCAGGTGTGAGCTGTGTCACAGGTGTGGATCTGTTACAGGTGTGAGCTGTGTTGCAGCTGCGAGCTGTATCATCTAGGTTTTAATTAGCAGCTCTTCCATCACGCAAGTGCAAAGTACTTGCTACAGGGGTTTGATAACTGCACATGCATGGTCCTAGCCAACCCTGCTAACACCAAAAAAGCGGACATCTAGAAAGCCTGACCGATACACATAACAATGTAGTAAGTTTCCAGGGCCCATCGTTACACCCCCCCCCCCACCCCCCCACCCCCCCCCACACACACAAAAACAGCCACACCCACACAAGCACAACCACACATCCACACCCACACACACACACACACACACACTCACAAGCAGCGTAGAAATGCAGCAGCATTTACCTGCAAGTCAAACAACCGCACCCCACCGTCCAAGCTCCCTGTCGCAACGAATGGCCCCACACCAGGAGCACCAGGCCCACAGCACAGACTAGTGACGGGGCCTGCGTGCCCGTACGAAACAGGGGACACTGCAAAGCTCCCACAGGCCACCCTGCACACAAATACACAGTGCAGCGCACACAGTGCAGCAACGATTCAACACAAAAATGAAAAACGCATGCGTGCCCCCCTGCACACACACACACACAGTGCAGTAAAGACACACAAATTGAGAAACGCATGCATGCTAGAAAAGGTGCTCGCAGGGAAAGACAGGAGCTGAGCGTATCTTTTGCATGCCCCCTTGCACGCACACACAGTGCAGTTAAGACACACAAATAGAGAAACGCATGCATGCTAGAAAAGGTGCTCACAAGGAAAGACAGGAGCTGAGCGCATCTTTTGCATGCCACCCTGCACGCACACACACAGTGCAGTAACAACACACAAATAGAGAAATGCATGCATGCTAGAAAAGGTGCTTGCAGGGGAAAAAAGGAGCTGAGCGTATCTTTTGCATGCCCCCCTGCACGCACACACACAGTGCAATTAAGACACACAAATAGAGAAACGCATGCATGCTAGAAAAGGTGCTCACAAGGAAAGACAGGAGCTGAGCGCATCTTCTGCATGCCACCCTGCACGCACACACGGTGCAGTAACAACACACAAATAGAGAAATGCATGCATGCTATAAAAGGTGCTTGCAGGGAAAGAAAGGAGCTGAGCGTATCTTTTGCATGCCCCCCTGCACGCACACACACAGTGCAGTAACAACACACAAATAGAGAAATGCATGCATGCTAGAAAAGGTGCTCGCAAGGAAAGACAGGAGCTGAGCGTATCTGTTGCATGCCCCCCTGCACGCACACACACAGTGCAGTAACAACACACAAATTGAGAAACGCATGCATATTAGAAAAGGTGCTCGCAGGGAACAAAATGTTGAGCGTATCTTTTGTACGCCACACTACGAGAGGTGACTTATCTTTTGTATGCCACACTACGAGAGGTGAGTGCAAAGCACAAATAGCAGACTTTGATTTTGGAGCACCACATGCAGGCACAGCCTTTCCGGTGCATTTGTGCTCGGGCCTGCACTTCCCAGAAGGCGCGTGCAGGCATAGTTTTCTCCGGTACATTTGTGAATGTGCATTTGTGCTCATGCCTACGCTTCCCAGAAGGCGCGTGCAGGCATAGTTTTCTCCGGTGCATTTGTGAATGTGCATTTGTGCTCAGGCCTGCGCACTACAGATCCCAGATGACACACCTTTGAAACAAAAATGTCAGAACAAGCCAGATGTCACAGGGTTGGCCAGAACCATACATTTTTAGGTATATACGGTGTATATACGGTATTTTTGGCAGGGAAATTACCATACATGCGATCGTATATGTTGTATATATACGGTTGTGGCCAACCCTGCAGATGTGGGATGTGTAAGCACTGTTAGTCTGTGTCCTCCTCACTCCTTATCGACCAAAGACATGCGCAGCATGAGGGCACTTGCATTTCGCTCTGAAGGCAACAAACTGCTGCAACAGGTCAACAACCAACTTGTTCATAATGTCCTAAGCCAACAAACTAATAATATAATGTCCTAAGCCAACAAACTAATAATAATAATGTCTCAAGCCAACAAATTGCTGCAACAGGTCAACAACCAACTTGTTCATAATGTCCTTTCTCAGCAGAACACTAGACCTTTTCTCTCTTTCTTTCTGAGCTTTATGGACTCTTTTGTGGCTGGCCGAGATTAGTCAGCAGCCGATCAGCCAAACAACCTGGTTGAAGGTCATCACCCATTGTAGCACATTTATCCAAACAACCTGGTTGAAGGTCTCTCCCCATTGTAACCATTGTGACCATTGAAACCATTGAAACCATTGTAACCATTGTAACCATTGTAACCATTGTAACCATTGTAACCATTTTAACCATTGTAACCATTGTAACCATTGTAACCATTGTAACCATTGTGACCATTGAAACAACAAACAGCAGCACACAGGTATACCACGCAAGGTAATTGCAGAGTATTAGAAGCGCTCCTGCTACACATGCATGCATACGATTGCAAAGTATTAGAAGCACTCCTGTAACACATGCATGCATATGATTGCAAAGTATTAGAAGCCCTCCCGCTACACATGCATGCGTATGATTGCAAAGTATTAGAAGCACTCCTGTAACACATGCATGCATAAAACAGCATGTCTAAACACAGGCCTCTCCACCGTGCCTATGGCCTTAATAACACGATCGTGTAATTTTCCGCGGATTTTGTGTAACAAGTACTTAATTGTGTTGAACATCCCAAAATATGTCGAGGGCTGAGCCATCAACCGCTGAGCTCACAAGCTACTCACGCAACGCTCATAATATTTTTAAATAGGGTTGGCCAGAACCGTACATATACACAGTATATGACGGTATAATTGGTTACTTCCCTGCCAAAGAATACCGTATATATACCGTGTATATATAGGGCTCTGGCCAACTTTATTCATGAATGATTGAGCGCTCATGCATACATTAGTCTCACCTTAAAATAGATCCCTCCACTCAGCCTACGATGAGCGCTGAGCCATCAGCGGCGTTTAAACTCACAAATGCCAATAGCAATATCCGTAATCATTTGCATTGCGTAACATGCATACATTTCTCTTACCTAAAAATAGATCCCTCCTTGGTGCCTACAACAAGTGCTGACCCATCAGCGGTCGAGGTCATAGAGGAGATTGAGCCTGGCACCCTGCAAAACGGCTGTGCAAACGCGTAAGGCAAAATAGACATTAGCTTCTGACTTATTAGGATGAGGTCATGGAACACAGCGCAAAACGGCTGCCTGCAGTCGTTCAAGGCAACGAGGCCTCATGTTTGGGAGTAAAGCCAGGCTGTTCCTGCAAATAAGCTGTGTGCGTGTATGTACATATTATATGTGTGTACGTGGTTACGTGCCTTTTGGTGCCCATTACGCATGTGCCCATAACATGTGTGCCCATTACACTGGGTGCCCATTACACTTGGTGCCCATACATGTATGCCCGCGTGTACACATGTGTGTGTGTGTGCACACGTGTGCCCATTACACATGTGCTCATTACATGGGTGCCCATATGTACACGTGTGTGTACACGTGTGCTCATTACACATGTGCCCATTACATGGGTGCCCATATGTACACGTGTGTGTGTGTGTGTACACGTGTGCTCATTACACATGTGCCCATTACATGGGTGCCCATATGTACACGTGTGTGTGTACACGTGTGCTCATTACACATGTGCCCATTACATGGGTGCCCACATGTACACGTGTATGTGTACACGTGTGCTCATTACACATGTGCCCATTACATGGGTGCCCACATGTACACGTGTGTGTGTGTACGCGTGTGCTCATTACATGGGTGTACGTGGCTACGTGCCTTGCGGTGCCCATTACACGTGCTTCCGGGGATAAATGCAACAGTGCTGCACTCTACGCAGGATCGTACTCCTGACCTATGATTAGGGTTGGCCAGAACCATATATATACGGTGAATATACGGTGTTTTTGGCAGGAAAATCACCAAATATACGGTCAAATATGGTGTATATATACGGTACTGGCCAACCCTACCTATGATGCAAATTATTTATCACATGCTGCCTGCGCTTACCCCATCAAGATAGGAGTCCAGTCAATATCTTATGATTATTTATGTTATATACAAACAACATTATTGCTGCCTGCGCTCACCTCATCGGGATGGGCTTCCAGAACAAGAATAAGAACAAACTACACAGGCAGTGAACACCACTCCCCACGTTACATAAGGAAAAGGAGCCATTTTGGTACCGGGTACCGTGGAACTCCACCACCAAAAAGAATAAGAAAATGATCACGGGTATCAGGAGGGTTGCAGGCTTGACCTGAAACCAGCTCCCGATGAAAGTTGATAATAGTGTTGGATATAGTACGTTTGTTTTGGACAAGTTTGGCAGCGTAGTTAATTTAGATGTACAGTCAGGCCTGATCATAATCCAGTCACATCAATGTATTGTGACCAGTGTTGTGCACCTGACGCTTGACGGCGTCAATGGTAAATGACGCTGACGGCGTAATCTACACACACACACACACACGCGTAATCTGTGTCAAATTGACGATGAAAATAGTAAATTACGCCGTCAATCGTCAGAGTTTAGTGACGGTAACGCCGTTATTTATGATCTTTATTTACGGTGCCATTTTTGAATGACGCCGTATGTGCACAACACTAATCGTGACTAATAACGTCACAGGCAAACATCAGCACCGCATGGAATCCTTAGAGTTCACACACAGCTGCTTAGAATGCTCGACGGCATGAAGACCTGCCACTTTTGCATTACCATATGACCATGCGTATTTACTTGCTAACTATCAAGACAGGATTGGCCTGCCGTGTAATAATCACGCATCCATCGGCAACATGCGGTAAGCAAGGTCACGCACCAGGGCTGCTTGCACCCAAGCCGGACCATCAGCACGCGCAAGCATAAGCACAAGCACCCAGCAGCAGCAGCAGCAGCAGCAGCAGCAGCAGCAGCAGTGAGGAGAGCAAGGAGGGCGCCAGCAGCAGTGATGGTGGTCAGATGAGGCAGAAGCAGATTTTTGTCCTACCAGTTATAACCAAAAACCATTACCAATGTTGTACCATTACTAATTCCAAAACATGCAGGGGATGGCAACAACATTTGTCCTACCACTAAAACTAATTTGCAAGTCGTACTCATGCTTGATTGCGGGTGATTGAAAGAAAAATTCTCCTTCGCAATTGGAACTTCCTCCGCAATTGACATTGTTAGCGCCACTTTTTACAACAGCATGATCAATTATCACTGCCATTGTCGGCACCACATTTCACAACGCACTACATTGCTGTATGTGTAGGGTTGGTCAGATCCATATATATACGGTGTATACCCGGTATTTTTGGCAGGGAAATTACCAAATATACGGTCATATACGGCACATATATACGATTCTGGCCAACCCTTTGTATAAGAATCCAATTTTGGTGTTGGTATTGGATACCAGTACTGACAGTACTACTTGATTCTACAAAGTGTACACTCGAAGATAGTAGAAGTACGCCTGAGTAGTATGAACAGTACATGACTTCAGTGCATGACTACAGTGCATGACTACAGTGCAATACTGACCAGTAGTACACCTGAGTAGTATGTACAGTACTGACTACAGTACATGACTACAACACCATACTGACTAGTAGTACACCTAAGTAATATTTACAGTACTGACATTGCTACTCGACTCTACAAAGTGTGCACTCCTGTGCCCCTGTTTTCACGTTTTGACTCTCTTCGTGCAATTAAAAATTACGGCATTAAATATAGTATTTTAAAGGGTTTGTTCGCTTTAAAATTTAATCATTTAGTGTTATTAGAACAACCACATACTGTTGGTGCAGTCCCCTGCATGTTGTGCCGCATGTGTAGGGTTGGTCAAATCCATATATATACAGTGTATACACGGTATTTTTGGCAGGGAAACCACCAAATATGCGGTCATATACGGCGCATATATACGGTCATAGTCAACCCTGTGCATGAGGCCACTGGACGCGTAATCATTAAACATACTTGCACAGTGCATCATTTTACCTGCATGTTCTGCCACATGTGGTCATTGGAAAATAGGGTGACGCTTCCATCTCCTCCAGCGACGAGCAGCTGGCCAGAAGAAGACATGATCTGGACATACATGGTAAGAAGACGAAGTTGTGTGTGCGTGCGTGTACTTCCCTGTGTGCTGAAAAGACCATGACAATATTGGCACGGTAAAGGGGTGTTGGTGTTTGTGTGTGTGTTTGTGTGTGTGTGTGTGTGTGTGTGTGTGTGTGTGTGTGTGTGTGTGCTCTTTTAAATGCTGGCCAGACAATGGCACGATCCCCGAATGGCATACATGGTAAATGTGAGCAAGTGTGTGTGTTTGTATGTGCCGGCAAGGCCATGACATGATTGGCATGGCAAAGGTGTGTGTGTTTCTTTCTAGTGCTGGCCAGACGATGGCATGATCCCTGCATGGCATACATGTGAGTAAATGTGTGTGTGTGTGTGTGTGTGTGTGTGTGTTCCACGTGCTGGCCAGATGATGTCGTTGACCTACATGCATAGCAAAGGTGTGCAAACGATTTGCAAACTGGTGTGCAAACGGTGCGCAAAGCGTGTGCAAATGGTGTGCAAACGGTGGTGTGCAAACGGTGGTGTGCAAATGGTGTGCAAACTGGTGTGCAAATGGTGTGCAAATGGTGTGCAAATTGGTGTGCAAATGGTGTGCAAAGCGTGTGCAAATGGCGGTGTGCAAATGGTGTGCAAATGGCGGTGTGCAAATGTTGGTGTGCAAACGGTGGTGTGCAAACAGTGGTGTGCAAATGGTGTGCAAACGGTGGTGTGCAAACGGTGGTGTGCAAAGCGTGTGCAAATGGTGGTGTGCAAATGGTGGTGTGCAAATGGTGGTGTGCAAACGGTGGTGTGCAAAGTGTGTGCAAAGCGTGTACAAATGGCGGTGTGCAAATGGTGTGCAAACGGTGGTGTGCAAATGGCGGTGTGCAAATGGTGGTGTGCAAACGGTGGTGTGCAAATTGTGGTGTGCAAACGGTGGTGTGCAAATGGTGTGCAAACGGTGGTGTGCAAATGGTGTGCAAATGGTGTGCAAACGGTGCTGTGCAAATGGTGTGCAAACGGTGTGCAAAAGGTGGTGTGCAAATGGTGTGCAAATGGTGTGCAAATGGTGGTGTGCAAAGCGTGTGCAAATGGTGTGCAAATAATGCTCAAATGGTGGTTTGCAAACGGTGGTGTGCAAACGGTGGTGTGCAAATGGTGATGTGCAAACGGTGGTGTGCAAATGGTGTGCAAATGGTGTGCAAAGCGTGCGCAAAGCGTGTGCAAATGGTGTGCAAATGGTGTGCAAATGGTGGTGTGCAAACGGTGGTGTGCAAATGGTGTGCAAATGGTGTGCAAAGCGTGTGCAAATGGTGTGCAAATGGTGTGCAAATGGTGGTGTGCAAACGGTGGTGTGCAAACGGTGTGCAAATGGTGTGCAAAGCGTGTGCAAAGCGTGTGCAAATGGTGTGCAAAGCGTGCGCAAAGCGCGCGCAAAGCGTGTGCAAATGGTGTACAAATGGTGTGCAAATGGTGTGCAAATGGCGGTGTGCAAACATGCCACAGGGGGGTGTATATAGGGTCGACTGGCACCCTCTAATTAGAGTTCGTACCCAGGTGTGCATAGATGATCGTGTTGGAGGCGTGGGTGTTTGGTCTAGCTGAAAGACTGAGCTGAATAAAGGCATATGAAGGCATATGAGTAGGGTTGACCAGAACCAAATGCGTATAAAAAAGCTGTGCCGTCAAATATATACACAAACAGAGTTGGCCAGAGCCGTGTATGAAACCATGCCGTCAAATATATACACAAGTAGGGTTGGCCAGAACGATGTGCGTATGTAAAATAATTGTACTGTCAAATACACCTGAACACGACCATGGTTGGCCAGAGCCGTGTATGAAACCATGCTATCAAATATGTACACGAGTAATAGGGTCGGCCAGTACTGATGTGCGTTTAGGCAGAACCATGCTGTCAAGCATATTCACGGTATCTCTGGCAGGAGGGTTTCCAAATGCACGATCGCATTTGTTGTGTACATCCAACCATGACCATCCCTCTAAATTCGCAAAGCCTTTTTTAGATCCCGTCGCTGACGTCGCCTCCCAACATGGGAAAAAGAGGGTCAAAAGTCGGCACCAGGCAAGATAAGTTCCTTATTATACTGCCGTCTGCTCACGTTTTCTTATAAACAAATGAACTCACCATCGCTCCCACTCCATGCCGCGTGGCTGGGTGCACTAGCTGCACAGACGTGCGCATGACAATCACGGTCTAAACATCCCCAGCAGCACTGCCT
>Ga0307945_1004825_pt1 | contig 10794 bp, 14 predicted proteins | sample OrgLakmetagen228_FD_201818 | JGI IMG/M metagenome (GOLD analysis project Ga0307945, IMG submission 201818) | Saline water microbial communities from Organic Lake, Antarctica - #228 | ecosystem: Environmental > Aquatic > Non-marine Saline and Alkaline > Saline | place: Antarctica: Organic Lake...
CATTCTTCAGAGCATCTCTCATTCGTCGATTTCACTCTTCCTCAACCACATTTACCAGACTCACCGATTTACACTCGTTCAGCTCAACATCAAGCAGAGCGCGTCCCTGTCAGTCCAAGGATTGCAAAAAAAATATTTTAGAACACAGAAGCTTCCGATCTTGTTTGGCGCTTTTTTGGCCGGATGACCTTGCACAACACACACACACACACACACACACACACACACACACACACACACACACACACACACACACACACACACACACACACACACACACACACACACACACACACCAGTACTGCTGCTTTCTTCCTGGCAATACGAACTCACCCTCGTAAATGTAGGAAGAGTGTTTTTTGCGGAACATGCTTCCGGAAACACAGTCAGGGCGGCCAGCAGGAACACACACAAGCTGGAGACCAGGGTCAGCGCATTGCCAGGAAGCCGCATAGATACCCAAATGTTTTTTGAAATCCGATTTGATTTCTTGTGAGGAGGGATGAGCTCTCGAGGAGTGTCGTGAAAAACTCATCAGTCAACGAAAACACGCACTTGAACTTGCACTCGATCGCACACACACACACGCACACACACACGCACACACACACACACACACATTTGTGCACAAACACACACACACATTCGTGCACACACACGCATTCACACACACACACATTCACACATATGCACACACGCATTCACACATACACACACACGCATTCACACATACGTGCGCACGCACACACACACACATATACACACACATATACACACACAACACACACGTGCACATAAACACACACACACACTTACACACACACACACACACACACACAAGCACACACACACGCACACACACACACACGCACACACACACACACGCACACACACACACCACACACACACACACACGCACACACACGCACACACACACATACACACACATTTGTGCACACACACACACGCACACACGCATTCACACATACGCACACACGCATTCACACAAAACACACACACACGCATTCACACAAACACACACGCATACTCTCACACAAAAACACACACACACACACAAACACACACACAGACACACACACACACGCACTACACACACACAAACACACAAACACACATGCATACCGCACATATTTGCACATACACACAGACTTGCACACACACGCACACACACATACATACATACACACATACATACTCTCAAACACAACACACAAACATGCTCACAAACACACATACTCACACATCTACTTACAGGCACACACACACACACGTATGCACACACACAAACACACACACAAATACACACATAATGCACACAAATACACGCACGCACACACATAGAGCAAAAAACACACATACAAACATGCACACACACGCATTCACACGTACGCACACACGCATTCACACTTACGCACACAAACACACACAAAACACACACACATATGCAAAAACACACTTCCACAAACTTGCACACACACACACACACACACACACACATACACACAGCGCGTTGAACGCGAGCCTTTTTGACAGACACACACATACACACATACACACACACACACATACACATGAGCTCGCACAAACACACAGACAGGCCCGCGCACACATTCACAAGCACAAAAACACAGGCACAAACGCGTGCACATATACACACACACACTCTCACACGAACACTTGCATATGCATATGCACGTACACGTCACGCGCGTGATGGGCTTTGGGCTTCGCCATTTTTTCAGCGACACTAGCGACACTCCCACGCATAGCTATAAGGCTCTCAGTCTTTCCAGGAAAGCATAGACACTTCGTGTTCTAGGGTCCAACATGTCCAGAACGAGGTGTACGCTCTTTTATTCTGCCAAGACCATCGGGTTTGTGAGATGAGGAAATGTTTCTCCTTTTTGTTCACACCTTTTTTTGAGGACCTTTCAGCAGCCCAACCCTTTTTGCTGCAACAGGGTATAAAGGCGAATATGTATAAGTCAATAATATATAAAGGTGAAGAAGCCGAAAACCGGAGGAGCAACTGCACCAGGCAATCATAATGTGAAGCTGTACACTTGGGCGCGTGTCTAAATATCAAAAGGGTTGTAACCAATTAGAGCTAATTAAACTTAGGAAAAACAGGCTGAGGGCACGTTTGCACACAAAAAGTGCCTTGGGGCACTCAACAAAAAGGCAAGGAAAGCTAACGCTTTCGTCAGTGCAAAAACAACTAAGCCATCGCGCAGGCGCAGGCGATGACTGGTGCACCAAAACCAACCCCATTTGACTCCAACACAACCCAAGACTGCAAAAAAACGTCTCCCTTGTATTTAGGCCAGCCATTCCTATGAGAGTATTCTTGCCCTAATAATGACTCCGTGACCTCGCCCGAAAGTTGCTGCGGCATATTCCTGCTTGTAGCACTTCCAAGAAATAAAAAAGGTTGAGTGTGTTTCCTGCTCATGCCCACCGACATGCTCTAGCAAGATGATTTGTTTGTTTAACCGGACCTGTTTAAACTGCATATCAACAGACGAACATAAGGCTTTGATTTATTAATTTATTATCAACATCTGAGATGAGCAGAGCTGCAAGAAGCTGCAGCAGACAGGCGTCGCTGTCCTTATCTGGTGACACTCTGCGGACAATAACTAACGACTTATTATTATTAAACCTATTGTGGTTGGGTTCCATCAAGGCTCGCTATCGTTGCCAGGTGATGCTCTGGCAGCTCAAATTCCCTGACTCCCAAAAAGGCTTCCCTCATATGGACAGGATTTGTAGACCTGCAACGGAGCACAAACAAAAAACGTTGGCAGCTATTGCGTTTTAGGTAATAAAAGCTGGACGAAGCAGGAGATCAAAACAAAAAATATGAAATGTACCTAATGCTTGACAGAGTACGGCTTGATTTGATCCTTGGACAAAAAAAAAACTATGCAGGCAGCGAAAAATTACTCCCCACATTTAAATGATCCCAAGCTACATAGTGACGCTACGCTTGGAACCTCTAGGAACGAGTCAGGGACTGCTGTTGTTGTTGCTGCTGCTGTGTTTGTTGCTAATGCTGCCGCTGTGTGCTTTGCTTGTGCTTCTTGCGCATGCTGATTGTACAGCTTGGGTATGGGCCTTGTTGCGCAACCTTGTCTGCATCAGCTGCCCCACCTGCGCATTTCTCAACTGCTGAGCTGCCCATCAAATACTCTCTGCATGTGCAACCACTGCAGTTTGCTCATCCTCAACCTCCACACCAGCAACCCAAACCTCATCCCCCTGCTCCTCCTAAATCTGCTGTGCTGGCAATGGCTGTCTTATTGGCGCCTGAGCCACCCGCTGTAAAGGATGAAAGAGAGAGGAGAAGCAAGCAGCCATTTGTTGGGTATAGCTGCTTGCTTTACGCTGGTACACCCCTTGCGGCACAACAGGTGCTGCTGACGGGGCTGGGGCTGCAGCTGGGGCTGGGGCAGGGCCTGGGAGGAGAGCGGGGGGGGGGCGAGGGGAGGCCTCAAGGAGCCTTCTCATCACTATTCAGGCACCCACCAAACTTCATTTCCAGCAACCTTGGAGCCTCAAAAAATATATGAAATAATAACAAACGGTACCGGAATCATTCCGGAGGGTTAAACAAGTTATTTACCCGGGTTGATGAAGGAAAGGTACGGTATCGATATGCACCAATCTACTCGGCATAAAGTCCTAAGTCCAAACCATCTATCTAATTCTTAATGGATTCGGAGACACAAAAAAAGTGAGCCTTATTTATTCTATAAGGTTCTCAGTTTCTCCAGCAAAGCACAGGACTAGGACACGTAGTGTCCTACTGACCAAAAGAAGGAACCAAGAAAAGTACTCGTATTTCATCACTTTGTTAGAGATGCCAGTCTAGAGTTACTTGGCTTGGTAGAGTTAACCCACCTGGGCAGTGAAACCACTTTAAGATGTCGGAGCCATCTCAGCACAACCTCCGCCACAGTGCGGTTCAAACTCTGCCCGATCCCCTGTGAGAGGAAAGAAAGCTACATCACCGCAGCAAGACCAACAGCATATACAAAAGTGTGCCCACAAATGTGTAAATATCCGAGGTTCTCACTGGTACCACCTAGTAAGCGAAAGCAGGCCTTCTCCAAACTTAAAGGCATGTTCTGTCTTGTGCTTTGTACAGGACAAGTTATGAACCATGTGCATGGTTGGATGGGGTAGCAGCTGTGCGTCAAGTAATGCACCACCTTGAGATCTGGGTGGTGCAGCACAGGATTTTGCTGCGATGGTCCCACCCGAGTCCATTGAGTTCCTAGGCTTGAATATGCCTCAACCTGAGAGTGCACACGTGTAAGTAGTCAATGCCAAGATTGAAAATACTTCGCGTTGGCCAGGACCGTATACAGGATTTCTGTGTGCCTTCTCTATACGTATGTATACAGCATATAAGTAGGGTTGGCCAGAACCGTATACGGATATATACGGCGTATATACATACGCCGTATATCAGGGATGGGTCATACGGACTTCTGAGACGTCCCATGCGGTATAGTACGCTATTAATACGAAATACGCGTATAATACGAAAACGCATTTATGCTATTTTGAGGGGTACCCTGGGCTTGCACCAACCACCCTCCAACCACCACGAATTGTCCCCCCAGCCTCCAGAACATTATAATGCCTCCTGGTAAAGACCCTGATTGGCATCGTGTTGTTGTTATGGGACAGAAGGGGCAGATTTACGAGATGCCAGATGCCAGATGCCAGAATTCCGAGATTTCAGCAGCGGTGCCCCCCGCATCCGCGAGCACTTCACGAGGCAGAATCCCAGTGTAGGTGTAGCAGCATGCAAAGCTGACCCGGCAGGAATCCTCAGGGCGTAGTCGCAGCGCTCGCTAGCAATGGGAGAAATTGCCGACGCTAGCGCTCAGAGGGAGGAGCATGCAGGGAAAAGAGAGGCACCTGCACAGGACTACAGCAAGCACATCAGCAGCAGCATCGACACGGTCATTGGACACCTGCAGCAAGACGGCAGTGGCCAAGGCTTGTGTGGATGCAGCTGTTGCACAATTCATCTACGCTACAGGCACCACCTTCTGGGTTGTGGTAGCAATTAGCAAGTGATCATGCTACGTTCTGAGGGGCTGGGAGTTCCTCTGGAGGGCTCTAGAGGGCTTGGAAGTGCCTCTGGGGGGCTCTGGGGGGCTTGTGGCTGCAAAATCCGTTAAGTGCCCAAAATCGTATTGTACGGAGCAATTTGAAAAATACAGTTAAATACGTGATAAATACGATACGACGTATAATACGCCTACACCGTATGACCCATCCCTGCCGTATATATACGGCCGTATATTTGTTGAAGCCACCGTATCCGTATCCGTATCCGTATCCGTATAAACGGGTTTACACAGAGCCAAATACATACGGCGTATAAACCGTATATATACCGTATATAACGTATAAATACGGTTTGAGGCTGTGGTCAAAAAGCGCCTTCGACAGGCTTTCAAGGTGCCTTTGAGTGGCCTTCCGTAACCTCAAATTGCCCAATTTCTTCAGGGCTCGTTAGTACTTTTAATTCATTATTTTCAAAGCATGGAAGTGGTAGGGATGCAGCAGGCATGGGAGGGAGTGTTAATGGGCTGTCTCAGGGGGGGCTGCAAGTGGTTCAGCAGCAACAACAAGTTCAGCAGGTGGAGCAGCAGCAGCAGCAGCAGCAGCACTAGTGCTTGCAACTGAGGATCAAGGGTGCCCTGCAGGCTGGCAAGCCAACCCGTCAACGAAGGGAGGAAAGTGGGTGAAACCAGAAAGGGCAATGGAGATGATGCAGGATGCGAAAAGGAGGGGGAGGGCAGACTATTGGAAGGACTTGGAGCCTGTGCTTGTAGAGAAGATTGCCTATGTCCGCAGCAACAGCAACACATTGAAGAGGTTAAGGGGACAGATGAAGAGATTAGGCTCTCTGTCATGGATTTGATTGGCGATGAAGAGGAAAAGGAGGAGGAGGTGGAGGGAGTGTGAGGAAGGGGGGAGGGGGGAAGGAGGAGGTTGAGGTTGAGGAGGAGAAGAGGGGAAGGAGATGGAGTGGATATGTGAGGAAGGGGTGAGGAGGGGGAGGAGAGGGAGTGTTAACAGGGAACTTCTGACAATTTCGTTATGAAAGGACCTGACCCCTTATTTCTCTTATTCTTATATATGATATATGAGACTTTTCAGACTCTTAAAATGACAGTGGCATGGTTGTACAGTTTTGAACGTCTTTGAGCCAGCGTAGCTCCCCGACCTTTCATTTTTTGGTAAATCTATATTGGGTACGCGGGCTCAGCTCTTCAAGAGCTGAAGAATGATCCCACTATGAATTAATTGAGAGGATATCCATATTTCCATATATACGGTGTATACGATTTGTATACGGTCATACAGTATATATACGGTGTATATACGGTATAATACCATATACGGAAATGTCATATACGGTTCTGGCCAACCCTACATATAAGCCCTACATATATGTATATACCATATATATATACTGTACTGCGCTTTTAGTATTGCGGGGGCTAATTTTTGCAAGGTGCCCAAATAATTAGAACAAATAATTTGCAAGCATTTAGCTTTCGCGAGGTCCTTCAAAATTAAGGGAAATTTGCAGATTTTTGCAGAGGGGGTCGACGGAGCAAATGTCCTGATATGTGAATTTTTTGATGCAGACCATGTTTGATGAACATAATTATATGGTCCACAAAGTTTGGGGTCGACTGAACCCCCCCAGTGATCCGGGTGGGATTTTCGTTAAAACTTTGGCACTGACTTTTCACATTTTAGGCCACCACTCCCCAACCAGAGCCCTTTTTCATCCCAAAACAAGATGGCAACACTTCCTTTATAATACCAAATCATCCTGGGTTTTAGAGAGTGAAGGTTGGTTTTCCACCTTTTTGGCACCCCTTCTGTTGATTTTCTTTTAGGAAAATGGGCCAAAATGGAGTATCTGACCAACTACTGGGTCTTTTTGCCCCATTTTTGTTGCAATGGTATTCTTTATTGAAATGTCATATAACTAACACAAATCAGGTCAGTGGGTGGTGAGATATGAGAGAATGGTGGTGAAAAATAGGGTTAACGCCGCGGGCAATTAGACATGTGCACCCATTTTTGCAGATTTAAAGCTCAGGTGTTATGAGTAGCTACCTTTGGGTTTTAAGCTTATAATTTGCAATCATGGGTACCCATACTCAATTCACATTTCTAAAGTACCCCTGTTTGGGGCCTCCGTCGACCCCCTCTGAAAATTTTGCGAATTTTTGGGTGTCACTGGGCTTCCCTCCTCTCCCTTCTGCCTCTGGAGCTTCTGCTTCTGCTGCTTGTGCTGGAGGATGACTGCCTGGTGCATGCAAGCACACCATGCTCCAGGAGTTGCACCTAAGACAGCAGCAGCTCTGCCCTACTGCTTCTCTCCTGGAAATCCTGGAAATTTGCGTTAAAAAATATACGGCCATATACATACTCGGAAAAAGTATCTCAATTTGGTTTTGGCCAGCACTTCATATGTTGCAACTGTGTAAAAATAGTTCACAGGCCGTTTGTCAACTTGTTTGAGGTGTAAGTAGTTAGTATTCACAAATGCACACCTTCAGTTTACAGCACAAAAATAACAACACACGCTACGTGATCACGTACAGTATACAGCAAGAGGCAATACACCGCAAGCACTGAACTTTGTGATGCATGTATGGAAGTTGTTAACATGGACCTTTCAGAAACCCTTACTTACCTGTATGCCATGCAGCTCACAAAATGCCACAAGCTCTTTATTTTGTGCCAGTGGGTCAATGCGGATCTGCAAAACCTGAGGCTTAACCCTGGCCACCTTCAACAGAGACGCCATCTCGGCCTTGTTGAAGTTGCTCACTCCTGAAGAAGAAGCAAGTATTTCAAAAAGTGACCATCAATGTGAGCTGTCACAATTACTGAATCACCCACACCAAGGTGGGGTGCACGTACTTACAAAAATAAAATAATGAATCCAGCACTCCGCTCACCCACCTATTGCCCGTACCCTCCCCACTCTTTGTAAATCCTCTAAAGCTATCCATGCGTATTGCCAGCTACCCTCTGGCTGCTGCGAATAAAGACAAACAGGAAGAGCTTGTTGGTTCACGGAGCAAAATTGCACCTTCTGGGCAGCAGCCTCTTGATGGAAAATCTGCCGGCTTGATGAAATGAGGCAAACAGGTTTTTTTGTTATGCCAATAAAGGTCGTCCCCGTGCAAAACCCCCCAAAACATGGCCAATAAGCTTCCCACCCAGTTCAAAGCCCCCTATACCTCATTTGAATGCAAGATACTTGATGTTATATCTAAAGCATTGACATTTGCTGGAAATTCAGCACTCTGGGGGGCTGTGTGGGGCCCAGTGCGTATTTGCACCCACTTTGGCAGGGAAAAGGTGCGATTCTCAAGTTGCCCCAATCGACTTCTGCTTCAGGATATAAGCATAATAAATGTTGTATAACAATGCTGTAGTGTCAAATTTGGGACAGGGGTAGTGGGAAAGCCTGCGAGTGGGAGGCACTCACAAAGGGACACCGGGGAAAAAGACAGATAAGTCTGTCGCTCCACACCTGCTGCGAGTTTCAGCCCGGTTTTTGCTCTCACAGTTGCGGGGTTAAATATACCGTACGAACAATATATCACGCCGCAAAAATATTGTTTTTGGGGGGTGCAGCGAGCTCACACCCCCTGAAATATATAAACAGTTGAGGGGTTGCGGATTGGTGCGGATTGAATTCAAATAAATACTTTTGAGTTTTTGACGGGTCATGAGTGGGAAAGAGCCCCTGAAAGCCCCTGTGGGGCGTGTCCAGACAGGGATGGCCAGCTTCTGCAAGCCCCCCCCAACCGCCGAGCAGTGTGAGAGTTCAGCAGAACGAGACTCAGTTTGATATTCCTCAGTGCACTTGGACAAAAACTATGTTAATGTGTTATGGAATGCACCTCTGAGTCCCTTGGTGCGGTTCTGAGGGCATTTTGCCCCTGCGGATTGGTGCGGCAAGCACTAAATTATATATTGAGAGGGGTGCGGATTGGTGCGGACAGGGTAAAAATAACTCTTTTTTTGAGGGGTGCGGAATGAGTACATGTCCCTACGGTAGCTCAATATAAAATTTGCATGGGGCCAATCGGTGGCCTGGCTATTTTTTGGTGGAAATTGTTCACCCCTGACATGCAGCAATTTCCGCCTGTGCTTTTCCGGCTCCACATAAAATTTCCACATTCACACCAGAGTTGCGATCTGAATTACTAAGCACTTTAAAGGGCGCAGATTGGTGCAGTGTGTGAGCAATGGTGTCTGTTATTGACCCTGACATGAACTTTCAGCTCCCAAAACGGTGGAGTGGTTGGGGAGATATGCCCAATTTAGGGGTATTGGCCCTTTTTGCCCGGGGAGGGGGGGGTGTTGCATGGGGACGACCTAAATTATTTGTCACTCACGCGGTAAAATCGTGCTCATGTACCACGTAGCCTACTTTGATGCGCGCACTTCGTATGTGTAACTGTGCAACATAAAGTTCTGTTTACTTAAGTTAATTGCTGTACTCAATGTATATGCTCACCTTCACATCAGCACACAAGCTACCCCAGCAATGAGGGTAATGCAAAAGCACCAAGTCCAGGTATGACGTATTGAGGTCAAACTGCGTGCACATTTGATAATTTTCATGTTATTATTTGTACAGTAACTCTTACTTTGTTCATTTGTACAAGGGACATATGCTGAATTATAGGCTAAGCAACGACTTCTCAGATGTTTGATGCCAATATGTGAATATGCGATTAGGTAGTTTCCCCATTACTTTCTTATAGTAGCATACTTTTCTGACAGGCACACCCACACCCACATCCACACATACACACACGCGCACACGCTATAACACTCACGCCATTGAGCAAGCTATTGTGCAATAAGACATGCTTCTTTCCTCTTTACTTCTTGAGCAACAGGCTGAAGCATTTCAAATTGCGGAGTGCACTCGTGTTGAAGAGGCGGGATGAAGCGAGCAGTAAAGGCACCCGTGTTCTGCATGCTCATTAGCTTTCAAGTCCGCCTCTTAGCTAACCTTCTTCTTTGTCACTTCCTTCAATGAAGTCTTGCAACGCATCGTACCAGTGATTTGGAAAACACATCAAGCGTGACGGTTGGGCCGAAGTGTCTAGGATGGATTTTGGTCGTGAGAAATACTTCAGACCTTTCAGGAGCCCCAGGAGCTTGCAGAGCTGCACCCACACGGTCCTCACTGTACCATTCTCTTGCCTGTAAGTACCATTGTTCAATTGCACAGCTTTTGTACCTTTCTTGTGCCTATTGGGCAAGTTTTTGCGTGGAACTGGGCAGGCGATGGCAGGGACTGCCATACGTTCTTCCTGGTTTGGAGCTTTGTCCATTTTTGGTGCACAATAGTCAATCATTTGTAGATGCCCTCTCTACCAAGTCACCCACTGCCTAAGTTCCACCCTTATATTATATGTTGCTGTTATATTACGCTTACTAGCTAAACCTGAATACTCACAAGGAAATCTGCGTAGAAAGATAACCAGGTGGACAGATCTAGAGTTTCAGTCATTTCCCCTGTGGAAAAGGTCCTGAAGCTGTCGACTTTCCCATATTTAAACACTCAAGACCAGAAGCTGGCTTCTGATTCCCAAGGTACAATATCCCGCCAACCATTAGGCCACTGAGCCCCCGTGACATCCCCTAAGCCTGAGTAGTTATGGCTAAATGATATTCTGTGTAAGACAAGGA
>Ga0307945_1004826_pt1 | contig 10792 bp, 9 predicted proteins | sample OrgLakmetagen228_FD_201818 | JGI IMG/M metagenome (GOLD analysis project Ga0307945, IMG submission 201818) | Saline water microbial communities from Organic Lake, Antarctica - #228 | ecosystem: Environmental > Aquatic > Non-marine Saline and Alkaline > Saline | place: Antarctica: Organic Lake...
CATACATACATACATACATACATACATACATACATACATACATACATACATACATACATACATACATACATACATACATACATACACACATACACACATACATACATACATACATACATACATACATGCATGCATGCATGCATGCATACACACTCGCGCACTCACACACACACACACTCACACACACACACACACACTTTCTCACGTAAACACACACACAAGCATACACCTAAATATACACGCACATGCACGCACACATAAACACACACACCAGGTGACCCTAGCAGCAGTGCCAACCTACGCGATGAGGCCCCTGACCCCATGGCCGAAATTTTGGGCATGCTGCAGCACAAGGACGTGTGCCAGGATGCAGGCTTGGTGCTGGCCTTGCTGAGGGTGGTGAAAGTGCTGACGCGAAAGCAAGGCAATCGGCTGCAGTTTGGGGGGAGTGGGCTGCATCAGGTGTGTGCTGGTGTGTCAGTGTGTGCATGCGTTTGTGGTTTCTCCTTCCTTGCTGTGGGTGGTGGAGGTGCTGACGCAACAGTAAGGCAATCAGCCGTGGTAGCAGGGGAGTGGGCTGCATCTGGTGTGTGCCACACACTGTGGGTGTCTTAATGTAGAAATCTATGTGTGTGCATTTCTTGTTTGCTGAGGGTGCTGCGTAACTTTGACAAATTTGATACGTTTGAGAGTGACTGATTTGAGAGTACTTTTGTTTCAATAAGAACAGGCTTGCTTGCTGGGGGTGCTGAGTTGATAGCAAGGGTGAGTGATTGGGTACAGTTTAGGATTGAAAGCAGGCTACCTCCACCGCTCCTCAATCCTCCTGTTTGTATCCTTAACGTATACACACATGCACACACACACATACAATGCACACACACTCAGACACTCACACACACTCACAAACACTCGCACGCACGCACACGCCTGCACACACGCACAGATCCTGGGCGCCATGGCCCCTGCCTTGAACGAGGACATCGCAGCCGAAGGTGCCAATGTGCTCCTCAATGTGTGCTACGAGCCTGGCAACGTGGCGTGCTTGCTTCGTACCACAGGCATCCGGCACTTGGTCAACTTCCTGTTAGCAGACAACCAGGACCTACAGGCTAATGCGGCAGGTAGGGGTGTATGTGTGTGTGTGTGTGTGTGTGTGTGTGTGTGTGCTACAGTAGTGCGTCGCCTTAACCAGTAGGAGGTTGTGTGAGGGAAGTGTGAGGGAGGTGTTGGGCGTGCAGCTAGCAGGCAAGTCTGTAACCTGCAGGCCAAAAAAGGTTAGTAGGTGCATTGCCTGGTCATGTGTCATTGCCTAGTGGTGGGTCGTGAGGGGAGATGACGGGCTTGTAGCTAGTTGAGTGTAGCTAGCAGACGAGCGCTTACCGACAAAACTTGTCGATTAATCTACAGCAGTTCGTCGATCAGTTGTGGTTTTTCACATTGTGCACTTATAAACTTTAAAGCCAGCAGCCTGCGTGCGCGTTGGTAGAGAACACTAGGGCTGGCTCTCATACTTGTCGTCACTGGTAGGCACCACACCACACTGCATGGCATGCAGTAGCTTGCGTGACATTGCGCGTGAGTTGCTCAGTGATGCAATTTCACCTTTGCTCAGGGCTGACCACGGTAACTAAAAACGTGCTGAGACAAAGCAATAAATGTCCTGCCTGGTCATGTGCTGCTCAGCCATTTGCTTGTTGTTAGCATGCAAATTTTAAAACACCTGCACAGTCCACTTTAAACGGGGGGAAGCATGTGGCTGTAGTGTCTGGAAAATTTTTCGGTTTGAAGCATGTTCCTTGGTCCTGAGACTAGTGCTCATACAGCACCTGGCTGACATTGTTTGTTGCTCTTTCTTCTTCTGACGCACGCTGCATCATACTCAGGGCTGACCTGATTTGTAGGTGTTTGATGTATGAGCATGCGTTAGGATAAGGCGCTGGTAGGAGTGCCGCACTAATATGAATTTCATGTTTTACGCACATACATATATGTGTCTGTGAATAACCTGTTGGTTCTGGCCAACTGTTGACTTGATGCTTCAGCTTCCGTCGCCATCCTGGACATCCTGGACTGAGGAGTTGTACCTTTTTGTCAGCCTGGAGTGAGCTGGTGATACGCAGTACATATACACACGCACACACACGCACACACACACAAATGCATATACACGAACGCACGCACATACATAAGCATACACCCACGCATACACATATACAAAAGTACAAACACGCACACACAGGAGCCATTCAAAGCATCTGCTACCAGGAGGCCGGCAGAGCAGCTGTGTGTGCACTGGAGGGTATGCAGAGCTTGTTGGCGCTCCTGGTCTCTCCTAATTCAAAGGTGTGTGTGTGTGCACTTGCGAACGTGCATGCGTGTGTTCAATTCGTAGTATAGAGGATCACAGCATCTATAGCACCTCTGTACCTTCATCGTGTGTGTGTATGTGTGTGTCTGTGTGTGCGCATGGTATTGTGTGTGTTGTTGTGTGCATCACTTCTGTGCATTAAAGGGCGTGTAGTGCATGTCCTGACAATCTCTTGAATCGGTACCAAAGAGGGTGCGCTGTGCGTTTTGCTCGTTGCGTCCCTTGTGCAGTCATCATCTAGCCATGCAGACAATGGGGCTTCTGGTGTGCCACAATTAATGGATCTCCCTTCGTCCTTTGTGCAGTCATCATCTAGCCATGCAGACAGTGGGGCTTCTGGTGTGCCACAATCAATGGATCTCCCTTTGTTCACCCATGCCCTACTCATTCCGCACATGTGTAGCAGTGACGTTCTCAGAAGCAGACAAAGTGCCCATCATGATTCCAGTCGTCATGTGGCAAGCCTTATACACAGCAGGGGGGCACGATGCGTGAACACGCTTGCTGCATTGAAAGCACACACAATCACACAGCACTGCATAATGCATCTGTCGTTGTGCGTAGTCAGCAATATGTAAAAGTAAAGCCTAGGTTTAGTGAAGATGCGTGCCGCACTGGAAGGAGGTACAACATTCAGTCCTGTTGACCCGTACTTACTTAAACCCCCCACACCTCATACCTGACCTGTGCTCCTGTCCTCACCCAGTAAAATCAGGCCCCGATTAAAACATCTTATGTAGGGTTGGCCAAAATTGTATATGTACACCGTACATGACCACACATGTGTTTCCCTGCTGAAAGTACCCAGTGGACACCAATCACGTACCTGGGTATGTAGTCTGTAGGGAGCAGCGTATTTCGGTGAATGGAATTTTATATATTGACATGTACAGGGTTGGCTATACCCTATGAGTAATGGCTATACCCTATGAGTATGTATACGGTCCTATATATACCCTTATACCCATAGAAAAGGGTGCATTTTAGATGAGTTTAACCCCGTCCTCCACATCTCAAAATTGGCCTTGCCAAAAACATCCCAGCTGTGTGCCTGTTTCAAATGAGTTGCTCGTTGCTCCGCTTGCTTTGTAGAGATGCGTCTGAGATGGGAAGCTGAGAAATGTGCAACCTGCCAGCCCAAGGCTCTAAATTTTACCTCAAAAACATCCAGTCCTCTGAGAAATGTGCAACCTGCCAGCCCAAGGCTCTAAATTTCACCTCAAAAACATCCAGTCCTCTGGCCTGCTCCTAGTGCCAGGGGTATTGTAATAATAAAATACGGCTTTCTCTCTAAATTTGGCAGCAAAAAGCCTACAAAAGACCGGTTTTTACCCCTGCCGACCAATATCGGCATTTCCGATATTTGATATTTGCAAGCAGGACATTGCACAAACCATATACCAGTCAGTATGGACCGGTATATACCGGTGAAGTAAATATGCCGGTGACCCTGTGCATTCTGTGCCAATCCCAAGAAGGAAGGATTTGGGTTGAGTGTCAGCCTAAACCCTAAGAATGTCTGTTTCTGGCCAATCGTAACCTTTTGCCATGTCATATGCTCAGGTGTATTGTCATGTGCTCAGGAGGGTGATGCACAAAAAATGCAGCAGGCTGCATACAAAACGCGCCTGCTTGCCGCGCGTGTAGCAGGTGACCATCTGTTAGCAAATAAATGTTGACCGGGAAAAAAGGGAAATGTTACGTTTGACATGCGTACAACGTTCGTTTGCTTGCACGTGCAGGTCGTCATGCGTGCAGCAGGTGCAGTGCACAACCTGTCCTCAGAGGCAGAGGCCATTCAGACCATACGTCAGTACGGTGGCATCCTGCTGTTGGCTGATCTGCTTAAGAGCACTGACGAGCAGGTGTGCATGATGAGTGTGTGATCATTGTCTATGTGTGCTTGTGTGTGTTTGTGTTTGTACCTTACTGCATGCAAATGCACCATTGCACTGCTGCATGTGCATCACAGACGTGCACGCATGCACGCACGCACACACACACACGCACACACACACATACACACACACACATACGCACACAATATGTGATGCCTGCAGGTGGCTGGTTCTGCAGCTGGGGCGTTGCAGAATGTGAGCCGAGAAGTGGCGAGCAGAATGGTAATCAGAGAGCTGGACGTCATGGAGCCCCTGGCACGGCTCTTGTCCAGCCAAGAGGTTGGCGTGCAGGTATGATGCATGGCGTGTGCCTCTCTGATGCATATGTGTAAGGATGTGCAGCTGTGAGACTGGATTGCAGTGACCTGTGTGTGTTATGTGTTGTGGCTTTAAGAGGGAAGAGCGCAGGGAAAGAAGAGAGGGTAGGGATGTGGAGGGATGTGGAGGAATGTGTGAGGCTGGCGTGCAGTAATGTATGTGTTTTGTGCTGTGAAGTTAAAAGGGGAACTGCGCATGGAAAGAAGGGAGGGACGGAGTGTTGAGCTGTGACATTGGTGTGCAGTAATGCAAAGTAAGAATGAAAAGCAGGTAGGAAAGTAGAACGAAAGGAGAGAGAGAGAGAGAGAGAGAGAGAGAGATTAAAAGACACTGATGAAGGAAGAGGCAGAAGGGAAATATGGCATGCGTAGGCTTGGCCAGAACCGTATATATATACTTTACATGACCGTGTATTTGGCGATTTCCCTGCTAACAATACCGTATATACATTTAGTTATACATATGGTGCTAGCCAACTCTGGTTATGTGCTTCTGCGCTTATATATGGTTCTTGCTGTGATTTGGGAGAAGAGGTGTGCTATTTGCAAAGCCCCACTTTTAGGCAGCTTGCTCCTCAACTTGTCGTGTTTTAATTTCCAGCATTGACGTCATGTGGGCAGGTGTGTGCATCAGGCGCGCTGCTGAACATCATGGGACCAGAGCTTGAAGAGCGTGGTGGCCTGGCTTCAGGTAATCATGTTTGTGTTTGTAGGTGTGTGTGTATGTGTACATGTGTGTTACTCAGAGGATTGTGCATCGTACCCATCCTATGATGGCGAAAGCATGGCAGGCAAACCTTGCATTTTGCAGGTCCTTCGCGCATCTGTTCTTTACTCACACGTAGGATCAGCCATAATGTGCACCCTATATAACCCGTTTATTTGTAGATTTTCCTGCCAACATCATAGAAGTATGGATCCACCCAACTGTACTTATGCACCTCATTCTGTCATTTTTCCTCACACACGTGCCTTAAACAGGCAAACCTTACAAGCTCAGGGCCTCTGCATGCCTACTCCACACTGATTTGCCTCATTCTGGCTCCTGCTTCATACGTAGGTGCCGGAGACAGGCACGCCTTGGGGCGATTGATGAGCACTGCAATGGCAGCATCCATCGTGTATAGTTCTCTGTTTGACGCACGCTTGATGCCCGATATTGTGTAGTAGGGTGAGCGCACGCGCTTGTGTTCGTGTATTTGTGGGTGCAGGTGTGGGTTTCGGGTGCGTGTGCATCCGCGCATACCTGTGTTTCTGGCTACAGTTAGGTAAGTAGTAGGCAAATAGTGCAGGGCTTATGGGGTACATGTATATAGAATATAGAATGTCATTCCGTTTAGATTGCCCTGTCTCGGATGTTTTTTAAGCTGCTTTGGGCTGCACTTGATCCACAATGGTATGCGTTTTATGCCTGGAGACGCTTGTTGAAGAAGACGAGGGGCTCCAAGAATGCAAGTTCTTACCTTTTAGATTGTGTGCCTGGTGCTGCTAACATGTATAAAGTGCCAATAAAATGCTCGGCAATTAGGCAAGGTTGCTGATTCCATCTCGAATTGAAGGGCAACTGTCTTCTGTATTTTTGGCTAACACGCAAGAGAAAAAACGAGCACGCAATTTTCCCCCTTGTTTTACTGTGTATTACACTTTGCCTCTGTTTTTTTCATTTATACGACCATGACGCAACAGATTCTTTGAGAAGAAGCAGACAAGAGCTAAGGTAAGGTTACATCGCTATATATGCCTCTGGGGGGCATCTGAGCGGAAGCTTACTTGGAAAAAGCCTGAAACCAAACCAAAAAGATATCAGAACAAATCAAGGGAAAAGGCTAGGCACTCAGCCACAAAAGAGGCTACACCACAAATATCTGGTTGGTTAAAAAAAGTCCTCAAACGAGTTGGGCTATCCTCATACTGAGGTGGGAAGACCAGCTGGCGGTGCTGTGTGCTAACAAGATGTTCATGCGGACAGTCCAGAAAAATGTGTTCCTCATCCTGAACAGTGTGCCAGTCATAGTTGTCACAAATCCTGAGCTCATAAGGCCTTCTATTCCTGTAATGACGCATTCTTTGGACCAGGAAGTTATGACCAGAAAGGCGAAGGCAAGAAAGTGCGCGGCTGAGAACGTTGGAAATATCCAAGCTAAGGTAGATAGGTAACACAGGCTTGTGATTTCTTTTTCTGTCATCCCACCAGCCAAGAGCAATCCCCAAAGGTTCACCAAAATAGAGTGATAAGTCCTCATAGTTCTGCTCATATGGTGATTTTCATGTGGTGTCAAATTGGCAAGCTCTCTCCAGCTCCGGATGATACGTTCGCGCAAAGTGAGCTCAAACTGTTTTATATTGATAGCTTCTCTAGATCGTATGGCATTCAAAAATTGCTGAGATGTAGGAAAATCTTGGAGTGCGTGCAGAACCTGATAAGTCCATGTATCGCTTCTATTTGCAATAAGAAGGTCAGCCTGCACAACTTTCTCAAGAAGAAGATTGTTTGAAGAGAGTAAACTGTTCCAGAATTGTATGATGCATCTGAACCCATTGAAAAAGATGGTCATCTGACCTGTTTCGCGGAGCACACAGTGAGTATCAGTGCTTTTCTTGACACCCAGGAGTTTTTTCAGGAAGCCAAGATGAAGGACATGTGTGGGGGTGATTTTTGAGGAATCATATGTCAGAGAAGAAGTGGCCCATACTTGACAACCGTACAGACCAGCTGTCAAAGCAAAAACCTGGAAAAGCCACGGCTTGACATATTTTTTGTATTTATTACCCTTGCTGTCCCCAATCCTGTAAATTCTGGCAATGGCAGACCTGAAGTTGTCTGCAATCTTCTTAGCAGCTGTGAGCATGCTTCCATCACGAGTAAGAGTGATTCCAAGGTATTTGAATTCAGTGACAAGTTCCAGAGGTGTGCTGTCATACGTGAAGGTGGGAATTGCAGAGTTACCCCTGCTGAAGAAGACCATGACTTGTTGTTCAGCTTTAGTCCTTTGAAACGTGTATAGTCATAGAAAATGTCCAGTTGAAGTTGCAGAGTTTCAGCCGTGTTTGAAGTGAGGGCAATGTCATCAGCATAATCACAGCAGTGAGGGATTTGAAATAAATCCAGGGCAGTGGCAGCATCACTCTGTACAGTCAAGAATCCGTCCATGCCATTGTTATAAAGGAGTACAGAAGGGGACTCGGAGGGCAGCCCTGTTTCAAGCCTCTGTTGGGCGCAACCTCCTCAGAAATTTTGTCGCCATCAATGAGTAGGTATAGGCATCCTGTGTACATGGTTTGAATTGATATCTCTCAAATACTGCGGAGTCTTAATATTTTGCAAGTGTCGCCAAAGCTTCTCTCTTGGAACACTGTCGTAGGCAGCAAAGAGGTCCAGGAAACCAGTGTATACCTTCATTTTTCCCTTTTTAGCAGTCGTGAGAATGTGGCGAAGAATAAAGAGGGGTGTTCCTTGTGGGGCAGAAACCAAATTGAGAGTCTGGTATTTGATGTTCAGCAAGAGCCCAGTCCGTCAGCAAGTCCCTGATCACGTTTGCAAAAAGTCTATAAATTCAACCATTGATAGCCAGCAGACGATAATTTTTGGAGGACGTAGTTGGACCTTTTTTGTGTGGAGGCGTAATTTTGACTCTGTTCCAAAGATGTGGGGTGACACCGTCTGACAGGAACAGATGGAACAAGTCAGTAAGAAGGGGAAGCAAAACGTAATCTGTGTGTCTCTTACCACGATCATCCTGAATTGTTTTCTCTGCGTGCTTGATGAAAGAATTAGAGAACGGATCAAAACCTGGGCTGGACTGCACGTTCATGTTTGAAATATTTGTCTGGACAGTGGTAGCCAAAGTATGTATGGGGGGTAGCTCGTACTACACAGGTGCTTGCTCATTGCTGCGTTGAAAGGTAGTGTTCATGCTCCTATACCTGCCACCAGGGCCAGGTGGAACTGCAATGTCAGAAGGAGAAACTTGTCCAGATCGTAACTGGTCACTGAGTAACTGATGCCGTGTAGGTTAGTTGGATCATCCAGGTAGCACGTCAGGAGCGCTCTCTTGTGGATGCACAAATGTGATTGAAGGTGCTCAGTCCATGACTCAGCAGAAATAGGAGGTGTCAGACCATTTGTTCGCAGTCAACAGTTTGTATACCTCTGGGCTGCAAGCGTCAATGAGTTCGACCATCTCATCTACCTTCTCTTTTTTAAATTGTCTTTTTCTCAGCTGGCAGAGAGTATTGTTGTTGCAGCTCAGCAAAAGTTTTTTTTTTTTTGTTCCCTCTGATACGTCTTTTGTAATCACGGCATGTTGCGTCATACCAAGGGGCCATGGGAAGGCCCAGCTGCATTCTGCGTGACATTTGTCTTGTTGTCATACCAGTGGCATCAGCAACAAGCGTAATGAGATCAAGGAAGTGTATGTAGCAGGATTGATGTTCTTGATTGCGTATAGAGTTCCAAAAAGATTGGAGGACAGTCTCATTTTCCAGCATGTGTGAAACAAAACGCATCTTTGTGCTCATCCCTCCAAACCATATGTTTTCCTTTCCCTCTTCTCTGAATATGACGTCTATGACGTCTATGACCTGGAAGACGCAGATCAATGTGTGGTATGTATTGAACACTGGCAAGAAAAGTGGCATAGAAGTGGTCTGTGGTCTGCTGAGCCAAATTCATGTAGCACGCTGATTTGTTTGCAGCACATAAAAAGGGCAGTGGACATCAAGATGTGCTCAGTCCGTGATGGGTTAAAAGGATAGGAGGATTGTAACCAAAGAAAGTGGGCTGCCCATTGTCCCCCTTCCCCCTGCCCGTGGTCAAAATGAGAGGAGTTTTAAGCGCAATGTCCCTCAAGCATCTGCCGGCTGTGTTAGCTCGGCCTTTGTACTGCCCCAAACGTGTGACAAGAGCTAAGGATAATCAGTTTACACCAAATTATTCCAGCCTCCTTCACTTTTGATGGCCTGGAGTTGCCTGGCCAGGCAACCAAACACGAGCATTTCTTGTCATCAATTCTCGCCATCTTTTCTCCGTATCCAAAATACTATCATAGTAGATTATCTTTGCTTGCAAAATAAATGATGTCATTTACATTAACTAAATTAAATATTATCGCTTTTGCAGCGTACGAGTAGTGATACATCATCAAGCACTCAGATCCAACACCAGACATATCTGGTTCTTGGTTCAGAAAGATTCAGAAAGATTCTCATACGGGTTGGGCCATCGTTACACTTAGGTGAAAAAATAAGCTGGTGCCATGTGCGAAGGCTGACAAGATGTTCATGCGGACAGTCCAGCAAAATGTGTTCCTCCTCGTTCTGAACAGTGCCAGTCACATTTATCATAGATCCTGAGCTCATAAAGCCTTCTGCTCCTGCCTGTCATGATGCATTCTTTGGACCAAAAAGTTGTGGGAGAAAGGCAAAGGCAAGAAGAGGCGCACGGTGAGATTGCTGGAAATGTTTAAGCGAAGGTAGAGAGGCACTGCAACGCGGGCTTATGATATCTTTTTCTGTCATTACATCAGCCAGGAGCATACCCCAAAGGCACACCGAAATGTGTGTGATAAGGCCTTATAATTCTGCTGGAAAGATGAGCCTCATGTGGTGTCAAATTGTCAATTTCTCCCAGCCCCCGATGATATGTTCGTGTTCTATCACTTAGTTCAGATTGATAGACTCATAAGAGTGTATGGCATCCAAAAGCTGTTGAGACGTAGGGAAATCTTGGACCACGTGCAGAACCTGGTATTTTAGGCCCATGGTGTGTCACTTCTGTTTGCAAGAAGAAGGTCAGCCACAGCTTTCTCTAAAGTCCTTTTATTGTTAATCCTTGTATGGAGCAATTAGAGAATTAGAGGTTTTAACTCTCAGTTTGGAAACAGGACGCAAAAAGTGCCAAGTTGTAACCACTTTGGCTTACTCCTCTGCATACTCTAAACTCTCAAATCACATTGATAGAGCGGCCGCCGACAGCGTGTCTATGCCATACCACTTTGCTAAAATAAACTCTCACCCCTTTGGTTAATCTATAATTCTTTGCCTTTTCCTCACATCCTGACTCTGTCTCAAATACAGGCTAATTTTAAACAGCGCTACCTTAAACACATTTTTACTTGCCCCCTCGTCCGCTGGGCGGGGGGGCCGAACCATCTCAGGCAAACAGCGAATCGGGTTCGGGGCAGCAGCAGGCGCACAGCAGCTATACA
>Ga0307945_1004827_pt1 | contig 10792 bp, 14 predicted proteins | sample OrgLakmetagen228_FD_201818 | JGI IMG/M metagenome (GOLD analysis project Ga0307945, IMG submission 201818) | Saline water microbial communities from Organic Lake, Antarctica - #228 | ecosystem: Environmental > Aquatic > Non-marine Saline and Alkaline > Saline | place: Antarctica: Organic Lake...
CCCCCCAGAAGCACTCCCAGGCCCTCTAGAGCCCCCCAGAGGCACTTCCAAGCCCTCTAGAGCCCCCCAGAGGAACTCCCAGCCCCTCAGAACGTAGCATGATCACTTGCTTATTGCTACCACAACCTAGAAGGTGGTGCCTGTAGCGTTAATAAATTGTGCAACAGCTGCATCCACACAAGCCTAAGTCACTGCCCTCTTGCTGCAGGTGTCCAATGACTGTGTAGATGCTGCTGCTGATTGCTGCTGATGTGCTTGCTGTAGTCCTGTGCAGGTGCCTCTCTTTTCCTGCATGCTCCTCCCTCTGAGCACTAGCGTCGGCAATTTCTCCCATTGCTAGCAAGCGCCGCGACTACGCCCTGAGGATTCCTGCCGGGTCAGTTTTGCATGCTGCTACACCTACGCTGGGATTCTGCCTCATGAAGTGCTCGCGGATGCGGGGGGCACCGAAATCTCGGAAATCTGGCATCTCGTAAATTTGCCCCTTCTGTCCCATAACAACAACACGATGACACTCAGGGTCTTTACCAGGAGGCATAATAATGTTCTGGAGGCTGGGGGGACAATTCGTGGTGGTTGGAGGGTGGTTGGTGCAAGCCCACGGGTACCCCCCAAAATAGCATAAATACGTTTTCGTATTATACGCGTATTGCGTATTTATAGCGTACTATACCGTATGGGACGTCTCAGAAGTCCGTATGACCCATCCCTGTAAAGCACAGTAGGTTTTGCTAAGACACGAATACACAAAATCTGCTGCGGGCACCTCACACCCAGCCTATTTAAAATGGTATAAAAGAAAGGTAGTTTTTATACCAGGGTACATCACGAGGACAAACTTCATTCTATGCTTGAACATATTTTTGAATTGAAATTTGGGCCACGTTCAGCCAATAAGTTGAAATTGCTGAAAGCATCCACACCTTGTGCTCCCTATTCATCATGGATGTGAACTTCTCCTTTGAGCACACTCGCTGCCAGTCTCGCTCAAACATTTTTTCGAGTGCCTGCAAGGTCAGAAAAATTGAAGTATTAGCATATGCTTTTGCTTTTGCTTCCACTTTTCAGCTATGTGCACAATGTTAAATATAGAGCCTTCAGACTCACCGCCGGCGTGTCAAAAAAGTTGCGTGAGTCAGACTCTTTAAGACGTGGCTTGAAAATGGATACTGGCAACGTCCAGGGGTCTCTTTCCTCCACCACCTTCACTTCAATGTCCTCCACTCGCTTCTGAGTCTGCGTCTTGATGATCTTCTTTGCCTGCAAAGCAGCAAATGTGGACAAAAATTGTCACGTAAGCAGGGTGTTGGCAATATTGTTTGGGGTAATTTTCCAGGTACGGCTGGCTAGCTTTACCGTGGTTACAAAATGTGAGATGTGAGACAGAAGGTAGGCTGGAAATACTGCTTTGAGACCTTGCCCTCATCATGATTCTTACTCACATGTTCATCCACAACACGATATGAGCAATTGCATGGAAATCACGTACCAAGATAATGAGCTGCAGGTTGTCGTCTCTTAAATCTCCAAAGGTGGAGGCACTGTGCTTGAAGGGGGCTTTGACAGGCAGAGTGTGTGTCTTGGGAAGGGGCACCAAGTAAGGCACCTGTAGGGTGATTAAAAATCAATCAAGATGTTCGTTACGTGCCTCAGGGAAGCGTCACAGGTAGCAAAAATAAGGTTAAGCGAAATGTGCGAGGTCAGTCCAGAAAGCGCTCACTAAGCAAAGCTAGGTAAGGTTACAACACAGGTGTATGACTTGTGCAACCTTGAACTGTATAAGGTGCATGTCTGAGACGGTCACAGCTGATTGCTGCCGTACAAAAAGAATATCACTGCCCCTCCCCTAATTAATGTGCTTTGGGGGTGGCAGTGGTCAAATTACTTTTGAAATACCTATTTTACACAGAGATGTGTCGTACGGTCTTTTGGGACGTTCAATACGGCAAAATACGTGTTTCATACGATACGGCGTATTATACGATAAGGCGTATTATACCAATACGCCGTATGACACATCCCTGATTTTACGTAATCTCCCAGATCTTGCAGGGATTTCCCATAATTTTGGAGTAATTCTTTTACTAATTCTTTTTTGGTATATACATGTACGGTATATGATGCATGATGCATTCACACATGTACATACACAAACTTTTGCACACGCGCACCGGCTTGTAGGGAATGAAGGGCGGTGCACTGCCGGGTGGTTTGGCAATGAGGTTGAGCACGTCTGCAAGGGGCATGGTCTGCTGTAAAGCCTGGGGCACTGTTGATGGTCGAGGTGGAGGCTGCACAGCATCAACTGCCACTTCATCCAACAACACTCCTCCGTTGTAATACCTGGAGGCAAGAACACAAATGTGCTGACCATGTGACCAAACCAATCTCAAAAGATACTGTTTTGCAACCAAGGAACATGAAGGTCTGTAATCCATCGCATCTGAGAAGGCTGACCAAGCCAATAGGTTCTAAGCAGGAAAGCAGTGGTGGCAGGCAGTCTTTTGCCTACAAAGAGCGGCAAGTGCCACACCCTGTTTGCCGGCTAGGACCCCTGCAACCCCCCATTTGTCAGTCTGGATATAATGGCAGGTGAGCGGAACACTCACATGTAAGCCATCTTGCCATTTGGAAGCTGGTAGGAGGGAAACATGCCCTCACACACCCTAGAGCCATGTACGTGCTCGAAGAGAGTCAGTGTGGGACGTGAGTCTTCATCTGTGATGATGCGATCCTCAAAGCTGATCACTTGGCGGCAGCGCTGGGGTCCTAAAATGATCTGTGTGTACAAGTAGGGGTGTACACCTGATGCATATATACGTACGTGCAAGAGAGCAAGAGGGAGAGAGAGAGTAGGCAGCTGTCTGTATAATATATGTTGGCACAATGGGCCAGTGAGCAAATCATCAGGGCTGTTCAGTATGTATTAGTGCAAAGAAGGTTTGATGAATGCGATGGAGTTTGAACTCATTAAACAATTCAGACGCACAATGTGGTGAGAAGGTTTGGTCTTCTTTTTGAGGAAACGCTCCACCAAAACAACAACTGCAACAATACTCAATTTCTTGCTTGTACAAAATACTAGTTTATATAGCATGTAGAAAGGATGTGCATTTGGGGCTGCAATTTTGAACTGTAAAACAACAAGGTGACACAAACATCGATCAGTTTGCAGACGGCATTTTTAGGGTTCAAAATGCGTGAAAAAAGCTTGCTTCTAAATCTAAAATGATACAAACCATAGTTTGAGCTACCTTGCAAGAAACTGAGAAGCTTGCTAGCAAATACCTTAAGGGGTCGCTGCTTCTCTTGAGCAGCATTGCTCTGAGACGCAGTCTGGGAAGGGTCTGTGCTGCTGTACTGCATCTCCATGCCTGTTTGGCCAGATAAGAGGCTCTGTAGAAAGACAGCAAAGAAGTTGGACACCGTTGAACAAGTACGTTTATAAAGGACATACAGACACACATGTAGACGCCACATGTGTGGATAGCTGGTTTATGATGCACTCAAGCAACACTTGCAAATAGTGAGTTTAGGCAGCACTGGAACAAGCAATCTCACTCACAAAGCCTTTTCATTCCCTAGCAGCGGCATTAGGAAACGTGTTCCTCACATGAAATAAGCTTGATGCAAAGGGCATAACTCTTTTACCTCTGGGTTGGGGTCTAGCACTGTGAGAGCCACCTTTCCCCGCTGCCTGAATGCAGTGTCTGGACGCTCGTGAGCAATGTCACCCAACTGCTGGCTTGCGACCAAGTGGTCATATGCGCCTCCTGCCATCATCTGCAAGGAAAGGAACAAGATGGGATTGAGGAGCACACTACCTTTATGGGAAGATGAATGGATAGAGTTGGATTGCAATGACAATCTCTTTGCTCATTTATTGCTGCGCAGATTTTGAATATAGGAATAAGTATGGCTTAAATGCACAGTACTTTGCACCTGAAGAGTTCACCATTTGCAACTCATAGGATGCACAAGGGTCATTTCAAGCCAGGTCTCTAACAGCATAAGAGCACAGTGAGAATCAGCAACATAATTCTGATTCATCATGCCTGAAAGCAAACCCTTTCCCCACACCTGCGTAGCAGCTGCCATGAGGGATTCCTCGTCCTTGGGGGGAGTTGTCTGCATGAGCCTGGCTGCACTGCGTACCATGCCAGCCCCCATGGCGCTCTCCCTATATTCACTGATGGCCGGCTCCCACCTCTTCTGGCCTTGCCGCCCACGCGCCTCTGGAGAGTCCTGCTTGCGTGTTTGCAAGTGTAAATATGTGCATGAGAACGTGTATGCGAGTAAATTGTGTGCTTTTGTGCTCCCCAAGAAGAGGAAAGCTCACCACGTGTTGTTCAGCATGAGTGAAATGCGTCCAACATCATCTGAAGACCTCTTTGCTTTTTTTTAACATAGTGATGCATTAACACCAGATATTCATTTGTTTGGCCAATACGATTATCATGCTGAGTAAGCAAAGCAGATGTGGGCAAACAAACCGCAGAATGTTGGCACTCACATTCCACAGATGGTTCAAAGGCCGACACAGCAGCTTGTTTAAAAGCTTACTGGATTCCGGCTCAGCATCAAGCCAGTCTCCATTTTCGTCCCACATAGCCTGCACATGAAGTATCCAGCATTCAACAGAATGGAGCAATTCCACAGCGTCCAAACGTGAGAAATGCTGCACCAATTTGTTATCACGTCTATATTATGTTGACTGTGCACAGGTGAACCTTTTTTAAAGTATGAGATTGCTATTTTGCATGTAACCTGCCCTACCTTGCGGCAGGTCTGTTTTCCTGGGTCGACAGTGTTTGTAAACAGGCCAGGCATACTGCCCACACCATCTAAGCCCTCCCCGGAAAACGTGTTGTCCACCTGTCGATGCAGGTAATCAAAATTTCCACAATAATGAGCTCTGAAATGCAAGAGCAGACTTTCCCGTACATCCAATTGTTTGGCACGTGTGTTCTGGCGGCACTGACAGCAGAGGCCAAAAGAGGTACACAAACCCCATACTTAACAAATGTCGTCTGGCAGGAGCAGATGTAAGCCGCTAACAGCAAAACAATTTAGCCATCAGCACATGTACAGGCAAGGTGCTCAAACTCATAAACAGATGCACTTTAAAAAGCATCACTTGCTTACCCAGCTCATAAAGCGCGAGCGTGAATCAGCTGGCTGTCGGTCTGTCATCATGCCTGAAGCGGACAGACTGTCTAAATTAGATCTCTGATCACTTGCTCCTTCTGTACTGCTGACTCGTTGGTGTCCCTTGTCTTGGAACGACACACCCGGCTGACCTGGGGGTGGCAGCCGTATGTACAAGAGAGCATTTGGCCATCCATGCACACTGACTCAAGCATATACATTGTACAATCACCAGCAATACTTCCCTGCTTTGCATGCTCAGAATAGTTGGCAAATTCCCAATGGAGCTGAATGTGCTCATTGCTGCAGATTCCAATGGCGCGGCTTATTTAACTTGCACAGCACAACCAAGGCGCACATAGGTAAAACATCAACCTCTGTGCTGTGTCACTCACCAGGCCGACTCAAGGCTCGAGAGCTTGCGTTGCCATGATACGCACTGCCTGCTCGTGAGGGCAAGGCCAAGCGTGCTGCATCCTTATTGCGGGTCATCCAGACGTCTTCTTTGTTCTCCATAATGGGTGGGAACACCACCTGGGGGGAGGCGGTTGACAGAGATTCAGGCAAATATCATTCAGGCAAATGTTTTCATTGTGCAAATGCTGACTGACGACATTGATGAAGGCCAAAAAGGATGAACGCTCTGTCCTGTTAACTTATTAAAGCTATCAAACTCAGAACTGCTCCAACGTCACAGTGTCAGCTGAGCTCAAGCCAGTCTTACGGGTGCATTAGGCCGCAGTGGTGCTAGCATCACCTCAACCTCCCTTTTTAAAAAGGCCACTCACCTTGGGTCGTATTTGTTGTGCATGCAGTGCAGTGTCTATGCTGACATTTAGAGTAGAGCCAGGGCTGGTGCGAGAAAAGGGGTCAGGGTTGGTGGCCTTCCAATGCGGCACGGGCTGGCTGGCAGCAGTTCCTAAGCAGGCAAAACAGCATTGATTTTTTTGGGTTTGCAGGTTGTCGGCAATTAAATGCGTACGAGTGTGTATACACGCAAGTAACTAACAGGAATTGTGTGCGCCTGGTATATCAGTTTGGGACTGCAATTGCTGTATCGCTCCTGCCTCACGCTTTGCTGTACATCATTGTCACGCTGCCCTTTCTTGTGTGCACAACATTGAAGCACACCTGGACTTCCAGTCCGGTTGCGGAAGGTGGAAGGGTGAACTACTAAAGGGGGAAGGGAGCCAGAACTTCCTTGGGACTTGACCACCCCTGTGGCAGCTAGCGAGCCTTCACCCTCCATGGCCTGCAGAAAAGTAGTGCCCACCACCAAGTACATGAGGAACATCACCAAAGGGTCTGGGGTAAACACAACCATACACCACAGTTTAAACAGAGAAAGGTCACCAAACAGGGAAATGGCAGAGGAGGTGTGCTTGCAAGTGTGTGGACAACACACTCACATGCTCGACCAGCTTGTCCAAGGCCAGAGATCCATGCAGCTCAGCTTTGTACAGACGTGTGCGGTTAGCGGGGTGCTGCGCCAGATTTTGCGTAATACCACTGACAACGTGAAGCAGTTTTGCCTCATTCTCACAAGGGACCCTGCGCATGTAAGTATGTGGGGCTGCTATCTGATATCCTTTGCATGTGGTTACGTTAAATAGCAGCCCTTTTACAACAAAACAAACAAAATATTATGTGGATAGCAGTAAAAGCTGCATTACCTTGGCTTTTAGACGCAAAGCTTCCTATGATTCCTTGTTTCCCCTTTCACAGTGCATATGGCTGTGAACATTTAATTGCTGCACTACATGATATGCCATCAAACTGCCTGTTAACTGACTCCCTAAACTGCATCACAAATGACTCACTTTGCCGAGGACAGCCGGTTATACAGCAGCGTGCTGGTTCCCAGCAGCACCAGCAGACCTTTCTTTGCCACCATCGGCTGTGCACTTCGCAGTACACTGATATTCATCAGTGCAGAGAACACCATAAAATACAGATCCTGCTGCGCCTCCACGGTGGCCATGTCACGCTCAAAGCTGCATCATGATAAGACAGTGATAATGTGAGGCTGTTTGAGCATGTGTAAATCAATGCGTATGGGTTTCCAAGTTCAACCACCATATCAAGTGCAAATCTTGCTGCTCGCAAGTTGGATAAGGAGTTTATTGGGAGGCACGCTGCTCATTTGCAGCCTGTGTGATTTGCCTCCTCAAGCACAGCACGCAGGGCATATGTGTTTTTGTACCCTATGTTTACGCTTCTTGTTTACAAACAACCTTTTACAAAATAAATAAGGCTGTTCCTTTTCTACTTCGAATGATTAAGTGCAGGCACCAGCAAACCTACGCTGCGGAGTCCTCTAGGTCCTCTTGTGCACTTGCATGCATGTGGGCATGGAAGGATTTGCAGCTGACAGCGCTGCTCATTCGTTTAATTCCAGGTCGCTTGCCAGTTGTCTGTAACAGAGGATAGAGTGCGAAAAGCAAGTGAGCAAAAGGAAATATAAGTTCTACATAGTTCCAGCCTGAACACGCATACAGCAGTGCCAGCTTGTACGCGTACTTTGAGCTTTGAGCAAGTGTGCATAGGCAGGACAAAGTAGTGTGAAATATCTGCTTGCAGTAGGAGGACCAAGACAAATGATGCTCTTGAGCGCATTATGAAATGCATCAACATCCTGAACTCACCAGATCCTGGTAGCGCCTATTAATGCGGCGCACCAGGGCTATCATGGCATCCACCCCCCCCAGGATTGCTGCCGCGGCCTTGGCTTCACGTAAATACTCACGCCCACCCTGCAGATATATGTTTACTAGTTTTGTTTGTATATGCTGAAAGCAAGTAAATTTATACGGGGAAGTTCCTGGACCCTGTCAGCTGTTCTGAGACACCCACAGCAGAAAGGCCAACCCTGCTTGCTAGCACAATTAACGTCCACCACTCTTATTACATACCTACACAGCACTGCCTGGTTTAATGACATACTCTGAATAGCGGCATGTATGAACAGATATACCAGTGCTATTAATTTGCAGCACATATCTGCACCTCTGGTGTGGCTCCATAAGGTGCAGCAAAACAGATGCGGGCAATGCCATGGCACCCACGATACTCAAGGAGAGGGATCCTGAGCAGAGGAAGGTAGAGAGGTTGCATGTTGAAATAGAACTGTGCCTTTATACCATGCATACTTAATCACTTGCTGCACCTCAACTGTTAGCATTATTAGTAAGCGCATTTTTACTACACTGCGCGTCACTTCATGGCACCGTGCACCTGGTTATAGCATGTGGTGTTGGAACTATCGATATATGAAAAAACGAGCTTGTACAAAAGGATAAGCAGCGAGGGATATCTAGAACTGCTTACCTGCTGTTGATAAGGGTGATGTAGGCCAGCAGTGATGCTACTAGGCCATCGCTTGGGGGGGTTGGCTTTGGCCACTGACAGTTCTCTGGCAGAGGCACAGAGGGCATGAAAGACAAGCTGCTGTGCCTGCAGGTACAAGTGAAAGTAAAGACAGTGACAAACTTTGGCTCAGATGTCAAGCGGTCCAGGGTGTGAGTGATTGGAGCGGAGGGCCTGGCATGCTGACCGGGCAGCATAGATTATAGATTGTAAGATGCCCAGGCTCATGCGTTTGACCCCCATTTACAATGGTTTCAGCCATGTAACCCCTAGTCCTCCTCCCTCTGTTTAAACACAACAGCAAATCCAACAAGCAAGGACCACCTTGGGACCCACCTCTCCATGAAGAACTCCAAGCACCCGCCTGCCGTGTCACGTAGGGAGGGAGGCCACAGAGGAGAGGCCACAATGTCAATGAGGCGCTCACACACATGGTGTTCCACCACATGCCGTTCCATGTTGCCGCTGCGGGCGCATGCGTTCCACAGAGTGGTCACTGCTAGCTGCAGCGACTTCCAGGCCTGCGTTGTGTGTTATGTGTGTGCGTGTGTGTGTGTGTGTGTGAGTTTGGGTGCATGTGTGAATCTGAGTGTGTGTATGTAAGTTGCCGTACAAAAAGAATTGCCGCCCCTTATTGACTTTGGGGGGAGGGGTGATCAAACCGTGAAAAGCAGTCATTTATTATACATTTATTTGTATGGGGGGCGGTGTGTGGGGCAGTAGCCAAATTAACGTTTTCCAGTGGTGGGTGGCCAGGAAGCTTCCCCCCCCAGCCCCAGCCCCCTCAACCCCAGCTGCATCATGAGACCTCAGAGAAGCCCGGCAGGCTTTGCTCTGTGTGATTGCATTGCTGGCTTTGCATTGTGTGATTGCCTGCAGTAGAGGGGCATGCCCACATGTCATGTTGGGGATGCAAGCATGCCTCATTGCATATAATACACTAACACACACAGCAGAGACAGCACCAGAGGCGAGAGCGACAATAATGACAGCATGACTGATTAGAGGGTGGAGCAGTAGTGAAGGGAGGCAGACGTGCAGAGAAATTAGGGACTCTTAATTTAGATTAGAGGAGTACAACAACACAAGTTAGCAAGTCAAAAACTACCAACCGACCTTTGTGTCCCTAAACTTTGGTGTTTTTTTCCTCCTTTAAGATTGTGGAGATGAGAGTGGCCACACGCAGCCTTTGGGGCTCATGCGCCATTGGAGAGGGGGGCGTTGCTCAAAATAAATAATTGCAGGGAGGGGGAGGGTGCAAATTAGACAGCATTTTTTTGGGAAAATCTGTAATTTTCCAGCGGCGATGGTGAGTACATGTATGAAAGGTATGTATATGTGTAGATATGTATTTGTTCATGCATACGTGCATTTGCATATGTGTGTGTGCGTACAATTTGCATCTGTACACGTACTGTTTAAATCATCTTGCCCAAATATTGACAGCATACTCAATCACCCATCTTTCCCCATGCATGACAATTTCCCTCTGTGCTACCGTACTATAAATACTCTTGATTTGAAGCTCTTGCAGCTTACAGCCTAGCAGCTCACCACTAAAAGCTTCATGCCAATGAGCTTGGTCAGGATGGCAAGGGCACGCTCCAGTTGGCTCTCCACGTCAGGAGTTGGTTCGGGGGCCCGTGCATCCACAGTCCACCAGGTGTGCCTGTGTAACAAGAAGGTACATGCTATTAGCACACTTGCATGACCAAGCCTGATTGATGAGAGCAAGGCAAGAGCGAGATTTGATGCTTTGAGTGGATGTACTGTCAGTGATATGCTATGTGTGCAAGGGGTGTTGCATTAGCAGGTAAATCAGACAGCAAAGAAGCCCTTTGTGAATGGGGTCAAAGCACACCTCGAGGCTTTTTGTAATGTGCTGGGGCCTGTCAACTTGAACAGGTCCAGCTGACGAGGCTCCAGAGGGACATCATCCTATGGAAAGGAACAGGAAAGTTCAATGCAAAATGTGCACATGACCACAATCAAACTCACAACAACGACAACAACGAGCAATTGTTACACATTAACGACTACAATTTATCCCTGTTTTTTCCTGCTGGGTTTGATCTTCAACATATGTTGCAAACAGTGCTAAACAAGGCAAAAGCTCAGAACAAAGGCACCAATGTGCCTTTCCTCACCCTTACCTCTATCATGAATAGGCAGATGGATGCAACCAGGAATTCAAACAATTTAAGCACTGGGAGGTCTGTGGCTTCCCCTATACTATCCTGCAAAGGAAAGGCGTGGAAGGAGCAAAGTTTGTTGCAGC
>Ga0307945_1004829_pt1 | contig 10791 bp, 12 predicted proteins | sample OrgLakmetagen228_FD_201818 | JGI IMG/M metagenome (GOLD analysis project Ga0307945, IMG submission 201818) | Saline water microbial communities from Organic Lake, Antarctica - #228 | ecosystem: Environmental > Aquatic > Non-marine Saline and Alkaline > Saline | place: Antarctica: Organic Lake...
GTGATCAGTGCAGAAGAGCGTTGACTGAATGAAGCGCTGGTTTGCTTGGCTGTAAGAGCAGGGGTATATTGCCATTGCTGGAGAGCGTGCGCTGTGGATGTTGCCAGTGATCAGTGCAGAAGAGCGTGGACTGAATGAAGTGTGTAAGGGTGAAGCACTTGAGGTTGCTTGGCTGTAAGAGCAGGGATTGCTTGCTATTGCTGGAGAGCGTGCGCTGTGGATGTTGCCAGTGATCAGTGCAGAAGAGCGTTGACTGAATGAAGCGCTGGTTTGCTTGGCTGTAAGAGCAGGGGTATATTGCCATTGCTGGAGAGCGTGCGCTGTGGATGTTGCCAGTGATCAGTGCAGAAGAGCGTTGACTGAATGAAGTGTATAAGGGTGATGCACTTGAGGTTTGCTTGGCTGTAAGAGCAGGGATTTCTTGCAATTGCTTAAGAGCGTGCGCTGGGGTTGCTGCCTGTGCAAGCTGGGAGAAGGACATGAATTTTAATCTATGCAAGTGCTCCGTAGCTGAAGAGGGTACCAGGTGTGTGCCGATGTGCCGATGCTTGGGGTAAAGATAGTGAGTGTGTGAGAGAGAGAGAGAGAGAGAGAGAGAGAGAGAGAGAGAGAGAGAGAGAGCAATGAGTGTAAGATAGCACAGTGATGTGTGCCGATGCTGAGGGTGAGGAGAGTGCTATGAGTGGTAAAGAGGACAATGATGTGCCGATGCTGAGGGTGCAGGGAGTGCAGTTAGACGAATGTGACCGGGGGTGTCGCACTTGAGGTGCTAGTTGGTATGAGAGCAAGTGCCACAATTCAAATACCAAAGCATATCAGATTTAAGTACCATAGCATATTAGGTTTTAGGTAGAGCAAATTGAGGTGCTAGTAGGTATGGGAGCAAGTGCCACAATTTAGGTATAAAGCATATCAGCTTACAGGTAGTGCATGCTGAATTGGTGGGGGAGACTCATGGCACTTCGGGCCAATGTGTCTCCCGTTCCTTTATTGATGCAGGGAGTGTTTTGCTGCCTGCGTGGTTTTTTTTTCTTTTCTTTCATGCCGAACTGTGACGCTAGCTAGTATGAGGACATGTGTTTCAACAAATTGGAGATACGCGTCCGACAAATGTACATACCCAAACTCGAACAGAGATGGTCTGAGCCAGAAAATCAATGTAGAGATTTATTGAGCCGAGTGATCATGCAGCTGCGCAACAAGCTCTTTCTCTCATACCGCTATGCGACGTATGCGCCCTCTTAACACCTGCACCATACTGCTATGCAGCACCCCCCCTCTCAACACTCACTGAAGGGCGTGGCAGGAGGGCCCTACAAGGGAGATCGGGCTGAGCTTCTTGACACCCACACTACACAGCTAAGCAGCATTTACACCCTCAATAGCAAAATAAAGCAGCAATGTAACTCACTCCCCCCCCTCAACACTCACTCATGGGTGTGGCAGGAGGGCCCTGCAAGGGAGTCTGGGCAGAGACCCGCCTGGAAGACGCACGGGGTTTTTGTGTGTCAGGCTTCTGCAGCGTACAGACAACAACAAATAATCCATATGATTTTATTGTGAAAGAAGCTGATTTTGCGTGTGAGACGGCTCAGGCCGCTGCACGTGTGGAATCAGGGTAGTTCTCCGTTGAAATGAAACAAACAAGCATGTCATGTGGCGTGCGTCTATATGAAAGCCTTCTGCCTAGAGGATGAGTGAGGGTGTCATGTGTCATGTGTCATGGGTGAAACTGCTCAGATCTAGCTGCACACGATGATCAAGTGCTGGAGATGAAAAATGAGTTCACACGATGATCAAGTGCTGGAGAGGAAAAATGAGTGCACACGATGTTGAAGTGCTGGAGAGGAAGAACAAGTGCACACGATGATCAAGTGCTGGAGAGGAAAAATGAGTGCACACGATGATCAAGTGCTGGAGAGGAAAAATGAGTGCACACGAAGATCAAGTGCTGGAGAGGAAAAATGAGTGCACACGAAGATCAAGTGCTGGAGAGGAAGAATGAGTGCACACGATGTGCAAGTGCTGGAGAGGAAGGACAAGTGCACACGAAGATTAAGTGCTGGAGAGGAAAAATGAGTGCACACGATGTTCAAGTGCTGGAGAGGAAAAATGAGTGCACACGATGATCAAGTGCTGGAGAGGGAAAATGAGTGCACACGATGATCAAGTGCTGGAGAGGAGAAATGTGTGCACACGATGATCAAGTGCTGGAGAGGAAAAATGAGTGCACACGATGTTCAAGTGCTGGAGAGGAAGAATGAGTGCACACGATGACCAAGTGCTGGAGAGGAAGGACAAGTGCACACGGAGATCAAGTGCTGGAGAGGAAGAATGAGTGCACACGAAGTTCAAGTGCTGGAGAGGAAAAATGATCGAGGTAATTATCCTCCTCCCACATGCATATGTAAGGAAAGCAATACACAAGAACACGAGGGCTCCCTTGTAAAACAAAACATTGCCTCACACCTTGTAAGCCCCAAGGTGCATTACAGTCAGTGTAAACGAACGCAGGACGTGCTGTTCAAATAAAACGACAAGCAGGCTTGTTTGTAAAAGAACAACAGGCTTCCTCGTACCTTGTAAGCCCCAAGGTATGTCACAGCCAGGGACCTCAAAAGAGCCACGCAGTTGCGGGAGGTCCCGAACCACATGTTGTGGGTGCTGCTTGCACCCACACCCTGCAACAGACAGAGATTGGGTCATTGGAACCGTTCCTTTGTTAGAACCTGCAACACAGCTAGACTCGAGGCAAGTTTTGCTGCGGCAACACACCTTTGAGTATGGCTATGGCACATGCGTAGGGTTGGCCAGAGTCGCATATGTACATTGTATATGACTGTATATTCAGTGATTTCCCTGCCAAAAATACCGTATATACACCGTATATGAATTCGATGCTGGCCAACGCTGCACATGCGCATTATCATTTTGTGCTCACACATCATGCGCATTATCATTTTGTGCTCACATCATGCGCATTATCATTTTGTGCTCACATCATGCGCATTATCATTTTGTGCTCACATCATGCGCGTTATCATTTTGTGCTCACAACATCATGCGCATTATCATTTTGTGCTCACAACATCATGCGCATAATCATTTTGTTCTCACACATCATGCGCATTATCATTTTGTACTCACACATCATGCAAATTATGCATCTGTGGTTCAACGCAACAGAGTCAAGTGCCGCTTTCCACAGTGCTGTTTAAAGCACCCAAACAATATGACAGCTTCCAAAACTTGCTCAAATGAGCACTCTGTCACACTCTCTCTCTCTCTCTCTCTCTCTCTCTCTCTCTCTCTCTCTCTCTCTCACACACACACACACACACACACAACACAGACACACACAAACACACGCGCACACAGACACACACGCAAAAACATCAATAAAGCGCATGACGTCACTCTTACCTTTAGCAGCGTCTGCCACAAGGCTGAGTCCTTCAACAGCCGTCCAGCACCTATGAGGAACAGACGAGGAATTTAAAGGCGGGTAAGCAGGTGCCATACGAACAAAAAGCATGAGAAGCACATGATGTCAAACGTTAAAAGGGCACGAGAAGCACATAGAAGTGAGAGGTCAGCATACTAGCAAGGTATGGGAGGGACAAGGTGCATAGAAAAACAATACCATGCCTTATCGTATCGTACTCGTCTCACACCCCAAATTTCAGGGATGTTTTGTTGCGTCCTACACCTTTCTGCACCCCCAATATGAAATGTGTCTGCCCGGGTTTAAAAAGGAAAAAGGGTAAATAGAGTAACAAAAAAAAGCAGTAACAGGGCAAAAAACATGTATGCAGGGTGTCATAGAAACGATTCGGTATTTGTGTGGTTTTCTTTTCTTTCATAAATGTGGGAAATGGTTTTCCTGCTCTTTCTTTTCTGTTCATTTTCTGGCACAGTATCTTAAAGGGGAACCAGAGACCAGGTGCAGCAGGAAGAAAAGGGGTGCACACTGGTTGAAGGCACCATCCCAGCAGAAAAGCGCCCTTGCCGGAAAGCACCATCCCAGCAGAAAAAGGCACCAGAACCAGCAGAAAAGCACTCCAACAGAAAAGCACCATCCCAGCAGAAAAAGACACCAGCCCCAGCAGAAAATCACCCCATCAGGAAAGCACCATCCCAGCAGGAAAAGGCACCAGCCCCAGCATGAAAGCACCACCCCAGCAGGAAAAGGCACCAGCCCCAGCAAAAAATCACCCCAGCAGGAAAACACCATTCCAGCAGGAAAAGGCACCAGCCCCAGCAGGAAAGCACCCCTGCAGAAAGAAAAGGGGTGCACACTGGACGAAGGCACCATCCCACACAGATGAAATTCACAAATTCGTCGCCTTATGTCAGGGCTGCAGGGTTCATAACTTACGAAACACAGCACGTGGATGTTGCCACACCTGACCCGCTGGATGCCGCCACACCTGACTTGCCGCAGGATTCACAACTTACGAAACACAGCACGTGGATGTTGCCACACCTGACCCGCTGGATGCCGCCAACCTGACTCGCTGCAAGATTCACAACTAACAAAACACAGCACGTGGATGTTGCCACACCTGACCCGCTGAATACTGCCACACCTGACTTGCTGCAGGATTCACAACTTACAAAACACAGCACGTGGATGTTGCCACACCTGACCCGCTGAATGCTGCCACACCTGACTCGCTGCAGGGTTTGCAACTTACAAAACACAGCACGTGGATGTTGCCTCACCTGACCCGCTGGATGCCGCCACACCTGACTCACTGAGTCGTTGCTGACTTACATCACAGCTGATATACACCAGCACGTGAACGTTGCCACACCTGTGAATGCTTGGTAGCGTGCGTCCTGCACAAAGTCCAGCCGCACGTCTAGGTCTGCACGGATCACGGCCATCACGTACTGTGTGGACATAACAAAGGGACAGGGCCTTGTGAGAAGGTGTGCCCAGGCAGGAATGGGTGCTAAAGTGCAAAGGTTAGCTGCACTTTTAGGTCTGCACGAATCACGGCCACCACATACTGTGTGGGGAAAAAACGGGCAAAGGGTGCAAAGCCTTGTGAAAAGGTGTGCTCAGGCAGGAATGGGTGCTCAAGCGCAAAGGCCAGCTGCACTTTTATGCATTTTTAGGTCTGCACGAATCGCGGCCACCACGTATTGTGTGGGAAACAAAAAAGAAAAAAAGGGTGCAAAGCCTTGTGAATAGGTGTGCCCAGGCAGGAATAGGTGCTTAAGTGCAAAGGCCAGCTGCACTTTTATGCACTTTTAGGTCTGCACGAATTACGGCCACCACGTATTGTGTGGGCAAACAAAAAAGAACAAAAGGGTGCAAAGCCTTGTGAAAAGGTGTGCTCAGGCAGGAATGGGTGCTCAAGCGCAAAGGCCAGCCGGCACAAACTGCAGGCTTCCGTGTGTCACGGCTGTCACATGCTGCGTTGACAACACAAACAAGGGAGACAGAGCCTTGCAAAAAGGCGTGCTCAAGCGCAAAGGCCAGCCGGCACAAACTGCAGGCTTCTGTGTGTCACGGCTGTCACATGCTGCGTTGACAACACAAACAAGGGAGACAGAGCCTTGTGAAAAGGCGTGCTCAAGCGCAAAGGCCAGCCGGCACAAACTGCAGGCTTCCATGTGTCACGGCTGTCACATGCTGCGTTGACAACACAAACAAGGGAGACAGAGCCTTGCAAAAAGGCGTGCTCAAGCGCAAAGGCCAGCCGGCACAAACTGCAGGCTTCCGTGTGTCACGGCTGTCACATGCTGCGTTGACAACACAAACAAGGGAGACAGAGCCTTGCAAAAAGGCGTGCTCAAGCGCAAAGGCCAGCCGGCACAAACTGCAGGCTTCCGTGTGTCACGGCTGTCACATGCTGCGTTGACAACACAAACAAGGGAGACAGAGCCTTGTGAAAAGGCGTGCTCAAGCGCAAAGGCCACCCGGCACAAACTGCAGACTTACGCGGGGGGTCACAGCTTTCGTACGTTCTATGTTACAAACATAGTTATGAAGAGGGACACAGGCACACAGGGGACACAGCAAATACACACGGCAGAAAGTGCAGACTTACGCGGGTCACAGCTTTCGTACGTTCTATGTTACAAACAGAGTTATGAAGAGGGACACAGGCACACAGGGGACACAGCAAATACACACGGCAGAAACAGGAAGATGGCAAACAGTTCTTGCCCAGCAAGGGGAATTGTGCTACAACGCTTTGTACAGACCTACCATCGGCTACTTTCAGCATTTTGGCACTTCTATAACCAATGCTTATTCAACTCATTTCGTCAAGTGATCTGGCTTGAATGCGAAAGCAAAGTTTGTGTGTGGGTATTACGAAGCACGCAGGTTCTCCTTAGATTGATGTGGGGAGCGGGCATGCATCCGTTTTCTTTTCATTCCTTGTTTTGTAGCTGCACTTCACGCCTTATGGTCTGTGTCCAAGCCAAAGTTCCAAGGGTCGTAAAGTATGATCTGCCTGGCGTTGTGACTGCTGTTGCTGCCTGGCAGCAACGTTTCCATTTCCTGAATGGATGATTAGCGTTTTCATCGCTTGCGTGAAGCACTGCAGTGGATCTGAAGTGAAGTGGATTTAAAGTGGATCTAAAGTGAAGTGGATCTGCAGTGGATCTGAAGTGAAGTGGATCTGCAGTGGATCTGAAGCACCGCAGTGGATCTGAATGTGAAATGGATCTGCAGTGGATCTGAAGTGAAGTGGACTGAAGTGGATCTGAAGTGAAGTGGTCTGCAGTGGATTTGAAGTGAAGTGGATCTGCAGTGGATCTGACGGTGACAAAGACACTAAAGAGCTTGTGAGCACTGCAGTGGATCTGAAGTGAAGTGGATGTGCAGTGGATCTGAAGTGCAGTGGATCTGCAGTGGATCTGGCGGTGACAAAGACACTAAAGAGCTTGTGAGCACTGCAGTGGATCTGAAGTGAAGTGGATCTGCAGTGGATCTGACGGTGACAAAGACTCTAAAGAGCTTGTGATTTTATCCATGCTCTGCTTTTTGAACCGCCTGTGTGCCCACTCCATACCTGCAGGAGGAGCAACTTGCATACCTGCATTCCATACCTGCATTCTTCTATACCTGCAGGAGAAGCAACTTCCATACCTGCATTCTTCCATACCTGCATTCTTTCATACCTGTAGGAGGAGCAGCTTCCCAGCAGAAAACTTTAACTTCTTGCCCCCCTTGGCAGCACTGCCCTTCACGTCTGTCATACCAGCCAGGCTTTGCTGCACAGAAAAGGGAAATGGCACAATGCATGTGTGGGGCACGTGTGTGGGCTGAAATAAGATCAAAGTACGTTTGATCTTCCTGACGACTGTATACGTAGGACTGGACAGAAGTGTACATATACACCGTGTATGACCGTATATTTGGTGATTTCCCCGCCAAAAATACCGTATACCTATACACCGTATATATATGGTTCTGGCCAACCCTACGTGTATGCCGGCCATGCTTTGCTGCAACAGAGGGAAATGCCACAAAGCACGGAGCACGTGTGTGGGCTGAGTTTGATTGGTGCCTTTTGTTGCTGGTGAGCTATCTTTAGGCGTACAATGCAGGGCCGTGTGTGAGAGTGAGAACAATGGAACAATGCACGCAAATTGGATCAGCGCAGCAGGCATTATACATTTTACATAAAACTGGCTTAAAAAGAGCAGATACCAATTTGAGTAATGGGTAGGCTTTATAATTTAATAGAAGTACAAGTTTAGCGCTAGTGAGATAATTAGGAATCTACGCGCTGGTAACCTTGGGCCGAGAGCATTATTGCTCTGGTTCAGGTGACATTAAAGAAGAGAACTGGACGTGCCACATAGATATAATGCTGCAGTCGTTATACTGAAACAAACAAATTATATTATATATCATAGAAACAAAAGTACCTCGTGGGCGTTTTGCCATAAGTCCAAAACAATGTCCAGCTCCGTTGCTGCCAGCATGGGGAGGCATGTTGAGCCTTGAAAGGTGAATCTGAAGTGTGAAAGCAAATGCAGGTAAGGAGATGTCGTATACACTCATATCCTTGACACATGCACTGCCAGCTGTCAGCAGCACTTATAACCATACTTATAATATACAAACACATGTGCACCCTAACAGTAAATACTCATCTTCATCACATTGATAGGGTTTGTGAACAGAGGAGTAATTACCAAAAAGGCCATCGTTAGCACCGGTGCCTGTCTTGCTACAATTTTGCACAAATTTTGCCATTTTCACACAGGTGGCTCAGACATCAGTAGTAGCAACACTGGCTACAATGGACATAACAATGGGGTCTTATTAACACCCGGTGCGTCTTTTGCTACAAATTTTGCACAGTTTTGGCCATTTTTACGCAGGTGGCTCAGACACCAGTAGCAACACTGGCAACGATGGACGTAACAATGGGGTCTTATTAACACCCGGTGCATCTTTTGTTACAATTTTGCACAGTTTTGGCCATTTTCACACAGGTGGCTCAGACATCAGGAGCAACACTGGCGACGATGGACATAGCAATGGGGTCTTATAAACACCCGGTGCATCTTTGTCACAAATTTTGCACAGTTTTGGCCATTTTTACGCAGGTGGCTCAGACACCAGTAGCAACACTGGCAACGATGGACATAACAATGGGGTCTTATTAACACCCGGTGCATCTTTTGTTACAATTTTGCACAGTTTTGGCCATTTTCACACAGGTGGCTCAGACATCAGGAGCAACACTGGCAACGATGGACGTAACAATGGGGTCTTATTAACACCCGGTGCGTCTTTTGCTACAAATTTTGCACAGTTTTGGCCATTTTCACACAGGTGGCTCAGACATCAATAGTAACAACACTGGCAACGATGGACGTAACAATGGCCTGTGAGCACCTGGACCCACAACTGAGTGGGCAAATGCTGCTAACAATACACATGCCACATGCCACACACACACACGCACTTCTTGCTGGGAAGCCACAGTCCTGTGTTCTTGCGCAGCTGCCCAGGTGGGCCGTCTGCTGAGACGCTGCAGGGCGGGTGCAGCTTCAGGTTCAGCAGCAGCAGCCTGTGCGTGGTGCAAACAGATCGGTTTAGCTGAGCGGTTAACTAGGTTGACCAGCTAAATCATGAGCATCTTCTTGACAGGGGTGCTGCTTCAGGTCAAGCAGCAGCAGCAGCAGCAGCAGTTGCCTGAGGGCGGTACAAGCAATATATTGTCAATGTGGGGGACAAGGACATGTTAAGAGTGAACAGCCGCAAAAAGGCGTCGTAGCATTGCGAGGGCAAGGGGTGCAATTTGAGATGCAAACTAAATTTGATAAACCGAGGTGCTCAGAGACCCAGGGTTACCTCCCATCTTTTCCACTTGCCAAACAATTCCAGATAGCCAAAACCCAATAGAAAAATCATCAGATCAGATCGAAGTTTTCAGACCCAAGAAACTGTCTGAAGTCTGACGAGCCTCAGAGTATGCAACTACAGGTTGGTGTTGTTGTTGGTGGTGGTGTGCTTGTGGATGGCGAACAAGACCGTTCAACATTGCAAGTCAGAGATGTGTGTGTGTGTGTGTCTCTTGCGACTGGTGCCGCTTATGGTGGTGTGCGGCGCTTGTGGCTGGCGAACAAGACCGTTCAACATTGCTAGACAAAAATGGTGTGTATGTCACTTGTGGCTAATGTCGCTCGTGGTAGTGTGCAGCGCTTGTGGCCGGTGAGCAAGACTGTTAATCATCACAAGTCAGAAGACAGATTAGCGACAAAAGGTTTGACGCACCTCAGGGCACGTAACGAAAGGTTGGTGGTGTGTCGCTCGTGGTTGAGGAGCAGGTGAATCAGAAACTCTTGCAGATAAATCGGCAAGCCATAGCTGCGCGAAACTAAGGGCTCCAAGGCCATCACGAAATGCAGCCCTGGATGTGCAGGACGGTACAAGATCCTAGGCCATGTTGCAAGGGATTGGGCATTCACATCCTTTACACGTGCCTCCTTGGTAAGCATGTTTGAGAGGAAGCCAGTGGTGTAGGTACACAGACAAACCATGTCTGTGAGATGCTCAAGGCTCGGCTGTAGTGACATACAACAGGGTATCATACAGCAGGCCTGAATATTGTATCCTTCCGTTAAGTCTAAAACGCCACCCGTAGAAAAGATGAAAATAATCAAGATGATACAATTCCCAAAGCACCCAGAATCAACCCTTAATGCGATAAAGCCCTAACACTCTGCCTGCATGAGACACGCACATACCTACACGCACACACATGAACACGCACATGCACACACACTCACATGCACACACACACACATGCACTCAGCCTGCCGTCACGAGACATGAGCGCAGATGTAAGGTGCAGGCATGAAATGCAACGCGCCAGTGCGTGTGAGCATGCATGGTGCTAGGAAAATCCATGATGCTAGCAGAAAACCTGGAATGTTGCCCTAGAAAAAGATCACTGCACACTTGTACAAATGCGCACCGTATGTTTCCCAAGAGGGGTCTGAGGGTATGTCTTCCTCTGAGTCTTCCGTGTCAGGATCAAAGCCCAGGTTGGTGGCCCTGTGCCGACATTGCCACGTGCAAAAGGACGTTCTTGGCTTGGGTTAAATGCTTGGTTGCTTATGGCATCAGCATCGCCACGTGCAGTGGGACGTTCTTGGCTTGGGTTAAAATCTTGGTTGCTTATGGCACTAGCATCGCCACGTGCAGTGGGACGTTCTTGGCTTGGGTTAAATGCTTGGTTGCTTATGGCACCAGCATCGCCACGTGCAGTGGGACGTTCTTGGCTTGGGTTAAATGCTTGGTTGCTT
>Ga0307945_1004836_pt1 | contig 10784 bp, 10 predicted proteins | sample OrgLakmetagen228_FD_201818 | JGI IMG/M metagenome (GOLD analysis project Ga0307945, IMG submission 201818) | Saline water microbial communities from Organic Lake, Antarctica - #228 | ecosystem: Environmental > Aquatic > Non-marine Saline and Alkaline > Saline | place: Antarctica: Organic Lake...
CTCTTCCTCTTGCAGCTCCTTGAGCTGCCTTTCCCTCTGCAGCTTCTCACGGTCCCTATGCTGAGCAGCCAGCCTTTCAGCTGGGGACTGAGGCTTCAAGAACCCGGCCAGGGGTTTCACACTGGCGCCCTTGAAGCTCATTTCGATGTTCACCCTCAAAACCAATATAACCTTCGAATAGAGGCCTCCAAGAATTAATAAAATTTTCGTTTTCTGGCCAAATAATTAATTAATTTCCGAAGTGATCGTAAACGGACGGTATATATGATATTTTTGTAATATGATGTATATATGGTGTATATATATATTGTATTTTTGTAATATGGTGTGTGTTATGGTATATATATATATATATATATGGTGTTTTTGGCAGAGAACTTGATAAGAAACGGTTATATATGGTGTACATGCACAATTCTGGCCAACCTTCGAATAAAGCAATTGTGAGACATCAGTCGCACTTGCGATCCCGCGTCCCCTCATGGCAACAATATCACTGACTACCATTGACGTGTGAAGTGTGAGTGTGAGTGTGTGTGCATGCATGCATACGTACTTGTATGTTCGTGTGTGTACGTATGCAGCACTTCCCTCGGCTTACCCCTGGCAGCACTCACATGTGCAAGCGTAAATATACGTGCGTGTATGTGTGTATGTGTGTACGTTTGTACGTATATATGCAACACATCCCTCCTTGCCCCTGGCGGCACTCACCTAGTTCCGGGAGTAGAAGAGGGCGGGGGCATCAGGACTTGCTGAGATGTGGATGGGCCTGCGGTCTCGCCATCTGCACCCATGCCTGAGCTGTCACGCGCAATCTGGCTGAGCTCCCTCTGCATCATGAGCTCAGATGCACTGACATGACCCTGCGTCAGGAAGAAACGAATCAACGCTGATGCACTTGTGTGCGTAGTATTGATTGACCTAAAACTGTGCTTGCTTTCATACACAAGGACAAGGAGGAATTTCAGAGGGGGCGACTGAGCAAGTGCCTGAACGTGCTCCTTATACATGAAAGGGGCACATGAAAGGGGCAACTTCTCACAAATCACTCTGTCAATCTGGAATCAATCTAGCTTCAAACTGAAGCTGACTTTCAAAGGGTATTTGCTCAAACGTAGTTAAGTTGCTGTGTGCACAGAGTGCCAGCAGAATAAAATGCACAAGTACGGCATTCAAACCCTAGATGGGTGCTTTTCATGGGAAATAGCATGTCGAATTGCATAACTCACCAACCATTAAGCCTTTTCACTCCACTTCTTTTGCAACGATCTTTATAAATTGTAAGGACTCCCTAACACCAAATTCAGTGACATTGCCGCGGCTAATGAGGCATGCGTGCTCGTTTTTGCAACTTTTACGCTCCATTGCCTTGGAACTCACAATTCAGTTTAAAGTCGCAAAATTTGGGCATGCCTATTTTATGGGCATACAACAAAGCCCCCCCTCTAATTGAAGAAAAGTCGTCCCCCTCTGGAGGAATTTATTAGGAAATGGAAGAATACATACTCCTGGCACGGTTTGAAAAGGTTTGTGTACGGGGATTTGCACTGCCCAAAAGATGCAAACAAATGCGCATGTGTAAATCATACATATATACCCATCCACACGCACACGCACACGCACATGTACTCGCGTGGCACACACACACACACACCTGGAAAACACACTTGGCACGCATACACAATGCACACGCATGTACACACCTTACGATCACGCTCCTCCTTGACAATTGAAGAGAACTGGCTGCGTAGGTCTTCATCATTAACCTGTGTCTGCTGAAACACCTTGCGTGCCTCTGAGGCTTGGATACGCTCTCGGAGCTCTTGGGACACAACATCCGACAGTGCTGACTGGGGTGGGGGAAAATGAAATGCAAAAGTGTATTACACATTCCGACAGTGCTAACTGGGGTGGGAAAAAATTATTGCAAAAGTGTATTTTACACAGTGTGCGACAGTGCATGCTGGAGTGGGACAGAATGAATTGCGAAAGTGAGACACACACACGTCAACGGGAGTGCTAGCTGAGGTGGGACAAAGTGATTTGCAAATTTGTGTTACGTATTCCAACAGTGCTCTACAATCAGGACGCACGTCAGAAATGAATGCTGCTTCAGCAAACAAAGACTTGCAAAAAGAGAGCACGCACTCCAGAATAATTGCTGCTGTGGACGTGTGGATTGCAAAGCGCAGTGCACTGAGTTGCTGGGCGGGGAAATGCTGACGTGTTAAGTGCTCCAAAAGAGTGTGCTGCCTTCAGCTTGCTGCCGTGAACTATTGCGATTGGAGGGAGAGATCACTCCTTCGATCTTGATGAAGAAAAAGAAAGGAGAAGACGCGTCAGGAACCAGTCCTGGCAACTACAGGGTACGACTTGGAGCACAACAGAAAAGAATACGTGGGCAGTGAAAACCAGCTCCCTCAATAAGCAAGGGAAGGAAGAAACATCGTCGTGGTTCTGGGATGTCATTGTAGATGCCCATGTTCTAACAAGAGGACATGCATCACATTTTTTCTGCACCTTTTCGTCCTTCTCCACAAACTTTTGCAGTGCCATGGCAAGCTCCTCCTCTTTTAAGAACTGCAGCAGAGGATGGTGTGGCGCATGGGGTGGTAGCGATTATGAGACTGTGATGCAAGACATTTTCGCTGTACATCAGCAAGCAGTAGTGCAACCCCTTCCTTTGCAGAGTGCAATATGATTTCCAAAGAAAGGTGGCTACTAGTTATGTTGGCTACTAGTTATGTCATCTTCGACCCAGAAAGCTGTTATAAATGATAATTTGCCCGTTTGCATGCGCTACTTTTTATTTTATGGTTCTTCACTCCCATCCCTCTCCTTTTTTCTGAAGCCGTAACTTACCCTCAAGTTATCGTGCAGGTTTTCGGCGATGAGGTCCTCAATCCGTGCCTGTGACACGATGATTCAAATATCGTAAAGTTGTAAAAATTAGCACAGAAGTGGCAATTAACAGCAGAGATCTAAGGCGCACAAGACCAAAACAAGGGAGAATGCCACTGCTCTGCTCAAGGCGTGGGCGCCGTGGGTGAAGACACGCTGATGCCTGCTGGACAAATTTGAGGCAGGGTGGGTGCAAAATGCTGCCTGCCAGACTGAATTGAGGCAAGGTGGGCATAAATTTCTGCCTGCCAGACTAAATGAAGCCAACGTTTTTTCAACCAGCTAAATCGCTGCTTGTTCCCCATGCGCTGGCTTCAGGGAACTGCTTTCCTACAACAGCTTGTCTACAAGCACAGCACACACACGTACCTGATCCATGGCTTCAGGCCGCAGCAAGTCAGGGGAGATCTCTTCCCCCTTTTCCACCTTTTCCCTGCGCAAGAGTGTCGGAGAGAAACTTGTACGGTACAGCTAAAGCTTGCGGCATCGCTAGTGAATTTCAAATTTATGACAGCTGAATGGGAGTCCTGACGTTTAAATTGTAGGAAAAGTAAACAGCAGCAAAAATATGTAAATGGTGTAGGCAAAGAATTATATACACACACAAATTTGACCCAGGCATGGAGCAGACATAAAACAATGCAGGCACACGTGAAAGATGCTACCTAGTGAGAGGACCTATTTTTACGGTATCAATAACAAATTAAATATTGCAGCAATTTAAGTTACCGCACCGCTCTTATAGCATTGCGAGTGCCCAAGTAATTACGTCTACTCGCAATAATCCTAGGAGCAGTTGGATGGGTAGAAGGTGACATTAAAACGCACCTGCGCTGCGCGGCTTTGGTCCAAGTCAGCATGTCGTGAGGGTTGGCCACCTTGCCCACAAACTTTTGGCCAAAGCGCTGCGCGTTGATTGTGGAGAAGCCCGTGTAGTCAACCTGAGCTCACGCACAAGGGCAATGCTACAAATAAACAGAGATTACGTAGGTTGGCCAATCCCCTCTCACTGCCTGTATTGCATATGCTGGCTACAGTGCAAACGAGTAGTGTGCTCCCCTAACATGTTGTGTCTTCCAGGTACAGCTATACACAGGGTTGGCCAGAACCGTAATCTGCACCGTATATGACCATATGTGTGGTGATTTTCTTGCTAAAAATACTGTATGTACATCGTAAATACCAAGGAATGTATGGTTTGGGCCATCTCTAGCTGCATAGTTATGGTCAAAGCAGTGACATAAGGGCATGGGCAAACATCATAACAAAAGACATCGAAGAGGGTGGCGAACTGCGTCGTGCCTTAGGCTGTCTTGTAACCGTACCATTGCAAAGATAGACTGCTGTAAATCAAGTGGCTAATAGAGCAAGCAGCAACAAGATGGGCCACAAGCAGCCAATAGACTTTCAGGGGCAGCAGATTGCTGATAGAGCACGCAGCAACAAGACGGGCTACAAGCGGCCACTACTAGACTTTCAGAGGCAGCTGTGTATGACAGGAGCAGCTACTCATTTGCACTCCCATCCATACAAACGGTAAGGAGTTTGCACAGAGCCTTAAATTCAGCTCAAAGCATCACGCACACTCTTTTTGGCCTGATCAACCAATAACGGCATTGGTTAAATTACTAGGTAGTAAACTTAAGTGATGCTTTAATAAGGCTTTATGAAATATCACGCTCTTCTTCTAATACAGATTCGCAAGCGGTGGTAACGCCCCATATACATAAAAAGGGAGCCATTCCTGTCCTGGAGTTTTCACCGCCGTCTGCGTATAATAGTTATTTTCCTTTCTACGTACAGGCCACATCAAGGGCGCCCAACAAAAGCACTAGCAAACACACACACACAATGCACACACACACATACACAAATACACACACGACCAGAGGGAGCTTACCTTGATGCGGATGAGAGGGAGCATCGCAGCTCCCATTTCCGGCCGGTTTGAGGACACCTTTTTAATTAAGCTGTTCACCTGCGGTCGATCATTGGTGCGTAATAAGGCCCAAGACATTCTGGGTACATCATCAGCATTATTCAGTGCAAACTCATCTTGGTAGCACAGTAGCACTTAGGTACTTCACTTGTAAATTCCATTGCAATCGCACTGACGTCATTTGTGGATGACTTTAAGCAGTGAAATTGTCCAACGCATGCGGAATGCAACAATGTCAGGTGCGATAGTGTCAGGTACATATGTTGTGACTAAAGGCGTCATTCCTCACACTTAGCAATCAAGGGAGCAGCAGAAAACAAGGATCAGGCAATGTCTTAGCGCGTGAAGAGACGCAAAGACCTCCATTCTCCATTCTCCATTCTCCAGGTCATTGCGTCTCTTTACACGGAATCATAGGTGCACAGCTAAAAGGTACGTGGTTGTATACCTTTGCCTCAAGGAATGCGTTGATGCTGTCCGGGTTCTCAGGGTGCAGTGGCGCTGGAAGGCGCACGTCTTTTAAGGACACGGCCTCGTACGCAAAGGGCCGCTGGGCTTGCATAGCGTACTTGGTCTGTGCGAACGTGTGAGTAGTGGCTGCAGCTTAAGACTGATCTGAGCATTAACTCGTGTCCTGGTGTTCTGAGTTGCGTACTGTGCACACGTGCTGGCCTTAAGTGCACGTGTGTGGGTGCTAGTGTGGCATCCTGCAGACCAAGTTCAAGTTTGCTCGAAACAAAACACAAGGCTACAGCACAAGGCATACCAATTGCAGCAGTGTCAGAGGAGGGCCACTCACATGCCGCCACTGTTGGCCTTTGATGTCCACCACGAAGTAGTGCTTGCGCGCTGCCTCTCCTGGAATTGTTATTATGACAAAAAGAATACATGAAGTAGCGTCCTCACAGTATTGAACTTTTAAGATACACATCACACTGTCGGTCCTAGTAAATCACCATCTGAGATGCCCAAGTGCTTTAGTATGTGGGATGCTCGTGTGCTTTGAGCTTCAGAGCTGCGCCTACAAGCACTAGGGTGCATTACCATGCATCAGGAACGGCTTCAACCTGACTTACTTACACCTACACTCTCGTTATCATGAGGAACACGCAGCTGTGTAAGCTATGTTGCTTGCCATCTTAATAGCAGCACCAATCCAGCACAGTAATTCGCTCTTGCTTGCGCTCAAAAGACATTGTGGGGAGTTACTATGAAAGAAATCATGGATTGCCGTTATTGCTATGCATACGCAAGGAACACTCAAAGAAATTTTGCTGGGCCCACACTAAAACGCAACAAAGCATGTTCTTCCACGCTCATGTCCACTTTTGGTGCATGTAGGTCAACGTGTGTGTGTGTGTGCTGTGGTGTGCTGCGCAGCCTTTGCACACCTTCACTCAGTGCCGTGGCCACAGTAGACCCAGGCTGCAGTATCTGTGTGGGTTGTGCTCTGTCATCGGCGTTGACATTTGCATTGTTCACTGCCTGCAAATGTGAGTTTGCGTGAGTGTGTGTGTGTGTGTGTGTGTGTGTGTGCGTGTGCATGCGTACATTTTTGTGTTGTGAGTGTGCGTCAGCGTGTGCGTGTGCCTGCGTGTGTTTGTCTTTGAATAGGCGTTTAGAACATGTTGCTGTTCACCATTTGATTGTTGAACAGGTTGAACAGGCGCCTAACACATGTTGAACGTCATATGCCTCTCCCTAACTAAACCGCCACTTTATTTGTTAATGACGCACGCAGCAAGCCTATTCCTCGCACAAGCAGCACCCCACCTCGTCCCCCCCTCCTTGAACACAACAAGTGGCATACTTATTTGATCATACACACAGTGAGCCACAAGCATCATGCCATCATGCCTTGGCTCATCCCCTCCTTTTCCCTCCTTTTGACTAAATAAGCAGCGCACCGCAAATTCCAATCTGCAGTCAAGTTTATGGCCCCAGATCACCAAATCCAGCGCACCTCCAAGTCCGGCTTGCATTCATGTTCGTGGCCCCAGATCACCAAATCCAGAAACCCAGGGAACTGGGACTCTTGTACATAATTCCGAGCCTGTTGTTACGTGAGAATGGGTATGACGATGTGCATACAGCTGAGAGCTTCGACAGATATGCTAGTCAGCTCTTCCTCTACAATATTCCTCAATATAAGTTCCAACGCAAGATACTGTGCTTGGTGTAGAACAGCCACAGAAGTTTTCACATTTTGCTTACTGTCAAACCAAACACCCTCCTTGCAACTCTTTCTAAAACCACACAAATTCGGCCAGTTGCTGACGGCTTCTTACTGATGATGGAAAAAAATTAAGCAAGACAAAAAGGAGGACATGCGGACCTCTTCACGTTTGAAAAGATTTTTGCATATGGACAGGCATTCGGATGCTTGTGCAAATGATAGAACGCACCTTTGGTCCATGCGTAACTCGGTTCTGGTGCAGTGTGAAGATGTTGAACCAGTCACCCCTTGGATAGCCTGGGGCGTCGTCAGGCTGCAGCCTGGATAGCATGTGTACATGTGTGTGGACACGCATGTGTCGTTCATGCGTAAACGAACATGTGTGCAGCCTTGACTGTGTACCACACATGTCTGTGTGTGTCACCCATGTCTACATGTATAGATGTGTGAACTGCTCCAACACGTCAATTGGTCATAATTCCCAGGTATTTGTCGTCAATGTGCGTTTGAGCGAATATGCATCATTGCTGGCTGCAGCCTAGGGCTTAGACACCTTGCACCTCTATAATTAGGAAGAATTAGGCACTTGATATTAAAAACACCTTCGTTAGGTGCTGGCCCTGACTCTATTTTTGGCATAGTGTGAGTATGGTCTAAAAACAGCCCAAAAATTTGCACAGATGCGTGCAAATAATAACAAATCTCCTGTACAGGACATGTATACATGATCTGTTTGCAGGCGGACGATGCTCCCAAACAACTATTACCATGCCACCTGACGGTAACGTTGTTTTCTTTTTTTAATAGCGCGTGCCTTATCAAAGCCTCAAGTGCAAAGACAGGCTTAGCCAGAATCAGGAGTGATGAACGAAAGGAGGCTCTGTTGACAGACATGATTGCATATGCAGGCAAGGTAAGGTGCACAATCAAAAGGTTACGGAAATGTAAATTGGGGAACGATTCTTTTTCTTGTGTGACATAAAAATGCTTTGGACTAATGTCCATGGATGTAAAATTTAGAGCTTGCCAAATTTAGGGGCATGTGCTTAATTTGCTGTGGCGTGCAGGCCAATTCTAACCACAAATTCTTCATACCAGATCACCCACTGCACCAATTTTAATGGTATAGAATCCTTATTAGGAAAGAACATTGCTGCAATAAAAATGAAAGAAAACGGCTGAGTGGTTGGTGTTTTATGAGGATTTGAGCCATTTCCCCATGGAAATCACCACATTAGGGATTACATGCACCATGTGTGCTTAATCCAGTCAATCTCAGCACGCAAAGTGGCCCACATAAAACTGGGCACATGCTCGGGTAGCTCTCAATGCCAGCTACAATTGGGTACTAAAATGGTGTCGATCGGATGAAGTGGCTATGAGTGGCTGCCTTCTGAATGCAAAAATGCGCATTTCCAGGCATTTCCTCCGCTAGCCCCCTCTGTAATTTTCTTGTCTACTTTCACCAGTTTCAAATATACCTGTTGTAATGATCGATAAGCAGTTTATTGTTTCGATGATAACTCAACAGTACAACAATATTTGCTGGGTCCCAATAATCAACCACCCTAAGGCTACAAAGGCTTTCAATTCCGTCTCCTTGCAAAAGAGCACGCTTTCCTTTAGACAAGTCCTCTGGCAGCGTTCGCTCCTTTTTGGACGAAGGACGGAGCAGCGCCGTCTTATGGGTGTGTCCTTTTCTGACAACTGACACCATTTGTTAGTTTGACTTTGACTGAGCATTGGGCCCTGCAGTGTGAGTAGCCACCAACTAGTCACTCTTCACCTTGATACAGCCCTACACGTTTCGCCTTGCCTGACCTCACCAGACCACAGAGCCTACAACACTACAACAAGAACCGCTCACCTTCATACCCCCCCCAAACCAAGCCTCAGACCCTGGACTCACCAAATGACGCGTGACGCAGCCTGCGGTCTGAAAAAGTCACCCCAGGCAGCTTTTAGCTCCAAACAGTCAACATTATTTTAAATGACCAACCTGATCTTACCATGTCACAGAACCTGCGGTCTGAAATAGCCGCCCCAGGCGCTCATCACGGATGTTGCCAAGGCCATACAGAGCAAGCTTTGTTTCGCCCTGGGAGTTTGTATGCACCGAGAGTTTCATTGAGGTTTTAGCTAGGGTAAGCGAGCGTATTGTCCTGTGAAGGGGCTTGTTAGCTTTGCGTGTTGCAAAAAGGATGCACGACTTTTAAAATGGGAACAGGGATGTGTCATACGGTCACTTGGGACGTTCAATACGGTAAAACACGTGCCAAATACGAAAGGTACGTACAATACGATCATATTTTTAAACACTTGACCCAAATTGGACCCGATTCGCCCCAAAATTACCCAAAACCCAAAACGTTTCCAGTTCTTTTCCAATATAGTATATACTATTACTATATCATGTAGAAGAATTGAGAGCTCGCTAAAAGGCCGTTTCTGTGGTGGAAATAGCCCAAAAATGCCAAAAATCGGCATAAATCGGCAATCTTTGCAACCGTATAATATGGCCCAATTTGTTCAATACGGTAAAAACGCATTAAATACGATACGGCGTATTATACGAATACGCCATATGACACATCCCATTATGGGAATAATATCAAGCAACATGTGCAATGCAATAAGGAAGCTATAATGCTAAAATTTTCCAGCCTAAACAAATGATCGGTAGAGCGGGCTAATTACACGCTTAGTCGCAACGGCAATGCATCTACGGGAATCACCAGACCATTGGCACAAATATTTTGCAAGGCACCCAGGACAGAAATCAGCTGACGTTTGTACCTAGCAGGGGGGCCCTGCAATTACGTTGTGCACTGTGCACGTACGCAGAACAAAAAAATTGCTTGCAAGCACTGACCTTTTGCATGAGGATGGGCCCGATATTGATTTTACCAGCAGTGTGGGCGCTCTCTCCGCTGATGGTCTGCGAGTCAAGACGAGGTGGCCGTACACAGAAATAATTTCACATGCGCTTGCAAATAAAAAATTTGGCAGGTGAAATCGTGTGGTGAAAAGGAGAGATAGCCTTTACTGGAAGCTGGCTACAAGCCGTAAACCTTATCGCACACATTATTGATGGTTGATGGGATAACGGCTTTGGAATCTTGTTTGCAAAGGCCTCGCCAATTCTTGCACACACCAACAATGGACACACATCTTTGCTGGAAGCTGGTTCCTACAAATTGCACACCTTCTTGCACACACCGACGTTTAGGAAAACTTGACACCCGCCTGCAAACGACAAATGACAAATGACACACAGCACCGAACACCAACAAGCATACAGTTGAGCAAGGCATCAAGCACACGTGCTCACCATTTTACCAAAGTAGTTGACGAGGCCACAAGAAGACAGGATGTCCACAGCAGACAAATTTTCTGCCCCTCCAGGATCATCATGGTTTCCGTGGATGGTGAAGATGGGCAATCCCACATTCAAATTGGGGTCCTGGTAATTTGCGATCCTGTGGCAGGGAGATTGTGGGACATGATGTAATGATGTAGTATTGGTATGAGGTGTTCACAGCAGATGGACAGGTGAAAACAAAATGGATTTCACACCAGAAAGCAAGACAGAACCATATTGAATAGGGTGTTAGAGGTAAGAGCACATGTATACACACCTACCTACCTACCTACCTACCTACCTACCTACCTACCTACCTACCTACCTACCTACCTACCTACCTACCTACCTACCCACCCACCCACCCACCCACCCACCCACCTACCTACCTACCTACCTACCTA
>Ga0307945_1004841_pt1 | contig 10780 bp, 14 predicted proteins | sample OrgLakmetagen228_FD_201818 | JGI IMG/M metagenome (GOLD analysis project Ga0307945, IMG submission 201818) | Saline water microbial communities from Organic Lake, Antarctica - #228 | ecosystem: Environmental > Aquatic > Non-marine Saline and Alkaline > Saline | place: Antarctica: Organic Lake...
TGTGCGCATGGACAAGAAGAGAGAGAGAGAGAGAAAGTGTGTGAGTTGAAGAGAGAGAGGGAGAGAGAGAGAGAGAGAGAGAGGGAGAGAGAGGAAGAGAGAGAGAGAGAGAGTGAGCCTTTTATATGTCTTGTCCGCATGCTGTGCCTAGGTGGCTAGCCGCCCCTGTGTGTGGACGTGTGTATGCATGAATGTATGTGAGCGTGCGTGTGTGCGCATGGACAAGAAGAGAGAGAGAGAAAGTGTGTGAGTTGAAGAGAGAGAGGGAGAGAGAGAGAGAGCCTTTTACATGTCTTGTCTGCATGCTGTGCCTAGGTGGCTAGCTGCCCCTGTGTGTGTGCATATGAAAAAAAGTGTGCACGAGTGAGAGAGTTTGTGTGCCTCATCTAGAAATCTCTTCCATTTGCTAGGATGGCGAGGATAGCTATCTGCTCCAGTGTGCGCATGTGTGTACGTGTGTGCACGTGTGTGTACGTGTGTGTACGTGTGTGTACGTGTGTGTACGTGTGTGTACGTGTGTGTACGTGTGTGTACGTGTGTGTACATGTGTGTACGTGTGTGTACGTGTGTGTACGTGCTGCTGCATCACAACAATCCCACACCTTTCACTTTACAAAGGTGATTCAACTAGTACGTGTGTGTGGGTATGTGTGAGTGAGTGTGTGTGTGTGTGTACGTATCTGTGTGTGTGTTGTGTGTGAGCAGCACTCTGAGCGACAATACGTTGCATCATCCAATCTGGCTTTCCCTCACACACTCACACACACACACACACTCGCACACACACACTCACACACACACATTCACACACACTCACACACACACCTGCTCCCCCTTTAAGCCACCAAACTTCCAGCCATTGTTCGCTCTGCCGGAGCAAGCCCAGCAGCAACCCCACAACCGGGTCCCCTGTGTATGCGTGTGTTTGTGTGCGTTTATGTGTGTATATATGTGTGTGTGTGTGTGCTTCCGTGTGTGTGTGTGTCTGTGTGCGCGTGTCAGTGTGTGTGTGTCCGTGTGTGTGTGTCTGTGTGTGTGCATGTGTGTGTATGTGTGCACGTGTGTGTATGTGTGTGTGTGTGAGAGCGCGTGCGAACGCTTCATTGTTCTCATGTCCAAGCGCGCGTGTGTGTGTGTGTGTGTGTGTGTGTGTCACAGTTGTATAGTTTGGACATATCCAATGTTTGACCCTGCAGGGGATCCACAATTGCCGTCACAATGATACGTCCACATGATCTGATCTGAGTGACTTCTTTGAGATCTGAGTAACTTCTTTGAGATCCGAACGCTTGAGATCAGAACACTCAAGTTCAGTACGTTCACTGTTCAGTTCACTGTTCAGGTCAAATGAGTTCAGTATGGATCACTTGAGATCTGAGACAGTCACAAGACCATCCTCAGTCACAAGACCATCCTCAGTCACAAGACCATCCTCAGTACAAGACCATCCTCAGTCACAAGACCATCCTCAGTCACAAGACCATCCTCAGTCACAAGAACATCCTCAGTCACAAGACCATCCTCAGTCACAAGACCACCCTCAGTCACAAGACCATCCTCCTGAGACCTCTGTGTCGAAGCCTTTGCCAGTGGGTCTGCCTGTGGCCTGTGGAACATTGCAACACTGAAAACTATGACCAACAGCCAGCGTGAGGCGAGCGCACACGCGCACAAGCATACTCATGCACACACACACACATGCACGCACACGCGCGCACACACACAGCCCTACCTGCTTGTGGCGAAGAGGAGGGAGAGCCAGGGCCTACACGCACACACATGCACGCACGCACACACATGCACACACACATGCACGCACACTCGCGCACACACACAGCCCTACCTGCTTGTGGCAAAGAGGAGGGAGAGCCAGGGCCTACACGCACACACATGCACGCACACACACACATGCACGCACACTCGCGCACACACACAGCCCTACCTGCTTGTGGCAAAGAGGAGGGAGAGCCAGGGCCTACACGCACACACATGCACGCACACACATGCACACACACATGCACGCACACACGCACACACACAATCAGCCCTACCTGCTTGTGGCGAAGAGGAGGGAGAGCCAGGGCCTCCTGCCGGTGGCGAAAACGGATCTTTGACCCCTTCAGCCGCCGGTTTCAAGCTGCCGGCGGCGGCTGCTTTGAGCGCGGTGGCGTCGGGGGTGGAAGTGGATGAGGCGTGCGCGTATTGCTTCAGCTGAGCACGTGCATGCGCGTAAGAGGGGGTGGTGGGGGTGGGGGAGGCACCGATAGCAGCGTTAAGGGCGGCAAGGACGGAGCCTGGGGCTGTAGAGGGCGCACGTGATGCGTACTCAGCGGCGCGCTCAAGGAGGTCGACCGTGGTCTGCAATTTTGTATGTATGTGTGTGTGTATGTGTGTGTGTTTGTCCAGTACAGGGCACACGTGATGCATACACACATACACACATATGCTTTAACACATGTAGTAGTACGATGGCAAAGTTGAGAGGCGTGAGTGCCTCCGCTACCACCGCATATATATAATATGTATATATATATACACACACACATTTCTACACATACACACACACACACATTTACACACCTGTAGCAAGATGGCAAAATTGAGAGGCGTGAGTGCCTCTGCTGCCACCCACGCCAGCGTATCTACGCACACACACACGCATTTCTACATTTCCACACACACACACACACACACGCACACACACACACAGAGATTTACACACCTGTAGAACGATGGCAAAGTTGAGAGGCGTGAGTGCCTCTGCTGCCACCCACGCCAGCGTATCTACGCACGCTAGAAAAGAGGAGGGGTCGTACTGGATGATCTTGATAAGGCCCATGATGGCCATCCACACTTGTTGCGTGGCTAGGTATGGGGCTGCACCCTGCACGTGCGTGTGTGTGTGCGTGTGTGTGTGTGTGTGTGAGCACACGTGTATGTGCATGTGTGTATTTCAGCAATCACTGCACTTCAGCACCAGCAACTGCTGTACGAGCGGCAAATTAAGAGTGTGAGTGGCTGCGCAGAGGCTCACCTTCAACAGGTCGTGTACTTCAGAGGCAACCGTGGAGGCCATGTCAGACGCCACTTGCTCATCCACAAGTGAGACCAGCTGCACACCTGTACGCATGCACGTGTGTGTGTGAGTGTGTGTGTATGTGTGTGTGTGTGTGTGTGTGTGTGTGTGTGTGTGTGTGGGTGTGTGTGTCTGTGTGTGCATGTGCGAGCTTGTGTGTTTGTGAGTGTAATCACACCTTGTGACCAGGGACTCTGTGATGTCTGGCTTGTAAGCTTGTAAGGCAGCAGCCGCTGACAAAGCACATACTTTTGACACGTCATGCGTGCGTGTGTATATGCGTGTATGCTTGTGCGCTTGTGTGTATGTGTGTATGTGTGCATGTGCGTGCGTGCCCTTGTGTGTGTATGTGTGCGTGTGCGCGCGCTTGTGTGTGCGTACGTGTGTGTGTATGTGTGTGTGTGTGTGCGTGCGTGTGCGCGTACGCGTGTGTGTGTGTATGTATGTATGTGTATTTGTGTGTGTGTCTGAGGGTGGGCAGCTCACCTTTGACCAGGGACTCTGTGATGTCTGGCTTGTAGGGCAGCAGCCGTTGACACAAGCGCATCATGGCCATCACTGCTTTCTGCACTAACACAGGTTCCACTTCCCTGCTGCAACTAAAAATGGTCTGCGTGCACACGAGTGGAGTGTGTGTATGTGTGTGTATGTGTGTGTATGAGTGTGTGTGTGCGTATGTGTGTGTATGTGTGTGTGTGCAATAACACAGGCTCCACTTCTCTGCTGCAACTAAAGATGACGTGTGTAATGTCTAATCGTGTTTGAGTGTGTGTGCAAGTGTGCGTATGTGTGTGTATGTGTGTGTGCGCATGCACTAACACAGGCTCCACTTCCCTGATGCAACTAAAGATGGTCTGCGTGCACACGAGTGGAGTGTGTGTATGTGTGTGTATGAGTGTGTGTGTGCGTATGTGTGTGTATGTGTGCACTAACACAGGCTCCACTTCTCTGCTGCAACTAAAGATGACGTGTGTGATGTCTAATCGTGTGTGTGTAAGTGTGTGTATGTGTGTGTGCGTGTGCACAAACACAGGCTTCACTTCTCTGCTGCAACTAAAGATGGTCTGCGTGCACACGAGTGACGTGTGTGTATGTGTGTGTATGAGTGTGTGTGTGCGTATGTGTGTGTGTATATATGTGTGTGTGTATATGTGTGTGCGGGTGTGTGCGTGTTTCAATTCAAAAAGGCTCGTCAATTGTACGTGGCCAGAACCATATACATACGGTGTAAACCTATACAGTATTCCTGCGGAAAAATCACAAAATATACGGTCATATACGGTGTGCATATACACAGCTTTGGCCAACCTCACTTGTATACGCAAAGAAATAAGGTGCCAGCAGTATTGCATGTGCTGCTCTCCACGAATACTCTCACGCACGCTCAGGGGCATACACATGCACTCGTACAAACACCCATAAACAACCACAAGCGTGCACATGGGCACAAATGCAGACACAGAAACACACACACGCACCTGACAGTGTGCATACACCCTCGGCCTCAGCGCACTGATGCTTGCGGGCATGAGTGCAGACTGAAACTGAGACACACACACCTGACAGTGTGCATACACTTTCGGCCACAGCACACTGATGCTTGCGGGCATGAGTGCAGACTAAAGCTCAGACGCACACACACATTCCCTGACAGTGTGCATACACTTTCGGCCACAGCGCACTGATGCTTGCGGGCATGAGTGCAGACTGAAACTGACACACACACGCACACACACCTGACAGTGTGCATACACCCTCGGCCACAGCGCACTGATGCTTGCGGGCATGAGTGCAGACTAATACTGACACACACACCTGAAAGTGTGCATACACCCTCGGCCACAGCGCACTGATGCTTGCGGGCATGAGTGCAGACTAAAACTGAGAGAGACACACACACAAACCTGAGAGTGTGCATACACTTTCGGCCACAGCACACTGATGCTTTTGGGCATGAGTGCAGATTAAAACTGAGACACACACACCTGAAAGTGTGCATACACCCTCGGCCACAGCGCACTGATGCTTGCGGGCATGAGTGCAGACTGAAACTGACACACACACGCACACACACCTGACAGTGTGCATACACCCTCGACCACAGCGCACTGATGCTTGCGGGCATGAGTGCAGACTAATACTGACACACACACCTGAAAGTGTGCATACACCCTCGGCCACAGCGCACTGATGCTTGCGGGCATGAGTGCAGACTAAAACTGACACACACACAAACACACACACCTGAAAGTGTGCATACACCCTCGGCCACAGCGCACTGATGCGGTCTCTATTGCGCAGCAGCATGGTGAACAGCAGCTCCAGGCACAGCTCAGCCACGTCCCACCTGAGGGAAAGGTGTGTGTGTGTGTGCGTGTGTGCGTGTGCGTGTGTGTGTTGCCACGTGAGTCGAGAAAATATGTGTGTGTGTGTGTGTGTTTGATTTGCTGATGCCACCAATAAACAGCAACTCTTTACAGTCCTTTAAGAACATAGATGAAGCGAATAGGTAAGTGGGCGAGTGTAAAAGAGCACAGGTAGATGAAGCGAGTACGTAAGTGGGCAAGTGGGTGGACGGTACAAGCTTAAGGAGGCTTCGCATTTGCGCAGCGTTATATGGTGGACAGCAGCTCCAGGCACGGCTCTGCCACGCCCCACAACGAGGGAAAAGTGTGTGTGTGTGTTTGTGTGTACGTAGAGTGGGTAAGTGAATGGGTGGGTGGGTGGGTGGGAATTGAGATAAGAAAAAGTGAGTGGGTAATTAATGGTCATGACCAGCAGGGTTAGCTTTCCCTCCCAAACTTCCTCTCCTTAGAAGGAGATGCTGCAGGACAGCGCCCCCTCCCCCCACACGCACACGCAACACTCACCCGCCTGTGAGGCCCGCCCCCGCTGCTGCGTACGCACTTCCCCCTGAAGCACTACCTCCTAATGGACGCACTTATTACGCACACACAATACACATGCACAACTTTATAACGTCCGCTGGCAATCACACAAGCACACGCGCGCGTACTCGCACATGCACATGCAAATACACACACACGCGCACACCCACACGCAACACTCACCCGCCCGTGAGGCCCGCCCCTGCTGCTGCGTACGCACTTCCCCCAGAAGCACCACCCCCTGTGCCATTGGCTGCAGGCCGCGGAATGGGACCACTGGCGTGGATGATGGCGTGCATGAGGTGGCCAAGAGACTCTGTGTGTGTGAGTGTGTGTGTGTACACATTTACAGTTGGATGTTGTGGGACGGCACTCAAATGCGTGATGTGCACACACGCATGCACTAGCATGTAGATATTGGCATGCATGAGGTGGCTCAGAGACTGTGTGTGTGTGTGTCTGTGTGTGTGTGTACACATTTACTGTTTGATGTTGTGAGACTGCACTCAAACGTGCGACGTGCACACACACACACACACACACACACACATATGCACTGGCGTGCAGATGATGGCAAGCATGAGGTGGCTTAGAGACTGTGTGTGTGTGCACATTCACAGATGGATGTTATTTAAAGGAATCACATCATGCATAAACCGATGTGTAGATGATGGCAAGCATGAGGCGGCTTAGAGACAGTTGGGTGCTGTTTAAAGGGAATCAAACGTGCAAAGTGCGCACACGCATGCACCGGTGTGTGTGGATGATGGCATGCGTGAGGTGGCGCTGTGACTCTGGCGTGTCAAGAGTAAAAAATGGCATCCTTTGTATGTAGGGTTGGCCAGAACCATACATATATACGTATATACAGTGTATTTATATGGTATTTTAAGCAGAGAAATCACCATACATACATACGGTCATATACGGTGTGCATATACGGTTCTGGCCAACCCTATTTGTATGGGCTCAAAGACCACAATGCTGTTGAACCAAGCGTGTGTGCACGTATAGGAAAATTGTGGCGTTTGGGACAACTGTGACGTTAAGGACAACTGTGGCGTTTGGGACAACTGTGACGTTTTGGGACAACTGTGACGTTTGGGACAACTGTGACGTTTGGGACAACTGTGACGTTAAGGACAACTGTGACGTTTGGGACAACTGTGACGTTTGGGACAACTGTGACGTTAAGGACAACTGTGACGTTTGGGACAACTGTGACGTTTGGGACAACTGTGACGTTAAGGACAACTGTGACGTTTGGGACATCTGTGACGTTTTGGGACTACTGTGACGTTTGGGACAACTGTGACGTTTTGGGACAACTGTGACGTTTGGGACAACTGTGACGTTTGGGACAACTGTGACGTTAAGGACAACTGTGACGTTTGGGACAACTGTGACGTTTGGGACATCTGTGACGTTTTTGGACAACTGTGACGTTTGGGACAACTGTGACGTTTTGGGACAACTGTGACGTTTTTGGACAACTGTGACGTTTGGGACAACTGTGACGTTTTGGGACAACTGTGACGTTTGGGACAATGTGACGTTTGGGACATCTGTGACGTTTTGGGACTACTGTGAAGTTAAGGAAAACTGTGACGTTTGGGACAACTGTGACGTTTGGGACAACTGTGACGTTTGGGACAACTGTAACGTTTGGGACATCTGTGACGTTTGGGACAATTGTGGCGTTTACGAAAACTGTGACGTTTTTGGACAACTGTGACGTTTGGGACAACTGTGACGTTTGGGACATCTGTGACGTTTGGGACAACTGTGGCGTTTACGAAAACTGTGACGTTTTTGGACAACTGTGACGTTTGGGACAACTGTGACGTTTGGGACAATTGTGGCGTTTGGGACAACTGTGGCGTTTGGGACATCTGTGAGTTTTTTTTTGGACAACTGTGGCTTGTGAGGGATGGCGTGCATGGGGTGAACCTATGACTCTGGAAATCGCACACTAGTACTAGTAATAGTACACATGACGCCCACCTTGTTTCAAAAACTTGGAGTCAATGAAGATGTCTTCAAACGCACATCTGCACAGCACATCCTCCGTCACATTCGCGGCCATGCAGTCCTCGTCACTGAGGCCCGCAAGGTGGGGTGCAGAGGGAGAGGGATGCAGCGCGCTGTTGGCCGCATGTCCTGTGTATGTGTGTGTGTGAGTGTGTTTGTGTGTGCATGTGTGTGTATATGTGTATGTGTGTGCACGTGGTGTGAGTTGATGCGGCAAGGTGGGGTGCAGAGGGAGAGGGCTGCAACGCGCTGTTGGCAGCATGTCCTGTGTTTGTGTGTATGAGTGTGTGAGTGTGTTTGTGTGTGCATGTGTGTTTATATGTGTATGTGTGTGCACGTGGTGTGAGTTGATGCGGCAAGGTGGGGTGCAGAGGGAGAGGGCTGCAGCGCGCTGTTGGCCGCATGTCCTGTGTATGTGTGTGTGAGTGTGTTTGTGTGTGCATGTGTGTGTATATGTTTATGTGTGTGCACGTGGTGTGAGTTGATGCGGCAAGGTGGGGTGCAGAGGGAGAGGGATGCAGCGCGCTGTTGGCAGCATGTCCTGTGTATGTGTGTATGTGTGTGTGAGTGTGTTTGTGTGTGCATGTGTGTGTATATGTGTATGTGTGTGCACGTGGTGTGAGTTGATGCGGCAAGGTGGGGTGCAGAGGGAGAGGGCTGCAACGCGCTGTTGGCAGCGTTTCCTGTGTACATGTGTGTGCTTACTTGTGTGTGCATTCGTACATGGTGTGTGTATACTTGTGCAGGTGTGCGTCTGTGTGAGTGTCTGTTAGCGTATACTTGTGTGCGTATGTTTGTTGACAAAGTGCACGGTATCCATGGTGATTAGGGTTGGCCAGAACCGTATATATACTCACCGTACATGACCGTATATTTGGTGGTTTCCGTGCCAAAAATACCATATTATACACACCGCATATATATATAAATATATATATGGTTCAGGCCAACCCTAATGGTGATACAACATCGAATGAGAGTAATGGTTGTTGCGAGAAGAGGGTAGTGTGAGATAAGGTGCAGAATGGGTTGTATTCACAAGCACAGATGTGCGCACATATATAGGGTTGGCCAAACCATATTTATATGCGGTGTGTATAATACGGTATTTTTGGCAGGGAAATCACCAAATATACGGTCATATACGGTGTATACAGTGCATATAAACGATTCTGGCCAACCCTAAACATGTTTTGTGCATGGTTCTGCTCCTGGGTGTGTATATGTACGCATGTGCGTGTATACATAGGGGTGGCCAGAACCGTATAGTACACTGTATATTGCATATATACGGTTCTGGCCAACCCTACACACACGTGCTTAGGACGCCAGGCTGACTGCACCCACCTTTGAGGCTACTGAGGCCCAATCTCTCTGACAAAAGTCCCCACCATACACACACAACATACACACACAAGGAGTGCGACACTGACTGCACCCACCCTTGTGGCTACGGTGGCCCAAGTTCTCTGACAAGAGCCCCCACCATACGCACAAAACATACTGGCACATACATGCTCAAAACGTAATGCTGACTGCACCCACCCTCATGACTCTGGTAGTCAAGGTTTTCTGACATTGAGCCCCCCAGCATTGAAGTGATGGAGCGAAAGATTGAGGTGCCTGCGCTCGCAGCTTGGGCCTTTGCTGCAGCTGCTCGTCTCACACGAAGGGAGTGGGCTTCACCGGGGCGCACAACCTGTGTGTGTATTTGTGTGAGTGTGTGTGTGTGTGTGTGTGTTTGTGTGTGTGTGTGTGTGGGCGTGTGTGTGAGTTTGTGTGAGTATGTGTGTGTTTGTGTGTGTATGTGTGTGTTTGTGTGTGTGTCAATGCGTGCACGTGCACGTGTGGGTATGTGTGTGTTTGTGTGTGCCAATGCGTGCAAGTGAACGTGTGTGTGTGTGTGCGTGTGTGTGTGCGTGTGTGTGAGTTTGTGTGAGTATGTGTGTGTTTGTGTGTGTATGCGTGTGTTTGTGTGTGCGTCAATGCGTGCACGTGCACGTGTGGGAATGTGTGTGTTTGTGTGTGCCAATGCGTGCAAGTGAACGTGTGTGTGTGTGTTTGTGAACACTTGACAAACAGGCACACATCCATTTTTATTACGCAGGCATATTTTTTTGTACTTGGGTAGGTACTGACTTTACGCTGCCACGTACCCCCATTTCCAACTCTTTTGGAAACACTCACCGCCCACGTCAGCAAGGACACGCACGCGCATTGTTATAGTCGACGCATGGGCACTTTCTATGCATGGGCAAATTTTTCATGCATGGGCACTTTCCATGCATGGGCACTTTTCATGCATGGGCAAATTTCCATGCGTGAGCACTTTTCATGCACGGGCAAATTTTACCGATGCATGTGCACTATGCATATACATACGGAGGGTTGGCCCAAACCATACACACATACATACGTAACGTGATTACTTTAGGAGGAGAATCACCATACATACGGTCATATACGGCGTACAAAACGGTTCTGGCCATCCCTAAGCATACGTGTCGTTTTAAAGTTGAGCGAAAACCACCCACCCAACAATTTCCCACAAGTTAAAATGCATTGAACACAGATTTGCTCACGTGTATGTGACAACACGCTCAGTCCTCTCTTTGCAAATATGTGTGCTCATGTGTGTGTGTGTGTGTGTGTGCTCATGTGTATGTGACAATACGCTCAGTCCTTCCTTTGCGTATGTGTGTGCTCATGTGTGTGTGTGCTCATGTGTATGTGACAACACGCTCAGTCCTCCCTTTGCGTATGTGTGTGCTCATGTGTGTGTGGG
>Ga0307945_1004842_pt1 | contig 10780 bp, 10 predicted proteins | sample OrgLakmetagen228_FD_201818 | JGI IMG/M metagenome (GOLD analysis project Ga0307945, IMG submission 201818) | Saline water microbial communities from Organic Lake, Antarctica - #228 | ecosystem: Environmental > Aquatic > Non-marine Saline and Alkaline > Saline | place: Antarctica: Organic Lake...
ATATATATATATATATATATATATATATAGATACACACGTACACACAGGAGCAGCACGCCCCATGTGCACTGCTGCTGCTGGACAACATTGGTGCGTTTTACCAGCAGGACAGAGCGTGCAGGGCGCCCAAGGAGATCATCCAAGACAGGGGGACACCAACAGGCAGTCGAGGTACGCTTTTTCAGAAGCAGTGCGGTCCGACGCGGTGTGTGTACATGTGCGTGTGTGTGTGTGTGTGTGTGTGTGTGTGTGTGTGTGTAAATTTGTCATGCCTGAGTTACGGGAATGGTGTACTTGATCGACATGTGCATGTGGGTGCAGTCGATATACCAACAGGATGTTTAGGGCATGCAGGGTTGAATGGAAGCCAAGACAAGGGGACACCAGCATACGCACGTACACCCAGATATATACTCATTCTCTCTTTCTTTCTCTCTCTCTCTCTCTCTCTCTCTCTCTCTCTCTCTCACACACACACACACACACACATACACACACACACACGTGCACGCTCACTCCTCCCTCTTTATTTTTCTGTCGCATGTGCAGGCACCAAAGCCGCACGTCCACCTCCTTTGCACCCCCAGCCCCCACTGTCCTTATATCGTGTGCACGGCTGTGTGGCAGCTGCATTGAGGCGCTTGGCAGCAGAGCACCGCCTGAGTGTGATTGCCACTAAGTATGCCAGTGTGTCTGAGCAGGTACAGCGTGGTGTGTGTGTCATTTGCCCTTTTGTTTATGCGTGTGTGTGTATGTGTGTGTGCGTGCGTGTGTGTGTGTGTGTGCGTGTGCGTGTGTGTGTGCATGGCTGCTTGAGGCGCTTGGCAGCAGAGCACCGCCTGAGTGTGATTGCCACTAAGTGTGCCAGTGTGTCTGAGCAGGTACAGCGTGGTGTGTGTGTCATATGCCCTTGTGTTTATACGTGTGTGTGTGTGTGTGTGCGTGTGTGTGTGTGCGTGTGCGTGTGTGTGTGTGCATGGCTGCTTGAGGCGCTTGGCAGCAGAGCACCGCCTGAGTGTGATTGCCACTAAGTATGCCAGTGTGTCTGCAGGTACAGCGTGGTGTGTGTGTCATTTGCCCTTGTGTTTATGCGTGTGTGTGTGTGTGTGTGTGTGCGTGTGTGTGTGCATGGCTGCTTGAGGCGCTTGGCAGCAGAGCACCGCCTGAGTGTGATTGCAAATAAGTATGCCAGTGTGTCTGAGCAGGTACAGCGTGGTGTGTGTCTTGTGCCCTTGTAAGCAAGTGTGTACTTGGCCGTGTGGCGGCTGCATTGAAAAGGTGGCATTAAATAATCATCTGAGTGCACGCTGCTATCTTTAATCCTATCAGCATCCAGGTGCGGGGTAATTGAATGTGACACCAAAAATGTGGCACTGAAATTGTGAGATGTGAGATGTGACACTGATTGTGATCTGAATGTGACTCTGTATGTGACACTGAATGTGATCTGAATGTGACTCTGTATGTGACACTGAATGTGACACTGAATGTGACTCTGTATGTGACACTGAATGTGACTCTGTATGTGACACTGAATGTGATTTGAATGTGACTCTGTATGTGACACTGAATGTGACTCTGTATGTGACACTGATTGTGATCTGAATGTGACTCTGTATGTGACACTGATTGTGATCTGAATGTGACTCTGTATGTGACACTGATTGTGATCTGAATGTGACTCTGTATGTGACACTGAATGTGATATGAATGTGACTCTGTATGTGACACTGAATGTGATCTGAATGTGACTCTGTATGTGACACTGAATGTGACACTGAATGTGACTCTGTATGTGACACTGAATGTGATCTGATTGTGACTCTGTATGTGACACTGAATGTGATCTGAATGTGACTCTGTATGTGACACTGAATGTGACACTGAATGTGACTCTGTATGTGACACTGCTGATTGTGATCTGAATGTGACTCTGTATGTGACACTGAATGTGACGCACTCTCTAAACCAAACACTGTTTCAATTGACACCATCCACGCAGCTCATCCAGACTAATGACAACGACATGGCAGACAACCTCTGCATAACTACAAATCAAACACGCACGCCTCCAAACCAAACACTGTTTCAATGGACACCATCCACGCAGTTCATCCAGACTAATGATGACGACATGTCAAACAACCTCTGCATAACTGCAAATCAAACACACACGCCTCCAAAATAAACACTGTTTAAACTGACACCATCCATGCAGCTCATCCTGACTAATGATAATGACATGTCAAACAACCTCTACATACCGACAAATCAAACACACACCTCCAAATTAAACACTATTTTAATGGACACCATCCACGCAGCTCATCCAGACTAATGATGACGACATGTCAAACAACCTCTACATAACGACATATCAAACACACACACCTCCAAGCCAAACACTGTTTCAATTGACACTATCCACGCAGCTCATCCAGACTAATTATAACGACATGTCAAACAACCTCTACATAACGACATATCAAACACACACACCTCCAAATTAAACACTGTTTTAATTGACACCATCCAAGCAGCGCATGCAGCAAGAGTAACTCTCCCCATTTCCCTTCCTTGGCAAAGCCTAACCATATGGATACTGCAACATGAGCTTGCAGCCTTCTTAACCAAGCACTGCTTCCATTGACACCATCCACGCAGCAAGAGTACCTTCCCCCAGCCTGGCACAGCCTAATCACCCCCATTCCAATATGCCGTCTTTTAATGAAACACTGCTCCAGGCATCACCAGACGGGCTCTCCAAGCAGCTCATACACAGTGAGGAGTATGCTACCCACCGTCCTTGTCACAGCGAACAGCTCAAGTCTTTCAAACATACCGTCTCTGAAATCAAACACTGCTCCAGGCACCACCAGACAGGCACTCCAAGCAGCTCATACGCAGTGAAGAGTATGCTACCCACCGTCCTTGTCACAGCGAACAGCTCAAGTCATTTAAACATACCGTCTCTGAAATCAAACACTGCTCCAGGCATCACCAGACAGGCACTCCAAGCACCTCATACACAGTGAGGAGTATGCTACCCACCGTCCTTGTCACAGCGAACAGCTCAAGTCTTTCAAACATGCCGTCTCTGAAATCAAACACTGCTCCAGGCATCACCAGACGGGCACTCCAAGCAGCTCATACACCGTGAGTACCTACCCCCGGCCTGGCACTCCCTGGTAACCCACCGCCTCGTCCTAGGGCAGGCACAGACGCGCGCTTGGGCAGCCCACGCAAGCGTGGTCACAGAGATTGTCTCGCAGATGTGGCTGGTGAGTGAGTTGCGCCAGTGCGATGTATGTGCACACGTATGTGTGTGTGTGAGTATGTGTGTGTGTTTGTGTGTATGTGTGTGTATGTGTGACGATACAGGGGCAGGTATAAGTAAGTTTAGCTACTGAGACGTTGCCATGGAGATCGTTTTGCAGCCGATGCTCGTGAGTTCAAATCGTTCAGCTAGTGATCAATGATAGCAGGGCTGTCACAGGGTTTGTGTGTGCGTATGTGCGCGTGTGTGTGCACGTGTGTGTGCGTGTGTGTGCACGTGTGTGTGTGTGTGTGTGTGTGTGCGTGCGTGCGTGTGTGTGTGCGTGCGTGCGTGTATGCGTGTGTTAAAGTATAAGGGAGGGTGTAAGTATTTAGGCATGTTCATGGATATCGTGACTGATCGTAAATGGGTGCTAATTGCGTTGCTCGGTACTTACTGAGCCACTTCATAGCTGAAACTGAGCTCATTTTGAACATTTTGGCAGAGCCCTTCAGCACGCTTTTTTTAGCCCCATCATCAAACCCTTCACTGAAGGGCGGAACACTTCCCCTGCCAGCATAATTTTCCTGTTTTAACACCAGCAAAATGTAGGCACAATAGGTAACTCTATTTTTGTGTGTGTGATTCAACGAGATCCCCGAGGTAATTCTCCTGTTTTAACGCCAGCAAAATGTAGTAGGACGATTGATGTGATCTTTCGCCACAACTGTGATCTTTCGCCACAACTGTACTGTGGTATTGTAAGTCAATACTGACTTACAATACTGTGGTATTGACTACTGTGGTAAGTATACTGTGGTAGGTACACTGTGGTAAGTCAATACTGACTTACAATGCTGTGACTTACAATACTGTGGTATTGACTATTGGGGTAAATACACTGTGGTAGGTATACTGTGGTAGGTACACTGTGGTAGGTTTACTGTGGTAGGTTTACTGGGGTAAGTATACTGTTGTAGGTATACTGTTGTAGGTATACTGTGATAGGTATACTGTGATAGGTATACTGTGATAGGTATACTGTGGTAGGTATACTGTGGTAAGTATACTGTGGTAGGTATACTGACTTACAATGCTGTGACTTACAATACTGTGGTATTGTACGTCACCACCAGCATTGTGTTTCCTTATTAGTCTTTGCAGGATGGTCATTTCTGGCTCCTGAACCTGGAATCATATTGTGCGTCACCATTAGCATTGTGTTTCCTTATTAGTCATTGTAGGATGGCCAATATCAGCTGCCGCACCTGGAATCATATTGTGCGTCACCACCAGCATTGTGTTTCCTTATTGGTCATTGCAGGATGGTCATTACTGGCTGCCGAACCTGGAGTCATATTGTATGTCACCACCAGCAGGATTTTCTTTTCTGTTCTTGCAGGATGGTCAATATCGGCTGCTTGACAATCAGTTGTATGTCACCACCAGCAGGATTTTTCTTTTCTGTTCTTGCAGGATGGTCAATATCGGCTGCTTGACAATCAGTTGTATGTCACCACCAGCAGGATTTTTATTTTCTGTTATTGCAGGACGGTCAATATCGGCTGCCCGATCCACATTCAGATGTACGTTTTTTTGGTTACTGCAGAATGGTCAGTGCCACATGTCGGACCTACAAGTTGTTGTGCGTGTTCCTATTGCAGAGCTTCTTTTTTTGATTACTGCAGGATGGTCAGTGCCGCATATCGGACCTACAAGTTGTTGTGCGTGTTCCTACATGTAGAGCTTTTTTGCTATTGCAGGATGGTCAGTGCCACATGTCGGACCTACAAGTTGTTGTGCGTGTTCCTATTGCAGAGCTTCTTTTTTTGCTATTGCAGGATGGTCAGTGCCAGCCGCCGGACCAGAGCTTCATTCAGGGTGAGAATGTCGTGACTCTTTAAAATAGGATTATCAAGCAAACCGGGGCGTAGCGCGTTCTTCCTCAGTAAATGACAAAAAAACACTACGCAGGTTTCTGTGTAAAAGGTATTTTGTAAACTATTGTACAAAAGCACTTCTTATGTTTGCCTTACCATTGTGTAGCGTGTTATACTGAAGTTGGAAACTGTTATGCTTATGTAGAGCAGCATTGTTGATGTATACCCTTGACCCTGACAGCTTTTTTCTTTCAACTAGTGATGACTGTGTGTTTGATTACGTGGATGACTGTACATTTGATAAATAATGTCCAAAGGGAAAAAAACAAATGAAGTATTGCTGTGTCAACTAAGGCGAATTAGATTTGACTTCTTGCGGTAAAGTAGCTTTACGAAAGTGGCTCCTCTTTTTGAAATACTAATGCGGGGACTGATTCAGTGCATGCGTTTTTTTAACGACCAACGTAATGTCCTTCCACAAAATAGGTTTGTTCTTTGTGTTTGCTCAATGTACCTTTTTATTCCACCATCCGTCAACTTCGCACCGACTTATTAATTTACTATTTTGCTAGGTAGTAGTCTTTCCATTTTCTAGATCATAGACTGGATTTTTGGATTTTTGACCTTTGTAAATTTGCCCTTTTCTCAATGACTGCAATGGTTACATCTAGTTTAGTTTAGTTTGGATTGTAAAGGCCTCCAGCCTGGCATGACTGCTCAACCTATAGGTCCCAACAAATAAATCAATCAAAAAGATTGACAGCTGCACTAATAAATTTGTAAACTTCTGAGTTATGTTGAAAAACAAAACCTTTGATATCACCTTCAGAAATATTAGGTATCAAATAAGTGGATGAACTGGTGCCGTAAATGTTCGGTACCGATACATGAAAAAATGACGTGCTTCTCATCTTGAATATAATCCCCTTCAAGGACGAGAACTTGAGTATAATGGTTACATCTAGGCTTCAGCAAGATGGTTTGACAGCCTCGGCCAGCCGCAAATTAATCCAGTCCTTTATTACTGGCGCGAGTAGCAGGAAGAGAAAAGTGAAAAGGGAGAAACATGAAAATAAAATAATATAAAAGAGAAACCTGAAACAGATATCGATCCTCGTTATTTTTTGCATAATGAGAACGCAGATGGAATAAAGGCGTTGCTTAAATATCAATGATGAGTTAAGCTCAATGGCCCACTCCAGCAGCAGTGGGTCTGTGCTGCTGGTATGTGGAGCTGCATCCGGGCTCGCAGAAGGCCTAAGCATTCAACCCTTGGTGCGTCTCGTTGCATTCGTGCTTTCACACATGCAACGTGCTTTCACACATGCATTCGTGCTTTCACACATGCAACGTGCTTTCACACATGGTTTCAGAAACCTAGTTTTGAACACACCCTGAAACCTAGGTTTTGAAACCTGTGAAACCTAGTTTTGAACACACCCGCCCGTTCACATGCATTTGCAACACAGGAATTAGTCAAGACACGCCTACAAATCAACGTGGGCGTGCCTATGCGGATCCTTCCTACTGTGAGTTGCTTGTGTGTGCGTGCACACAACCGTTATGACAGCGCTCAAGCAGTAAAGTTTGAGGGTCGGCATCCGACGGTCCTTTAAAACGTAACGCATGTTGACAGCAGAACAGCTTCAGTTTCTGGCATCAAGGTGCTTGCGAGTTGTACGTCCAAATCACCTTTTGTTTGCGCATGCTGCCTTCCTGGCCATGTTCACAGCAATCAGAGCGTGTGCTTCTGTTGCAGAGACTATCCAAATACAATTGGATGGTGACTCTTGTGCAAGCGCTGGCATGCTGCTCCCAACATCTTCTTCCGCCAATTCAAAAGATCATTTCTTTCTTCTTCTTCACCTGTTGTGCGCACTTTTCGTCTCTTGAGCACTTGCCTTTTCCGTGAGTGCTCCGTGAGTGCTCAAACTCGCATACTGCATGCCTTTTCAAAATACGCTGCCTTTTCCTGTGCCAAATTTTAAGTGCTCCTCATACGCGCGCTGCCTAACAGCTGTGCATTGTAAGGGAGGACTTGGTGCTATCGGACAAGCACGTGCGAGCTTACACCACTAACCTCATTTGCGCCACAGTATCTGTCGCACAGGTGAAGGCGCCACCTGTATCTGTCGCACAAGTGAAGGAGATAATAAAAGACAACGCACAACGCTAACCTCATTTGCCCACATGTATCTGTCGCACAGGTGAAGGAGGTATTAAAAGACAATGCATAAAACTAACCTCATTTGCACCACATGTATCTGTCGCACAGGTGAAGGAGATAATAAAAGACAATGCACAACACTAACGTCATTTGCCCCACCTGTTTCTGTCGCACAGGTGAAGGAGATATTAAAGACAACGCACTACGCTAACCTCATTCGCGCTACCTGTTTCTGTCGCACAGGGAAGGAGATAATAAAAGACAGTGCACAACGCTAACCTAATTTGCGCCACCTGAATCTGTCACACAGGTGAAGGAGATAATAAAGGATGGCGGGCTCAGGCAGTTGTACCGTGGAGGCCTGCCTGAAATTGCAGGTAAGTGTTACGTCTGTCGGCAAACGGTCTGGTGATTTCTGTGCAAAATATTGTATTTACAATGTATGTATTATAATACGGTATATGGTATATGGTTCTGGCCAACCCTACAAATGGGTTATTGATTAGATGTTGGTTTTATTGGGTACAGGTACTGCAAGGATCAATGAGTAGGGTTGGCTGAGCTGTATGCATATCATATTATATATATGTATATATGTGTATGCAATCTGTACGTTCATGTTAAGCAAAGTACGTGGCTCCGGCTGACCCGATAGGTGGGCTCAAATCCATGAAGTGGCCTGCTGACTGTCAGAGGCTGCTAGAAACTGGAGCTTATTCCTTACTTTAGCAAAAGAAAAGAAAAGCTACGCAGGCAGTAAAAACAACTCCTCACACGCAAACCCCATCACCAGGACTCTTTAAGTACTTGCAATAACCTGGAACTAGCTTCTAACTTTAATCATAAAGTAGCCCTACCGAAATCAAACACATCGATTCGAGGATGGATCACTTTTGCCTACATATGCGCTCTTTTTTGGTTGTTGCAAGCCCACGTACTGTGTCGCAGATGATGGCATGCCTAAAAACAATACAGTAGAGTGTGTGTGTGTGTGTGTGCGTGTGTGTGTGTGTGTGTGTGTGAGCGCTGTTTATTTTGGGTGTGACCTTCATGCTTTCCTGATCCGCAAAAGATCTTGATGTTTACTTTGACGTGTTGGCAGCTGGAGAGTGTGTATGCGTGTGTGGGTGTGTATGTGTGTGTGGGTGTGTATGTGTGCATTTACGTGAAATCGTGCGTATTGTGTGTATGTTGTGCATGAACACAGACACGCTTATGCCATACGACACACACACAGGCACGCTTATGCCAAACGACACATACACACACGTACATCACACACGTACACACACACAAATATGCACACTCGCAAACGCACACATCTACATGGTGCACACACAAACACACACACACACACACACACACACACACACACACACACACACACACAACAACAAACACACACACGCACACGGACAGGTTTGCTTCCTCGGGCTTCTGCCGCACTCTCCACCTTGGAGTACAGTAAGCGAATCTTGCAGGGCCCCTCGAATCAGCTAGCAGCGAGGTGTGAGAGGGGGGTTAAAAGGGGGGGATAGGAGGCGTGTGTATGTGAGTGTTGTGTGTGTGTTAGGCAGTTGGACCGTCTGACAAGCAACTCGCTACCTGCCAACAAATCTCTTGGGGGGGGGGAGGGGGCTTCCATTTCAACAAAGTGAAGCGTCAGTCGTGACTGGATGCCCTGATATTAAGGTTGGCCAGAACCGTATATATACACACACCGTTCATTTGGTGATTTTCCTGCCAAAATTACTGTATATACACCGTACATATATGGTTCTAGCCAACCCAACTTCTGGCCAACCCAACTTCTGGCCAACCCAACTGAAATGCTAGCCCTGATATTCCATCTCAGCTTAGGGTTGACCACAAGTGTGTACATATATACCGTATATGATCGTGCATTTGATAAAAGTCCTGCCAGAAATACCAAGAGTTGGCCAAAATCATATACATACACAAATACAATCATATACATACAGATATACGTATATATCTATACAGTGTATGTATTCGGTATTTTTGGCAGGGAAATCACCCGATGTACGGTCATATGCGGCGTATATATACATATACATATATATATACACACGGTTCTGGCCAACCCTAGAATTGTCGTATACATGCGTTCCTAGCAAACCCTATCTAAGCTGTCACTGTGCTTGCTCGTCCGTCTTGCGCTTTATCCGTTATAGCAGCCAAACTTCTCTGGCCCATTGCTGGCTGCCTATTTGCGCCAACTCACAGATGTGCTCTTGCGCTTTATCCGTTATCGTAGCCAAACTTCTCTGGCCCATCTCTGACTGCCTATTGGCGCCAACACACAGATGTGCTCTTGCGCTTTATCCGTTATCGTAGCCAAACTACTCTGGCCCATCTCTGGCTGCCTATTGGCGCCAACTCACAGATGTGCTCTTGCGCTTTATACGTTATCGTAGCCAAACTTCTCTGGCCCATCTCTGGCTGCCTGTGGTGCTGTGCGTCGGTGTGTCAGAGGCACTGTGTGTCGTTCCTTCCTGTGTTTGCCCTTATTTTCGTTGCACCTGTCTGACTGTCAAGATTGAACCCGGGTCCTGCTGTGTGTGTGGTTCCCTTCCGCTAGTGGAGTGTGCAAGGCCCTGTGTGTTGTGCCTTCCTGTGTTTGCCTACTTTGTGGCGAGAGATTGACCGTCAAAGCCAAAAACGCAGGCACGCTCACACGGCAGGAACCGCTAGTGGAGTGTACAAGGCCCTTTGTGTTGTGCCTTCCTGTGTTTACCTACTTTGTGACAAGGGTCTGACCGTCAAAGCTAAAAACGCAGGCACGCTTACACGGCTGGGGCTGCAAGGAGACAAACACAGCAGGAGCTGCTAGTGGATTGTATAAGGTTCTGTGTTTTGTTCCTTTCTGTGTTTGTCTACTTTGTGGCAAGAGATTGACTGTCAAAGCCAAAAACGCAGGCACGCTTACACGGCTGGGGCTGCAAGAGGAGTGTACAAGGCCCTGTGTGTTGTGCCTTACTGTGCTTGAAATCTCATGTTTGCAACAGTTTGACCGTCAAATTTCACAATGCAGGCATGCTTACGCGGCAGGAGCTGCAAGTGGCGTGTCAGAGGCCCTGTGCGTCGTGCCTTGCTGTGCTTGAAATCTCATATTTGCAACAGTTTGACCGTCAAATTTCACAATGCAGGCATGCTTATGCGGCAGGGGCTGCAAGTGGCGTATACGAGGCCCTGTGTGTTGTGCCTTACTGTGCTTGAAATCTTATGTTTGCAACTGTTTGACCGTCAAATTTCACAATGCAGGCATGCTTACGCGGCAGGGGCTGCAAGTGGCGTGTCAGAGGCCCTTGTGTTTTCGCCCTTCCAAGTCATCAAGGTGCTGCAGATGTTTACACTGACACTGTATGTGATTATAATCGTGTGCGTGTGTGTGTCTTCAAATGTGTAAGTGGGTGAGTGTGCATGTGGGTGAGGGGGCGAGTGGGTGGAGGGGT
>Ga0307945_1004845_pt1 | contig 10779 bp, 11 predicted proteins | sample OrgLakmetagen228_FD_201818 | JGI IMG/M metagenome (GOLD analysis project Ga0307945, IMG submission 201818) | Saline water microbial communities from Organic Lake, Antarctica - #228 | ecosystem: Environmental > Aquatic > Non-marine Saline and Alkaline > Saline | place: Antarctica: Organic Lake...
ACCTGCTCAAGCATACATGCACACGCAAGCTTGTATTGGTAAGATGCAAATCCCCTACTACGCTATATAAATGGGGCAAAGGTAAAGAAGCACAACCGAGTACAAAAGTTTTGCAGAAATAAGAGGCAACTTCATGAAGGAGGCAGGATCAAGCGGCTTGTGAGATGCTGCTAGAATTGTGAACAACATTTCTTTTTGAGCAACAGATAAGAGCAGACGCGTCCTCTAAATTTTGGCCGCCTGTGTTCTTCCCCGATTGCACACATCAAGGCACAATGGAAACACAGTCATGACAATACACGAATAAGACGGGATGTGCCGGTGAGGCCTGCAATTAAAGTGCAAACAAGCCTTCACTCCTGCACTGGCACAGGCCATAATATTCTACAACTTTGTACTTAGGAGTCTGCAACATTCACTCCACTAGGTAGTACCATCAATTACTTCATTATATCTCCACCATTCACCAGATATCAATACCAGAAGAGCTCCAAGACCTACCATTAGGTGGTACGACCAGATTTTCCATTTTCTAGTCCATCGGGAACGCTCTCACATCATAATCGTACAGCTGCAACAATTCGTCAAATGTTTTGGCAAAGGAAGTGAAAACAGGTTTAGGAAGGGTGCAGACTCTCTCTATACATATTGAGAGTGTCTCTGTAGTACGTGCAAAATGGATTTGGCCCTCAAAGGATGGCATACATTAGGTGTGTACAAAACAGGACGTTGTTTCGGTTAAAAACACATTTTATAAGGTTAAGAGGCAGACTAGTGTACTAAGCTTTGACGCGGGTGCACACTCTGTAAGGGTGTCTGCTGCAAAAGTCGGGTTGCAGGTTCTTTCAGGGGTCATATGAAAGTTATTTTGTCACAGCAGATCACGGTTCCAGCTAGGCCACACCCCTCAGGCATTAGCTGCTAGCCTCGATGGTGACATGATTGGTTAACCTGGCAGCATTGCTTCCCTGAATTATTGCAAGATGCATTGTCGTACTTGCTTATATGCATTCATTGCAAATCCCTGCTTCTGATCAGCTTGATGCACCTTCAAGGGGAACAACGTATGCACATACATACACGGTTGCTTGAAACTGCTGTGTTCAGTGTAACACATAAAACTCCAGTTCTTGTAGTGCAGCAACATTGATATCCTATTTCTTCATGTGTTCTTACTGGTAACAAGTCCCCCGCCTACTGCATCTCACGATGCAAACGAAAAAGAACTAAGCAGTGCAGGTTCCTGGTCCCATCACTCATATAGACACACGTGTATGTGCACATATCTTTGTACACAAACCCCCTGCATTGCAATCCACACATTCACAGTTTCACTCACCCCCCATTCCTTGGGTATATTCAGGGCAGCTAAGACCAGGGGGACAAGGAGGATCGTGCCTGCCACCGTGACCATGGTGACGATCTGCACACAGTGGGAAAGAGTTCACACATGTGATGTAATAGCATAAGGATGTAATAGCATTAGGATGGGGAGCACAGGGACAAGGGACACAAACACGCATAAACAAACAAGGAGTCGCACACCACCTTTTAACCAGCCTGCATCCAAGCGTGAAGCAAATCCTTTTTTGCACGACAAGTAAGAGACAGGTAGTGAGTTGGGATACAGGTCAGGAAGGCAAAATGAAAAAAAGAGCTACACGTATCACGTAAATAAGAGTGTATGCTTCTGTGGTTGTGGTGTGACCTTTCAGAGAGGGATTTTAAGGAACCAAAACTGCTTCAGGCTTGCAGGACGGCACTAACAAAGGAAATGGGTACGTGCACACACACACACGCATACACACACGCATGCACACATACACACACACACACACACACACACACACACACACACAAACGCGTGATTACAGCCCCACTCACGTCTGGACCATAGTTGTACTGAGCGGAGACCAGGAAGGACACAGAAGACAAAGGGCATATGGACAGGACCACCAGCGCCATGCCAGCAGGTACTGGCAAGTTTACAGCCCTTGCACATCCGTATTGAAGGAATGGGAGGCACACGATCTTGATGAACATGATGAGGAAGAACTGCACGCATGTGTGACAAGGTGCAGAGGGAAAGGGCGTGTGTGTAAGATAGAAGTGTGTTGGAGCAGGATATCTTGCATGCACACATGGGAACTATTAGGATGTCTATGCGCAAGTTAGTAATTTCTAGGATACCTAGGATACCTAGGATAGGTAGGCAAATTAATTGCTCTGCACAGCCGTATAAGTTACGTAACAGAAGAATGTAGGGGACACAAGTTCCAAGTTGGAGAAGCCCGGTCTATATGATTGTCAGTAGCACGGTGCCTAATTCATTCATAACATGTGCAGACGCAAACACACGCATATGGTACATGCACACATGGAACTACCTTGCGCACATTGCCCTTCCAGAACTGCTTGCCGTAAATCCACACGCCGTTGCTGAAGAGCGTGAGTGGGACTGCAGATGGGTGAGTTACATACTGTGCAATCATGTCTTGTGTGTGTATGTGTGCTCGTGTCATGTGTGTGATTGTGTCACGTGTGTGTCTGTGTGTGTATGCATATGTGTGAATTGTCTTTATGCTTATGAGGCGCCATTTGAGGGTGAGAAAGACCAGCTTGACAATAGACTGACCGTACTCTTGCAAGTCCGATTTTGTGATGAATAGGGTGAAATACTGGAAGCCTCCAAGAATGGATTGAGCGCACACCTTGATGCACACCTTGATGCACAAATACACACACACACAAACACTGCAGGGGTAATATGTAGAGTACGGCAAATAAACAGGGGCAGGCTCTGACTTGGGTCGAGGCTTGATTCCTTGCTGTGTGGGCAAATTGACTAAAACCAGCTGATTAATTAAATAGATATGACTTATTGAGGCAACACACACGCATATGCGCACACGTACTTGCACATGGGCACACGTGGCCTGTTGTTCTACTACTACAGCTTGATGAAGAGACAAAGTGACGATAACAGATAAAATGAAAGGTGAAAAGTCGTAGATACTTCTGAAAGGGAAGGATGCTTTTTGTGCAAGAGTACAAGGACTCAGGCCCCTCTGCACACTGCAGAGAGCTCAGAAGTTCCAGCAATTTTGCGCAGCAAACACCTACCCGTAGTTCCAGCTATCCATCTCAACAAGCTTGTGATCCATCCCACTTCTAAATAAAAGTCAGGGGACTCAGGGTCCAGGAATTTGCGCAGCCCGGAGCACGATATGATGATTGCAACAAAGAGGGACCACATCATGGGGTTCTGTGCGTGTTTGTGTACAATGTTATGTGTATACCTGTATGGGGTATGTGCCATGTATTGTGCGTGTGCGTGCATGTATGCGTGAAAAAAAATGTAGGGCCATAACAAGAGGCTGTGCACCTGCAGGCTGCATATGCAACAAAAAGGACAAAAAATGATTTACATTTGAAAACATTCCTGGATCTTCTTTAACATATTAGAGCAAGCCAATTATGAGTTTCTAGACCCCGCACTGAAGCACGCATTCATAAAACACAGGAAAGCTAACACACATACACACCTTAAGCGTCACGATTGCAAGCTTCACACCATCTGGCAGCGCCTCCATGCGCTCATCCCACCGCCCTTTTGCCGTCTTTAAACAAAGCTGCAGCGCTTGCCAGCTAGCCAGTGGCTTCTGCAAAGTTATGGACACACACCTCCACTTAGCTGTTACAGCCTCCACACGTACATAAACACACACACACACCTATTACAAGGACCAAATAACTGCTCAGAACTGAAGGTAAAAATTGAAACAGGATCCAAACCTGTAGCTAGAAAGAAGAGCAAAGAGGGAAGAAGGGGGAAATACAAGGACAGATAACAGCACATATGCACACACAATCCTTATCTGACTTGAATTGCACACACCTTGACCCATAATGCATGCACTCTTATCCATATGCCCATGCACACACCCATGTCTACCCCAAACTACACACACATCCACACACACACACACACACACACACACACACACCCACACCCACACACAAAGACACACACACGCCACCTGTGCTTTGGGTGTGGACATGGGCTTGAAATCTGCCAGCCCACGTGGGCCACATGTGTTTGCCTGCGCTTCATCATTCCTGTGCATTATTGTAAAAGCAACACACTGTTTGACAAGCTCACAGAAATAATGGATGTAAGTCGCACTGCAGTGATACTGGAGAGTGCAGTACGGCAAACAAGGGTCGCGTGAAGCAATCATGGGGCACGTCAAGCAATCATGTCCCTGTCTTTAACGTTCTGTAGAACAGATGACAGATGACTAAAGAGCAGGTTGGCAATGCAAGATCGAAAAAGGCTTGATCTGGGGAGCTCACAACTCAACGCAAAACCCCTACAGCTACATATCACGCACAACGTCCTCTCTAGTTATACAGCAGCACATGTATGACAATGACTCAGACTTAGTCCTAAAATTTACAACGCTCATTAAAGTTCCTTTGTAGGCCTGGCTGAAGGTAACAGTTATCATCATGTTACTCACAGTAGGAAATAGGGAACAACTGGTTCATATAGCTACCTCTCAATGGTTTTCCACTTGCTCGGTATGCTGATAAATGTAGAGATCCAGACAAAACTTCACTTGTAGAAGAAAATCGTTGGCCCTCAAACTTCACTACACAAGCCTCTCAGCATCTCACATTTTGATGTAAACGCTGCCAATGTTCTCCGCTCCTTCCTCCTGATCCTCTCTGAAATCCGCCTTTTGACCGCTCTCAAGATCCCTCACCACCCTTGCTCCTCCTCCCACACCAGAACTGCAGCCACAGTGCCTGCAAATCCCCACATTTCCACGCCCGTTTCCAACTCTCTCTTCATGGCCATTTTCACACACATTTTCATCCCTTGCCTCCCTGCCCTCCCTTGCAGCCGGCAGTTCTACAACCCCAACTTGTGTGCACCCGACCAGCTGGTGTCCGCCCCTGGCAAATGTGAGCTCAATGTCAGCAGGGTGAGACTGAGAAGAGAGCTCAAAAAGAGGTAGAGAGTGGGGTGGGGTGGGATTTGAAGGGTGGGAGCTGGTGCGTGTGTGACAGTGTGGTTGCTTGGAAGCATGAGAGGTAGAGGAAAAGGAGACAGAGGAGGACAAGGAGGAGTTAGTGGGAGGAGGTGAACTTGCAGGCAAGCCACACAATGGGCAGGCAGAAGGGGAGCGAGCGTGCTGGTGGTGCTGCTGTTCTTGTTGACCTTGCTGCTGCCAGTTGGGGGAGCTTTGGGGTTTCACGACCTTCCCTTCATCACCAGCCCTCACTTCAACCCCTCTCCCCTCCCTGCTGCCAGGTCGACACAGAGACCCCTCCTGATCCGGCCCCCTCAGATCTTGAGAGGACTTGTCTGACACAATGTCAGAGGCGATGGCAGTATGAGGTTTAGAGGGACCCAATGGAGGAGCTTGGGGTGCTTTGTCCGAGGGTTGCTGCGTCTGTGCAACCCGGACCGCCTTATTGGCCTTCCAGTTTTTGTTCTGCACAGCATTTGCGTTTAATTATGCATTAAACTAATTTGCGTGGATCATTGGGACAATTGTGTGGACACAAAGCTAACACAGAAAGAGAATTAAAACATTGCGCAAATAAACTGTTAGACATGCAATGGTTAAAACTTTGAGGCTGCTTATGTGATGCATCATGGCCAAGCCCCTTGCAGTAATATTTACTGTATCTTGCTGCCTTGCTGCACCCTTATAGCATTAGATAAAGCAGTGTTTGGCACAGATCTCAGGGTTGCAGGTGAGGATGTATCCTTAGATCAAAGGGCACAAAATCATATTCATTCATTCCATGTACACCATGCGTAAAGGGTCAAGCTTGTTGGCCTTTTACCGCTCGCACCTCAAAAGTGGCAGTGCTGAAGGGCAGGATCTGGACAAAAATGATGACGACTGCACAGGAAGAGGAAGGAGAGCTTATTGGCAGGCAGCATGGATATAGTATGAATCCAAGAGAAGGAGGCAAGCAGATCACACAAACTTCTGACAGCACCAAATGGAGCAAAATGATTTGTGATGAAAGCAGCATATGGCAGGGGGGGGTGTATTGTACCCAAGCACCTGAAACAGTGCCAAAGATTGTAAACAAAAATTGCATGCATTCCTGCATTGAGTAAGTGCATCTAAACTTGAGGTATGAGCAAACTTCCTAACACAATGAAGTCGGGGAAAACTTACAATAGCTTGGGACCAATTTTAGCGTAAAATACTTGCAAAAAACAACATGCATTCACACATTCCCTTACTGTAAGCACACGCACTCCACTGCACCATTACATCCAGTGCTCTTTAAAATACATCTACAAGCTGCGAATACCCACGCTCAACTCTGCAGCCAGTGCTGAAGGTGGATTGCTTTATGCTGTCACTAAATGACCAACTCAAAGCAATATGCAGGATGCTACGCAGCAAAGCAGGTCTGGCCTGCTTTAATTCTCACCTGTGAGCATTGCAATGAACCTTCCTGATTTCCCCCAGGTTGCTTCCTGCATGAGGATGCGCAACAGCAATAGTTGGTCTGTCAGGCATGCCCACTGGTACCTCAAATAAGCATGAAGAGGATGTGCTGCAGTCATAGTCAATCTGTCACGCATGCTGAACTGCTACCTCAAATAAGTCGACTATCAAATTAAACACATGTTTTCACGCACCCATAACCACGTCCTTGCCTACACGACGCCCCACACAAACACATACACATACACGCATGACATTACAAATACACGCAGTACACGCAGTACAGCAAAATGACCGAAATGTAGCGTGCTGCTCTTACCATGATGGGTAGGCCGATCATAATGGTATTGTTTAAAGTAAACAGCAGGTTGCAAAGGCCTGCCTCGGCCCAACATTGTTTCCCAAAAGCGTATATGTAAGCAATGATGAATACCTGCGTACAAAAGCAAGACAAGAAGTCCTTACATAAAAATCCGTCGTCACTGTTTGCAATATAATGCAAGACTCGCAATGATGTGCTCAGTGCACAAGTAATGCAAAACCAACACCCTATGCACACAAGCAGACTCACACAATTGCGCACTCACCTGGGTGATGGAAACCCAAAGCACATACCTGCATGCAGTGCAACCAGGTATGGAGGGTCGATGGAGGGTCAGGAGCGGTACAGCAGTTGTACGCAGAATGTTCAAGTATTCCCACGAGGCCTTCCCCCCAGGATATTTTTGGTGTTACACACTTTAGATGTTGCTCTTAATTGCATCATTGTGCATGTGTTGTAGTGCCTCGTGGTAGAGCAACTGCAAGACCAGAATCATAACAACAATGACCGGCAGTGAGCCACTTCCCACATCATATCAGGAAAAGGAGCCACTCAGTAGTAGCTGTATAACCCCCCATCATAAAGAGAATACAGTGAACAATCCAGAAGGTGAACATTCTGAGCCATACACAGTGAATGTAAGGAAACAAAACGAATTCAAATGCCATCTCCTGAGTGTATGTATTACATACAACGTGAACAGATCTGGCTAGACCGCTCATGGTACATGTTGGTATGCACGTCTTGCTATGTGGAGTAATTAGTGTCACTGCTATTTAAGTGGTGGGTTTCCTCAGCCGATCGGGTTAGTTGGGTTTGACTCCCAAAGGCAGTCCTTATAATGTGATGATCGTTATCCTCCTGCCGTGACCGTGACCTATGTTATAGAGCTATGCTGCACCCTACATACACTTTGAACCACATTGCAGCAAGACCACGACAGAGGGGCACTCACGCTGCGAGGGTGCGCCATGCATCCACGTCTGTAAGGTCCAAGCGAATGCCCAACTGGTATATCACGAACACAGGGATGGAGATGCGCAGCAAAAACAGGTTGACCTAAAGGTGAGCAGAGCAAGGAAGAGTGTCCGCTTTGCACGTCTAGATTTACATACGCGCGTGGCTGCATGTGTGGGCTTAAAGGCCTGAAGGCAATTAACAGAACTACATTGGTAGTTCCACGCTATTAGTTAGTTAAATGCTACCCAAGCGACGTGAGCCATTTGTAGCTTATAAGCTAAGTAATGAAAACTGCGCAGCTTTTAAGGCCGTGGGTCGTGCACGCATGTAGGGAGATGGTGCAAAATTGGCAGACTTATGGTGGTAAACTAATCCTTTATCAGCCCTTGTCTAGCAAATGCATTCAATAATTATGAGATGTAATATCACTATGAAGTATGCGCTGAACTGCAAACATTGAAATGTGGTCATAATACTCCACAATTCAGACGTTGATTAGACATAAGAGCAAGACTGAAATGCTCAAAGCTACAGCAATGGAAGGAAAACGAACCTGAGGCAGAAATACATCGCTCTTCAAGATTTCCCCCCACGCGATCACATAGCCAAACAAAATCAAAAGAAGGATTTCTATGCCTGCAGAGAGGGAGTTGGAGTGTAAAAACCAAGATAATGTGCAGATCTAACGCTGACGGCAGCAGCTTTGCAGTGCATGCTTTACCGCGTGCACGCATATGTAAGAATGCATATCTGCGTGCGGTGCATGGCGAGCGTGGCCACATTATTATGTGTGAGTGCGCACACGTGTGTGCGTGCGTGCTTATGCGTGTGTGTGTGTGTGTGTGTGTGTGTGTGTGTGTGTGTGTGTGCGCGTTTGTGTGTGTGTGTGTATGTGTGTGTGTGTGTATGTGTGTGTGTGTGTGTGTGTGTGTGTGTGTGTGTGTGTGTGTGTGTGTGTGTGTGTGTGTGTGTGTGTGTGTGTGTGTGTGTGTGTGTGTGTGCAAGCATGTGTGCTTGCAGGAGTGCGAGGCAAACTTACAAACGTTCACAACCGGCTGAAAGACCCATGAGGAAGGGTCCTGATTTAAATTCATGAGTCCTCGTGTTCCTGGCGGTGCTTTGACTCACTGTGCGATCTGATGGGGCAGACTGCTTTAACTACGCTCTCGTCCCGTCCATATTTCACGTTTGTAAAGGTTACTGAGTGTGAACTTCGACCAGGCTTCTAACTGACAACTCAACGAACATCTCATCTCGTACTCACCTCGGGCTCACAAAGAAATTAAATCCATGATGCTGGTGACATCGATGAGCTCACGGGCTGGATTGATGAGCAGGTCCCGCTCGTCAACGCGGAATCCTGTTGGCCTGCCGCGTGCTTCAGCTTCTGAGTTCATGATGCCAGGAATCCAGCAGCGTGCCCCGTCATCTCCTGTCGGACGCTGGGTCAGCGGGTCAAGAGGCGTGTCATCACCCGCGAGGAGAGCGGAGGCTGCAGCTGACTTCTTCATTTTGAACTGGCGTGTTCGAAACTATGAGCTCGACCAGGTAATTAAGCTGCTGCTGAGCTCCCGTAACCTGGAGTCTGTGTGTTGGCCTTATATAAGAAGTTGCAGCCAGTACTACTGAACACCAAGTCAGCATGGTTTGGCCAGCAGCAAGGGGTCTTTTCTTAAACAATTGCCCTGCCTTGTTGCTTTATCAAAGCAGCTTCTTGCAAGCAAGCCTTAAAACCCCTAGGCAACCGAAATCTGCGACCACCATTGTATGTTGCCTAGCTAAATTGATTGACTATTGAAATTAACGGGCGAATGGCCTATCTAATGATCCACCTTATACCACATCATTGAAGCGGAAGTAACAGGTATTCTCGCATGCCTGCCTCCTTACTCTTTTGCAGTATGGAGTTGTGAACAACTCCAGGTTTCTGAGCTTTTTGCAGCACACAACCTCAGAAGCCCTCTCATCTCTGATTGAGGAAGAGAAAGAAGCAGGTGCGATGCTCTCTTTTAATAAGCTGCAACACATAAATCTTGTCAATACTGTAAAAGAAGCAAAATTCAACAGCTTTGGTCAAATACGTTTTAATGCATTTTAATAATTGCTACTTTCCTGCTTTGAGGCATCCTAGGGCTCATATTTGAGCAATGTTCTTCAGCAATGACAGCTTTATGGGTAAGAAAAAAGAAACAGGTTGTGATACACAGCGATTTGCTCGTAGCGACGAGAGACACGATGTTTGACATAGAAGATGCGTTGATAAGTACTCACCTAGCAGTTTTGATATTTGAAGGTCAACTTTGTTTTGGTCGTTCTAAAACTCCTTGCCCATGATATCCCTGTCCTTGCTTCTGCAGGCACATCATGGGCTGTCACAGATCTGTACATAAAGTACTCAAGGCCCCTGAGGTGGGTTTATGTGGGATATATTTTGAGAGAGACTTTTTCCATATTGCATTGACCGAACTACTGAGCAAAGGAAAAAAACCATGAGAGATGCCATGAGCTGGAATGGTGGTTTAAGAAAGGAGTGTATCCTCTCTTTAATAAAACAGTGTGGCTACCACAAAACAGGGCACCCTCCAGCATTTCTGATCTTGTATACATAAAAAGATATGCTTATTCCTTTAATGCTCGTGATCAGCTGCCATCAGACATTTGCTCTGCGCCAAACAAAGCTACGCTAATTATTCACTGCTACTCCTGCAACTTGCATTGGACGTGTCCGTACACAGGCCTCGGGAGGAATTCGTTGTCACGATGGAGGTACAAGAGGTTCTCAAAACCTCGATCGCCCTCCTGTACAACATTATGATTAAACCTGATTCCTTGAAGGCGACTGGTTCTGCATTGCCTGAGGTGTGTATTTGTGTGTGAGTAAATGTGTATGTTGAGTGTGTGTGAGAGAGAGAGAGAGAGAGAGAGAGAGAGAGAGAGAGAGAGAGAGAGAGAGAGAGAGAGAGAGAGAGAGAGAGAGAGAGAGAGAGAGAGAGAGAGAGAGATAGAGAGAGA